>ENA-OFCI01000914-OFCI01000914.1-metagenomes-genome-assembly--contig:-NODE-914-length-15406-cov-4.842486_pt1 | contig 15406 bp, 11 predicted proteins | sample MGYA00153391_OFCI01 | MGnify analysis MGYA00153391
TCCGGTGTCCGCGTCGGGCGGGGGAGTCGTGGTGGTCGTGGCGGTGGTCGTCGTGTCGGTCGGAGTCGTGGTCGTCGGCGTCGACGTGGGCGTCGTCGGGGGCACGACCGGCGGGGGCGTGACGGCGGCGCCCCCGAGACTTTCCTGGTGCTGGCTACCGCAGCCGGCGGCCAGCACCAGGAGCCCTGCTGCCGTGAGGCGGCGGCTGAGGCTCAGAACTGGATCACCGCTGTGTGGACGCTCTGGTCGTCCAGCACGACCGTGAACGTCTGCTTCGACCCCGCCCAGGACTTCGGGGTGGCTCACTCGCCAGCTGGCGCCCAAGATTCCGGGCAGCCACACTAGACCTGGCAGAAAGTCCACCTTCTGCGGCAACACAGTGACCCGACACGAGTCGTAGCTGCGACGGGGCTCTGCCTAGGTGCTGACCTGCGGCGATGTGCTCCGCAACCCCGACGACCGTGCTGACCGTGGGGCTGATGGCCCCAACGCGAGTTTCGGCTGCAGGAAGGCCGCTGGCCGAGGCGTGCAGGGCCGGGAGGAGCAGCGCAGCCAGTACGGTCAGGACCGTCAACACGAGCAGCCGCAGACGTGCACTGAGCGGCTCCCAGCGACTGGTCACGACATCACGCCGCTGAGTCTCGGGCAGCTCGGTGCCAACGTCGTGGTGGTTTGACGCGACCTGATACTCATTCGCCGGGTTCAACGCTTGAAGCCGCCGCGGACTCTCTTACGACGCCTTTCCCCGGCCCAGCAGTGATCACCGTGCCGTCGTCGAGATAGAGAAACCACTCTTCCATGTCGGAATCCCCGGACGGCCTAATGACCAGCTCGAGGTCCGAATCAAACCGAAGGGTCAGAGTCATGAGGTCGGGATCGAACTCGAAGCCCTGGACGACGGCGTCATCCATAGCGTGCGCACCAGCCATCATCGCCGGGCGCTCTTGCTCGGACGTCGCAATGTTGTCGTCGCGTTCACGGATGGACCATAAGGAGCCATAGATCCACAGATGAAAGGCGCCCTGTGTCACTCCAGCTGAGGTGACTCTCGGGCTACCGAACTCAACGGTGAGAAAGCTGCCGACGCCAACCGAAGGCTCCCAGGCCCGTAGGCCAATGATCTGACTGAACCCGAAGTCGACTACCTCCCGGGCCTTCGGCTGCGGGATCATCCGCCACCGCCGAACATGCCCAAGACCTCATCGACAATGTCGTGATACCCGTAGTCCTGCCCACTGATCTCGCGGTGAACTGCCGAGCGTTCGTCCTTGGACAGGGTGCGCCCCAGTTGTCGCTCCGCGGCCTTGATTGCGTCGTTGAACTGCTTGTTCTGAGCGATGTTGGTTCGCGGAGTGCCAGCTCCGATCGAGCCGCGGTCCGGATCAGCCCGCATCGCACGCAGTCGGCTCGCGAAAAGTCCTTCGCCGTCTTCTGCGGCTCCCCCTATGCCGCCCGTTCCGTAGATGACTGCGGCTACTCCGGCGGCTGCGCCGACGTAGTAGGCGGCGTTCTTATCGACGTAGCAGGACGAGCCGGGGGAGATGGCCTCGCGGGCAATTTGGGTGAGCCCCAGGCTTCCTAAGTCGGAGAAACCCTGGATCGTGGAGACAACTGCGCCAGTGGGGCCGTGGGTGAGCAGGTCGGCGAGGGCGGTGGCTGGGCCGCTCATGATGGCGGCGTTGAACACTCCGCTGCCGAGGCAACTGCTGTTGGCGTGGTAGCCGAGGCAGATGAGGCCGGTGGGGTCCCATCGGGTAAGCGGGTTGTTGTCGGCGTAGGCGTAGTTGTTGATGTAGGGGCTGGAGGTCGGGGAGGCGAGGGGGTCGGTGCTGGTGAAGCGGCCCTGTTGTGGGTCGTAGGTGCGGGCGCGGTTGTTGTACTGACCGGTGGTGGGGTCTTGGTGGCCGCTGGCGTAGCGGAGCTGGTTCAGGGTGGCGCTGGTGCCGGTGCTGGCGGTGAGGATGCCGTTGGGGTCGTAGGTGTAGTTGGCGGTGTAGGCGCCGGCTGCCGAGACGAGGGCGGTGATGCTGTGGTGGGGGTCGGTGAGGGGGTGGTCCTGTGTGGTGGTGAAGCCGGTCTTGCTGCGGGTGAGGGCGGTGGGCAGGGTCGGGGTGAGCCAGCTGGTGGCGCGGGTGGTGCCGTCGGGTGTCGTCTCGTCGACGAGGTCGGGCAGTTCGGGGTCGCCGGTGTTGGGGTCCCAGGCGTAGCGGGTGGTGGCGGGGTTAGCGGTGCCGGTGGTGGCGGTGAGCCGGTTGCCGGCGGGGTCGTACGTGTATGCGGCCTGGCTGGTGCTGGTTCTTGCGGCGGTGAGCTGCCGGGCGAGGTTGTAGGTGTTGGCCTGTGTCCCGGCGGTGGTCTGTTGGCCGAGCGGGTCGTAGGTGTAACTGGTGGTGGCGCCTGAGGTGACGGTGTTGCTGAGCTGGTCTGCTGCGTCATAGGTGCTGGTGGTGGTCGTGGTGCCGCTGGTCCGGGCGCTGGTGAGCCGGTTGCCGACCGAGTCGTAGGTGTAGGCGAGGGTGGTGGCGGCGCTCGTGCAGGGGCTGGCGCCGGGGCAGGTCTTGATCAGCCGGTTCGCCGGGTCGTATGCGTAGGACGCGTTGGTGGTCGTGGTGGCGGTGGCCGGGCTGGTCTCGGTGAGCAGGTTCCCGGCCGGGTCGTAGGTGAGGGTGTTGCCGGGCAGGGTCTTGCCGGGCTGCGTGTTGACGATCTTGGTGGGTTGCCGGGCCGGGTCGTAGGTCCAGGTCTGGGTGGTGGCTGGGGCGCCGGGTTGGGTGAGGGTGGCGAGGTCCCCGGCCGGGCTGTAGGTGGCGGTGGTGATGGTGCCGCCGTCGGTGAGGCCGGTCGGCTGGTTGTCGGGGTCGTAGCGGTAGTTGACGGTCGCGCCGTCCGGGCGGGTCCGGGTCAGGGTGTTGCCGGCGTTGTCGTAGGTGTAGCCGAAGGTCTGGACCGGTCCGCTGGTCGGGGTGCGGGTCAGCGCGGTGAGGTGCCCGGCGGGGTCGTAGGTGCGGGTGTCGGTGGCGGTGCCGTTCGCCTGCCGGGTGAGCTGCCCGGCGCTGTCGTAGCCGTAGGTCCAGGCCGGGGTGCCGTCGCTGAAGGCGACGCTGACCGGCTGGTTGAGGCTGTCGTAGCCGGTCGTGACGGTGCCCTTGCCCGGTGCTGATGTTCATCATCAGCTTCAGGCAGGCCTGCGGCTTGGCGGCGAGCATCTTGCGAAAGGCGTCGGCGCGGATCTCGACGAGCTCACCGCGGGCGCGCAGCCGGGGCAGCGGGAGCGTCGGGTCGGTGCGGCTGGCGAGGTTCCCGGCTGGGTCGTAGACGTAGACGGTGTTCTTGCCGGCTGCCGGGTTCGCGCCGTGGACGCTGGCGAGCTGGTTCAGGGCCGTGTAGGTCCAGGTGGTGGCGTTGGAGTTCGGGTCGGTCACCGACAGCTGGTTGCCGGTCTGGTCGTACGTCCAGGTGGTGGTGTGCCTGTTCGGGTCGGTGCTGCTGGTGCGGTGCCCGGCGCTGTCGTAGCCGTAGCTGGTGGTGTAGGTGGCGGCGGTGGCCCCGGCGGCGTTGCCGCGCGGGTCGGTGCTGCTGACCAGGTGCCCGTCGGCGTCGTAGCCGTAGCTGGTCTTGTTGCCGAGCGCGGTCGTGAGCGAGGCGAGGCGGCCGTCCGGGTCGTAGCTGCGCGTGGTGACGCGGTTGTTCGGGTCGGTGGAGGTGACCGGCTGGCCGGCGTTGTCGTAGCCGACCGTGGCGGTCTGGTTGTTGGCGTCGGTGGTGCCGGTCGGGTGCCCGGCCGGGTCGTAGACGTATCTGGTGGTGTGGCCGTTGGGGTCGGTGCGGCTGACTGGCCGGTCCTGGCCGTCGTAGGCGGTGCTGCTGACCAGCGCGGGTCCGCTGCCGGAGGGGTCTGGTCGCGAGGTGGTGGTGACGTTGCCGTCCGCGTCGTAGCCGACGGTGCTGGTGTGCGCGGCGGTCTGCGCGGCGGTCGCGCCCGGCGCGTTGCCGTCCGGGTCGATCGTGCTGGTGCGCCGTCCGGCGCTGTCGTAGCCGTAGGTGGTGATCTGGCCGCCGGCCGCGACGGTCCTGGTGAGCAGGTTGTCCGGGTCGTAGGTGTTGGTGGTGGTGCCGGTCCCGGTCGCCAGCGGCCTGACGACGGTCGCGAGGTCGTTATCGGCGTCGTAGGTCATGGTGGAGGTGTTCTGGGCTGCGTCGACAATCGACAGTTCGTTGCCCAGGTCGTCGAAGCTCGTCGTGGTGACGTTGCCGTTGGCGTCGGTCGCGGTCGTGAGGTGGTCGGCCGTGTCGTAGGTGTAGCGCGCGGTGAAGCTGCCCGCGGTGGCGCCGGCGACGTTGCCGCGCGGGTCGGTGCGGCTGGTCAGGCGGCCGGCGGTGTCGAAGCCGAAGGTCGTCTTGCTCTGCAGCGCGCTGGTGGCGGCGGTCCGGTTGCCGGCGGTGTCGTAGCCGAACGTGCTGGTCTTGCCGGCGGGGTCGGTCACGGTCGCGACCTGGTTGCCGGTGGCGTAGGTCATCGACGTGGTTCGGTTGTTCGGGTCGGTGACCGACGCGAGCCGGCCGGCGGTGTCGTAGCGGTAGGTCGTGGTCAGGTCGCGGGCGTCGACCTGACTGAGCAGGTGGTTCTGGTCGTCGTAGGTCCAGCTCTGTGTCGCGGCGCCGTTCGCGGTGACCGCGGAGGTCTTGTTGCCCCGGGTGTCGTAGGCGAACGTGCTGAGCTGCCGGTTCGGGCTGGTGGTGCTCGCCAGGTTGTAGTCGTTGTCGTAGGTGTACCTGGTGGTGCCCGCGGCTGTGGTGCGACTGGTCAGGGCGCCGTTGGCGTAGACATCGGTGGTGACGCGGCCGGCGGGGCTGGTGACCGTGGCGGTGGTCGTGGCCGGGTCCCAGCCGAAGGTGGTGGTGCCTCCCCGGCCGTCGCGTTGGCTGCTGACCCGGCCGGTGGTGCTGTCGTAGACGTCGCTGAACCGGATGTGACCGTTCGGGTCGGTGACCTGGGCGAGCCGGCCGCCGCTGTCGTAGGCGTACGCCCAGGTCTTGCCGGCCCGTCCGGTGACGCCGGTGAGCTGGTTGCCGGTGTAGGCGTAGGTGATGCTGCGGCCGTCGGCGAGCGTCACCTTCCTGAGCAGCCCGGCTGTCCAGGTGAGGGTGGCCGTGCGCCCGGCGGAGTCGGTGACGCTCGTCAGCACGCTGCCGGTGTAGGCCAGCGTCAGGCCCAGCCGGGACTGGTCGGTCATCGCGGTGACCTGCCCGGTCGGGTTGAACGTGAGCTGGTGCCGGTCGGGCGAGCTCACCGTCCAACCGCCGCCGGACACGGCGGCGAGCACCGAGTTCACCCCCGGGTCGGGCGTGTACGAGCCGTCCGGGGCGCGGGTGAACGCGGCCTGCTGCCCGTCCTCACCGGACACCACCGGCCGGGTCGGGGCGGTGGCGTCCAGGTGGGCACCGAACGGGTAGGACCAGCGGGCCCCGAACGCCCCCGAGGACGGGTCGGCGCTGTTGTAGGTGCGGGTCAGCGCGAACGGCACACCCGGGCCGGGTAGTTCCGCATCATTGAACTGCTCGGTTTGCGAGCCGGTCAGCGTGTCCACCGGGTCGCCGGCCATCCCGGTCGGGTTGGTGGCGCCGAGCGTGCTCCTGCACCCGCAGCCGGAGCCGGCGCCGCCCGAGCCGTAGGTCTGCCCGGTCGGGACCGGGCCGACCGGCGTGGGGCACTGCCCGACCGCCAGGCCGGTCGAATGGGCTGCCGCGACGTACCCGACGTTAAAGACCTGGGCGACCGCGACAGGTACCGGGCTGTTGATGAAGTTGCCGTCGCCGAGCTGCCCGGTGGAGTTGCTGCCCCAGGACATGACCTGGCCGGAGCTCAGCAGCGCCTCGCGAGGGCCGCTCTGGATCCCGGCGGTGACCTGCACGACGCCGCTCAGACCGGTGACCTTCACCGGGGTGACGGTGTCGGCGGCCGCGCCGTTGCCCAGGTTGGGGCCCGAGCCCCACCCCCACAGGCTGCCGTCTGCACCGATCGCGTAGCCGTTGCTGTCCGAGGAAACCGGGATCGAGGAGATGCCGGTCAGGACGCTGACCTGCACGGGGACGGGGTTCGCCGCGGTGGACGTGGTCCCGTTCCCGAGCTCGCCGTTGCCGTTTTCGCCCCAAGCCCAGACCGTGCCCGTGGACGTCAACGCGTAGCCGGTCGCGGAGCCGGCGCCGATCGAGGTGACGTTGCTGGGCAGCCCCGGCACCAGCACCGGGGGCTTCTGGTCGGGGTAACCGGCGTTCTGGCCCAGCTGGCCGGAATAGTTCGCGGCCCCCCATGCGTAGACCGCCCCGGTGCTGGTGAGCGCGTAGTCGCTGTCGTTGCCGGCCGCGACCTGCACGACTGTGCCGGGGATGCCTTGCGTGGGGATCGCGTAGGTGCTGAAGCCCTGGTAGTTCGAGTTGCCGGGGCTGGTCCCGGCGGTCCACACGGTGCCGTCGCTGCGCAGGAACATCGTGTTGTCCCAGCCCGCCGCGACCTGCACCACGCCGGTCAGGTCACCAGCGAACTGGATCTTGACGGCCGCCGGGTAGCCCACCCCCTCGCACGCCCGGGAACCCGTGCCCAGCGCGCCGTAGCAGTCCCCGCCCCACGCCGACACCGCGCCGGTCGAGGTCCACGCGAACGCGTCGGCGAGAAAACCGTGGCCACCCGCGACCCCGACCGCATCGGTGATCCCGGCCGCCGGGACCTGCAGCGAGCTCTTCGCCGGTGCGGTGTTGCCGGCACCGCCGTTGGGACCGCTCGCGCTGCCCACCGGGAAACCGGCCCCCAGCTCACCAAACTGGTTGTCGCCCCAGTTCAACGCCTTTGCCGGCGTCACACCCAGGGGCTGCCCACCCGCCGTCGCCTGCGGGGACACCGCCGTTGGGGACGCCGCCTGCGGGGACGCCACGGGCCCGCGACGGCCACGGGCCGCCACCGACTGCCAGTCCAGGAGTGCAGGACCGAGCTGCAGCACGCTCGCCGGGGGCTCGGTCAGCCAACGGCCGGCGGGCCGGGCTGCCTGCGCATGCCTGGCCGTACGCAGCATCTCCTCGGACGCGACCGCTGCGGAGGGAACAGGCCCGCCCGCAGGAAGGACGGCCCGGCCCGCACCGGCCTGTGCCCGCTCGGGCGCCGGACCGTAGGCGGTGACGCCCGCGGCACCAGCGGTCCCGGCAGCGATCAGAACGCTTGCAGCGACCGTGAGCGACAGCACGACTCGCCGGAAGCCCCCGCCCGCGAACGTCCCGCGCCGAGAGCGCCGCCCTGTGGACCCTGCAGCCAGCCCCCCGCAATGGCCCGGCCTCGGATCGACGCAATGGGAGGGGGTTGACCGGAAGCTCACGTTTAGCAGCCCTTACTCAGACCAGCCCTCGGGCTCGTGCCCGATGGAAAAGATCGAGGTCGACGACGCCACCTCGATGACGGCGACACTCGCCCGCCAGCCGCCCAACACCTAGCGATGACCTCGAAAATGGGCATAACGGGCCCCGCCATACCGGACGAACCCGTCGAGACCATACCCTTGTCAGAACGGAGTGTTGATCAATGAACACGAAGCGCGAACAGGGACACCCGCTATCCCGGCGATCCGATAGGCCATCACCGTCAGGTCGGAGCGGTCGTAGCTGTCCGGGACAGCGCCGCCGACAGGTACGGCTTGGCGAACTGGGCTTGGGCGTAGGCGATCGCGGCGGCCTGCACGGACGCGCACCGGCCGCGGCCGCATGCAGCGCCGGCCGAGTCGCAGACCCATCCGGCGGAGCGGCGAGTGCGCCCTGCCCGCCTGTTGCGTCAGGCGAGGGCGGCGAGTTCGGTCAGGACCTGACCGCTGGCGTCGGCCCGGACGGCCTCGATCAGCCGGCGGCGGGCCCGGCAGCACCGCTGCCGCAGGGCCGCATGGCTCAGGTTCAGCTCACCGGCGATGCCGGCGCCGCTGCGATCCTCCTGACGGATGTCGGCAGCTACACCCGGACCAGCAGCGCGGCGTCGTCGGTGCTGATCGCACGGACGTCCAGCGCCCAGGCGATGACCTCGAGCAGGTCGGCGGCGGCGGTCAGCCCGTCGCTGCCCATCCGAGGCTCGGTGTAGCTGCGCGAGGACAGTCGCGCCGAGGCGTCGTCGGGATCCAGCGGGATGTCGACCGGGGGCGGCGCGACCCGCGCGTCAGCTGGTGCAGCGTGTCCAGCGCCAGGTTCCCGGCGACCCGGCTCTGCCGGCGCTCCACCGGGTAGCCCTGCAGGACCTCCGAGAACGTCGCCACGGCGACCTGCCGACGGTCCTCCACCCAGCGGTCGTCGTTGCCCGAGGGCTGCATCCGCCGGACCATCATCGCGATCTTGGGGAGCATGGCCTGCAGCAGGACACGCCCAGCGAGCTGCTGACCGCCTTGCGCAAGCCGGACCAGCGCCAGCAACAACTGGTCCTCCCGCCCGCCGGTACTGGCGTCGACCTCGTCGAGCGCGCCCAGCGATCCCAGCCCGGCGAGCGCCGGTTCGGTGCGGCCCCACCGGCGCACAGCGTGTGGCTCAGCGACGGCAGGGAGCACAACCGGGTCCACTCCTGGCCCAGCTGCGTGAACAGCTCGCCCCGACGTCGCCCCCGGCGCCTGACCGTTCGGATCGAGGCAGCTCTGGCAGGTGCGCCCGGAACGGCCAGGCGCCGGTGGAGCTGGGGGAGGGCCGGGCTGGGGCGGGCTGGGGCGGTCGCAATGGCACGGGGGACGCTCCGGTTCCACGCAGTGACGAGGTGTGCCTGATCGTGGTGACAGGCGCTTGCCAGCGCGCTGCACGCGGGCGGCGCGGACACCTACCAGCACGGCTCGCGGGGCCCGCCTACCAAGAACACGAACGCGCCCGTCACACGCCGGCCCGCACCGGCACATACCTCCAGGTGTCGGCGCACGGGCGTAGACAGGCGAGAGGTGGGCGATGGACGACAACTGGTCGGGGACCGGCTAGTGCACACCGCAGCGCTGGTGCACTATGCGCGGCGACGGATCAACGAGGCGATCGCCGGGCGCGCAGCGCAGCCGTTAGACGAGGCCGCGGCCACCGGGATGAGGCGGGCGCTGCTGTGGCCAAGCGGAGCCCGGCGCTTCTTCACCCACTAGCGCACCAGCCGTTGGACCTTCTCCGCATCGCGCCGCACGCCAGTTCGCGCATGAGCCGCCGAGGCCACCACCCACGCCCAGTCGAGCGAGCGCCGGGGGCGCCTTGCCGGGAAACCCGTGGTCGGGGCCTCAAACCAGTTACCTGTTCCAACGAGCCCCAGTTTGCTGGACCCGTCGTGGGTGGGTGGGCGAGGGGGGAGTTGAACCCCCACGTCCTTTCGGACACACGGACCTGAACCGTGCGCGTCTGCCATTCCGCCACTCGCCCGAGTGCGGCGTCAACTTAGCAGGCGGGGTCGGGGGGGCACGCGGATACGATCACCTGACCGAAGGGAAGGGGTGCCGGGTGGGTGTGTTGCAGCGCTTCGAGCGTCGCCTGGGGGGCCTGGTCGAGGGCGCCTTCGCCAAGGTCTTCGGGGGCGTCGTGCAGCCCGTCGAGGTCGCCGCCGCCCTCCAGCGCGAGGCCGAGAACAAGAAGATGATCGTCGGTCAGGGCCGGCTGCTGGTCCCCAACGACTTTGTCGTCGAGCTCGGCAGCACCGACACGGCCAGGCTCGAGGAGTACGACGCGCCGCTGCGCCGCGAGCTCGCGGCGATGGTCTCGGAGCACGCGCAGGAGCAGGGCTGGTCCTTCGTGGGTCCGGTGGGCGTGCGCTTCGAGCGCACCGAGACCCTCGACACCGGCGTCTTCCGGGTTCGCAGCGCCGTCCTGCAGCCCGTTGCGGCAGCCCCAGCGCTCCGGCCGCCGCCCGGACCCGACGACCCCACGGGCCAGCCGTACCTCCTGGTGCCAGGCGACGATGCCGAGCACCGGATCGAGCTGTCGACGGACGTGACCCGGGTCGGGCGCAGCTCGGAGGCCGACGTACGCCTGGCTGATGCCGGTGTCTCGCGGCTGCACGCCGAGCTGCGGCGCCTGGGCGACGAAGTCGTGCTGGTCGACCTCGGCTCGACTAACGGCACGACCTTGAATGGCCGCAAGGTGCTGGAGGGGCGGCTTCGCGACGGCGACCGGATCGGCGTCGGCACGAGCTCGCTGGTGTTCCGGCAGGACGCCTAGTGGCCAGCGCACTGGTCGTCTCGCTGGTGAAGTACGGCCTGCTGCTCGTGCTCTGGCTGTTCGTGATCGCCGCGGTGCGCACCGTCCGCGCCGACCTGTACGGCCGGCCGACCGGCCGACCGGCCGCCGCCCGACCGGCGTCCCCCCCTGCGGTCGCCACCGCGAGCCGACGCAGCACGGCCCGCCGGCTGGTCGTCACCGAGGGCCCGCTCGCCGGGACGGCGCTGACGCTGGGCGACAGCCCGGTGACGATGGGCCGGGCCGACGAGTCGACCCTGGTCCTGACCGACGACTACGCCAGCAGCCACCACGCGCGGCTCGCCCCCGGCGATGGGGCGTGGCTCCTGGAGGACCTCGGCTCGACCAACGGCACCTACCTGGGCGCCGCCAAGGTCGTACGGCCGACGCCGGTGCCGCTCGGGCAGCCCATCAGGATCGGCAAGACCGTCCTTGAGCTGCGGCGATGAGCCGAGCGGCCGGGTGACCCTGGCGCTGCGCTACGCCGCGCTGTCGCACGTCGGGCTGCTGCGTACCGGGAACGAGGACAGCGTCTACGCCGGCCCCCGGCTGCTCGCGGTCGCCGACGGGATGGGCGGGCACGCCGCCGGCGAGGTCGCCAGCGCGGTCGCTATCGCCTCGCTCGCGGCCCTCGACGAGGACGCCCCCGGCGCCGACCTGCTGGCCACCCTGCGCCAGGCCGCCGTCGGTGCCAACGCGCATCTGCGCGACATGGTCGACAGCGACGCAACCCTCGACGGCATGGGCACCACCCTCACCACACTGCTGTTCACCGGCAACCGCCTCGGGCTGCTGCACATCGGGGACTCCCGCTGCTACCTGCTGCGCGACGGCATCCTCGCCCAGATCACCCACGACGACACGTTTGTGCAGAGCCTGGTCGACCAGGGCCGGATCACGGCCGAACAAGCCGGCTCCCACCCACAGCGCAACATGATCCTGCGGGCGCTCGACGGCCGCGACGACGTGCAGTTCGACCTGTCCATGCGCGAGGCGCTGGCCGGCGACCGCTACCTGCTGTGCAGCGACGGGCTCACCGGGCCGGTCGGCCGCGAGAACCTGCAGGCGGCGCTCGGCCACGAAGATCCACGGGCCGCGGCTGAGCGGCTCGTCGAGCTGGCGCTACGCGGCGGCGGACCGGACAACATCACTGTGATCGTCGCCGACGTCGTCGACGGCGAGTCGACCGGGGTGCCGGTCGTTGCCGGCGCCGCCGCGGAGTCGCCGCAGGCCGCTCCGCCGCACCTCGCATCAGGCGCCGCAGGACGAGCCGCGGCAGGCCGGGCCGCTGCGGCACCGCGCGCTCCCGTCCCCGCCCCGCGACCGGCGGCCCGGGCCGGGCCGCACCTACGCCGCGCCACGGTGCTGACCGTCGCGGTCCTCGCGCTGCTGGCCGGCGGCGTCGGCACCGGCTGGGCGTACGTACGGTCCCAGTGGTACGTCGGAAGCGACGGCCAGCAGGTCAACGTCTACCGGGGCCTCACCGGTTCGATCGCCGGCGTCCACCTGTTCTCCGTCCAGGAGCACACCGGCGTCCAGACGCGGGCCCTCAGCGAGCTCGACCGGAGCAAGGTCGAGCGCGGCATTCGCGCCGACGGCCAGGCCGATGCCCGCCGCATCGTCACCGTCCTGCACGACCAGGCGCGGTGCGCGCCCCCGACCACGCCCACGCCCACGCCCACGCCCACGCCCACGCCCACGCCCACGCCCACGCCCGAGCTTTCGCCCCCACCGGCCGGGTCGGGCCCGATGCCCACCGCCCCGCCGGCCGGGAGTGCCGAGTGTCCGGCCCCACCGCTCGCCGGCAGCAGGTCAACGCCCGGGCTGACCAGGGGCGACCCGTCCAGCTCACCGGGGCCGACACCGACCGGTGCCATGGCCACCGGGACCACCCCGACCAGCCCCACCCCGACCGGCCCGATACCTACCGGCCCGACCCAGACCAGCGGACTGGCCCCGTGACCACACCGACCGCCCTGCCCGGGGCCGCGCCGACGCCCGGGCCCGCCACGCGGCGCGGCACCGAGCTGGCGCTGCTCGCGTTCGCGCTCGGCATCGTCGTGCTGGCGTACACCGCCGTCGGCCTGGCCGTCGACGGCCACCTGCCCGCCGGGACCCTGGGCTACGGCGCCGGCCTGGGCGCGCTGTTCCTGCTCGCGCACCTGGTCGTGCGTGGGGTCGCGCCGTACGCCGACCCGCTGATCGTCCCGTGCGTGGCCTTGCTGAACGGGCTCGGCCTGGTCATGGTGCGACGGCTCGACGTCGCCGAGGCGGAGCGGGCCAGGCTCGCCAGCCGGGCGGTGCCGCGCCCGGACGCCCCGCTCCAGCTGATCTGGACGGCGCTGGGTATCGCGCTGTTCATCGCGGTACTGCTCGTCGTGCGCGACCACACCAGACTCGCCCGCTACGCCTACACCTGCGCCGCCGCCGGCCTCGCGCTGCTGCTGATGCCGGTCCTGCCGGTGCTGGGGCAGACGATCAACGGAGCCCGGCTGTGGGTACGGGTCGGCCCGGTGCAGGTCCAGCCCAGCGAGCCAGCCAAGCTCGCGCTGATGGTCTTCTTCGCCAGCTATCTGGTGACCAAGCGCGATGTGCTGTCCCTGGCCTCCCGGCGGGTCGCGGGCCTGGACCTGCCCCGCGCACGTGACCTCGGCCCGGTACTGGTGGCCTGGGCGGCCAGCCTGTCCGTGCTGGTCCTGGAGAAGGACCTCGGCACCTCGCTGCTGTTCTTCGGGATCTTCATCGTGATGTTGTATGTCGCGACCGAGCGCACCTCCTGGCTGCTCATCGGGCTTGCGCTGTTCGCCGTCGGGGCCTACGTCGCGTACCTGCTGTTCGGACACGTACGGCTGCGGGTCGATGTGTGGCTGCATCCATTTGCCGACCCCGACAACAAGGGCTACCAGCTGGTGCAGTCGCTGTTCGGGTTCGGTACCGGCGGGCTGACCGGCACCGGCCTGGGCCAGGGCAGCCCACAGACGGTGCCGTTCGCCAAGACCGACTTCATCCTGGCCAGCTTCGGCGAGGAGATGGGCCTGATCGGTGTCATGGCGATCCTGCTGCTGTTCGGGCTGATCGTCGAGCGCGGGCTACGCGCCGGCCTGGGCTGCCGCGACTCGTTCGGCAAGCTGTTGGCAACCGGCCTGTCGTTCGCGCTGGCCCTGCAGGTCTTCGTCATCGCGGGCGGCGTCACCGGCCTGATCCCGCTGACCGGCGTCACGCTGCCGTGGCTGTCCTACGGCGGCTCCTCGGTGGTCTCCAACTGGGTGCTGGTCGCGGTGCTGCTGCGGATCAGTGACGCCGCCCGCAGGCCTGCGCCCGCACCGGTGTCGCCCGGCCTGGTCCGGGCGGCCCTCGAGGACGCCCCCACCCAGGTGGTGCGCCGGTGAACGCGCCGCTGCGCCGGGTGGCAATCGCCTGCCTCGTGCTGTTCGGCCTGCTGCTGGTCAACATCAACTACCGGCAGGTCGTCAAGGCCAGTGACTACCGCGACAACGCGCGCAACGCCCGGGCTATCGTGCGCAACTACGAGAAGGAGCGCGGCTCGATCGCACTGGCCGGGGCAAACCGGCCGCTGATCGCGCGCAGCGTCGAGACGCCGGGCCGGCTCAAGTACCTGCGCACCTACCCCGACAAGGACCTGTACGCGCACGTCACCGGCTTCTACTCCCTCGTCTATGGCCAGGACGGGCTCGAGGACACCGAGGACCGGGTGCTGTCGGGCGATGACCCCAGGTTGTTCGTCAAGCGGCTGTCCGACACCCTCACCGGCCGGGTACCACGTGGCGGGGACGTTGTGGTGACGTTGCAGCAGGCGGCCCAGCAGGCCGCGTACGACGGCCTCAAGGGCAAGCGGGGCGCCGTCGTCGCCCTCGACCCGCGAACCGGGGCGATCCTGGCGCTGGCAAGCGCCCCGACGTACGACCCGGGGCTGCTGAGCTCGTTCGACACGGCGGCCATCCGCGCCTACCGCACCGCCCTGCTCGCCCCCGCCGCCGGTGACCCGCTGCTGGACCGGGCGCTGTCGCAGACCTACCCGCCGGGCTCGATTTTCAAGGTCGTCACTGCGGCGGCGGCGCTGCAGGACGGGGTCACCCCGGACACCCAGATCCCCTCGCCGACCGTGCTGACGCTGCCGCAGACCAGCGCGACGCTACGCAACTTCGGCGGTGAGAGCTGCGGAAGCGGTCCGACCACCTCACTCGCCGACGCGCTGCGGATCTCGTGCAACACCGCCTTCGCGCAGCTCGGCCTCACCGTCGGGGAGGGCCGGCTGCGGGCGCAGGCCGAGGCCTTCGGCTTCGGCGACGGCTCGCTTACCGTGCCCGACCCGGTAGCGGCCAGCACGTTTCCCGGGGCGCTCGACCCGCCATCTCTCGCGCAGTCGGCGATCGGCCAGCGCGACGTGCGGGTCACCCCTCTGCAGATGGCGATGGTGGCGGCCGGCGTGGCCGACGGTGGCACCGTCATGGCGCCCTACCTGATCCGTGAGGTGCAGGCACCCGACCTCACCCGGCTCTCGCTGGCCCAGCCCAAGACCTACCGTCAGGCCGTGCCACGCTCGGTCGCGGACCAGCTCCGCACGATGATGGAAGCCGTGGTGGCCAACGGCACCGGGACAGCTGCGCAGATCCCCGGCGTCCGGGTCGCCGGCAAGACGGGGACCGCCCAGAACGCCCCCGGCGCCGCCCCGCACGCCTGGTTCATCGCCTTCGCACCCGCCGAGGACCCCCAGGTCGCGGTCGCGGTCATCGTCGAGAACGGCGGCGACGCCGGCTCGGAGGCCACCGGCGGGAAGGTCGCAGCGCCCATCGCGAGGGCCGTCATGCGCGCAGTGCTGGGCCGATGATGGAACTGGGCCGATGATGGAACTGGGCCGATGATGGAACTGGGCCGATGATCGTGCTGGGGCAAGACGTGTTGGCCGGGCGCTACCGGGTCGAGAGCCGGATCGCGGCCGGCGGCATGGGCGAGGTGTGGCGGGCCCGCGACCTGATCCTGGACCGGCCGGTCGCCATCAAGGTGCTGAAGGCCGAACATGTCGACGACGCGGACTTCCGGGCCCGTTTCCGGGCCGAGGCCCAGCACGCCGCCGGGCTGTCGCACCCTGGCATCGCCTCGGTGTACGACTACGGCGAGCAGGACGGCCCGGACGGCCGGTCCGCCTGGTTGGTCATGGAGCTCGTGGCGGGTACCG
>ENA-OFCI01000916-OFCI01000916.1-metagenomes-genome-assembly--contig:-NODE-916-length-15375-cov-4.185770_pt1 | contig 15375 bp, 1 predicted proteins | sample MGYA00153391_OFCI01 | MGnify analysis MGYA00153391
TTTTTATCGAGGTGGTAGTGGCCCTGGAGATGATGAAGATCCAGAAAATAATGATGATTATAATGATGATAAGGACTATGATGAAAATCAAGGTCCTAATTCTCCAAATAATGGTGTATGCTGTAATTGTAATAAATGTAGTAAAAATTGTCCATGTGTGAAAGGTGGTCACTATTGTAGTGCTAATTGTCAATGTGGTAGTAATTGTGTTTATAAAGTTCGTAAGGGTAGAGGTACTGCTATTATTTTACCACCTGTAATTAGACCCCAAACCTTTACATTAATGGAAAATTATAAAATAATAGATGGCGTAGGTGTAAAAGGTTTTGATCAACCTACTAGTAGTCATGATAGTAGAAGAAATGCATTACAAATAAACGTTTATTTAGAGAGTTTATTAAAAGATACTAATGATATGGTTATTGGTTTATCAAACAATGCTTTAGAAACGGCTATTTTAAATTGTATCCATGCACATAAAGGTAGTATGGAAACAGTATTATTATATGTGCAACAAGAATTGGCTAACGAAATGGATTTAAGAGAAAATGAAACTGCACAAATAACTAAATGGTTTAAAGTTATCGGTAGTTTACATCAAGGGTCTCAGGCACGAAAAATTAGTAGCGTAGATAAAGTTATTCATTATATCATGCATAATGTATCCTCTGTATTAATTAGACAATTTTTAAGATTTTATAATATATTTTTAAGTTTTTTAGGTTTCGTTAAAAGAAGAAGGGAGTCGTATTCGCATCAAGATCCAAATTTAAGGGATGCATTATACATACAACAAGTCAAAGAAAATAAAAGTAAAAATGGAAGTGGGAATTCAGTTACAACTCCGGTAATACCAATTTTATCAGAAAAAGTACCATGTATAGCTACTTTTATATCTGAAGGGTGTGTAATTATTAAGTCAACATCAGAATTAAAAGAATTAGTATCGAACAAACAATGGGTTGTACCTTTAAAAGGATTTATTGAAACTTTTAACAGTTATACTCCTTTGGATAAACATAGGGAAACCAAAGCTCAATCTACTTTTGAGTGTTTATTTAGAAAAATAGAAAATACTGGTAATAGACCTTATACTTTAGCGCAAATCAAATCGTTATTAAAAATACCTGACGGTCATATGGTAGCGGATGAAATTAATGAATTAGAGGAGGAAAAGAAAGCTCATATTATTAAAAAATATGAAAGAAAATTTAAAACTACAATTACTAAAATGTTACGGAAATACAAACGTCAAGCCGCTACGGGAGGTTTAGATCCAATGGCGAGGTTACGTGAATATTTATCTACTTATAAATTTTATAATATGGAGGCATTAAAAAGTTACGATCGTAAACATAGAAGCGATATGACTTTAAACAATTTATATGGTATGGATAGTAGATTTAAACCTGATTCACATGATAGTGACAATCATTCTTCAGATCATACTGATGATGATGATTATATAGCACCACATCGTATGTTAAATGGTAAATTAAATTCTGAAAAAGATCATCGGGAAATGCCTCCAATGAATCATAGATATAATTATTATGGAAAAGATAGTGAAACCGTTTCTTCTTTAAAACCTTCTTCTACTCAGCATTTAAGTTGTAGTATGGTAATGGTACCGAAGAACGTAAGAGAATTACAAGATATGAATGTAGATCGAGTTCCTTCTGATAGAAAGGGAGCTGACTATGTAGGAAGTGCTATAAATACGTTTCCTAAATATGGAGATTTAGTAAAACCAAATGCACAAGATACCGAAGCTATGATTACTTGGTTAAGAAAAGTAATATCATTTATTGAAACCTCGTTTATAGATAAAGAAGGTAGAAGAAATTATGGTAGAACAATGGCCAATACATTAGCTGTTAGATTAGGTGAAGATAGATCTCAATTCTATGATACTATTCAAGAAGGTGATGGTACTTCGTCTACAAATAAATTTGAACGTCCTCTACCACATCCAGTACAATTCGGGGAACCATGTCAAGATAATGATTTTCCTGCTTGGCAATACACAGGACGGAATTCTGGTTATGATAAACTAAAAGTTGCTGTGGCATTACAAATAGTAGGGGAAAATAAATCTAGATGGAAAAGAAAGTTATATGATTTGAGTTTAAGAACTAAAGAAACTATTCGGTCGTATAATATGAGATTTGATGAAATTTATAAGGATTTACAAATGTTAGGACCTGGGTTTGTGGAAGAAGAAGATGCAGTACAAGCATATAAAAATAATATTGAAGAATTAGATGGGCCAATTTGGAATTTAGCTGGTTGCGGTTCTGCAAATATTGGTTTAAATGCATTAATGAATGGCTGTGCTACATATATTATGCAAGCAGAAGTTCGAGAAAATGAAAGAAGAAGAAGATTACCAGAAGGAGTAACCCCAGAAAGAAAAAGTGATAGTAACAAAAGATTTAAATTAAATACAGATGAACCTTGTAGTCATTGTGGAAAAAGAGGTCATAATATAACGGATTGTTTTATGAAAAATCCTTCATTACGTAATACACGCCCTGAAGGATTTGGTGGTCGTGGTAATGGTAATAATAATTTTAATTTTAATAATAATGATAATAATAATAGTAATAGAAGTTTAAATACTTTCAAAAGAAAAGAAATTGGTGGTCGAACTAGTTTTGCAGGGAGACAAAATCCAAATTTTAATTTTAATAATAATAATAGTCGTCCAATTAGAAATGAAAGAAATGAAGGGCAACCTTTAAAAGAAGAAAGAATAACACACAACTATAAAGCTGTGGCTACTACCAAAGGTGAAGGTAATAAAAGAACTGGTAATGCATCTTTTGAAGCTAGTAGTAATAATCAAAATAGAGAAAGTAATAGCACAATTCCTTATTGTAACCATTGTAGTCTAAGTGGTCATAAAGAAGAAAATTGCTGGAGAAAATTTCCAGATCAAAAAGTCACTTATTTATCAAGAAGAAATGGTAATAATACATCAAATGCGGGAAAAACAGGTGAATACTGTAGCATCTGTAAAAATACTACTCATACAACAGAAGGGTGTAAAAAGATTGGAATAAGACCAAGAGTACCTATGGGACAAACAGGTACATATAACATGCTTAGGGTTGTTAAGGATGGTAATTATGGTAACGTATCCAGTTCCAGTTCATCCAGCGCACCAACTACACCAATGGTACAACATATAAATAATCAAAATGTTAGTCCTACCAATCAAATTTTAGAACCTTTGTATATGGGCAAATTAAATGATCGAGTAGATGATATGGTACCAACAGTACAAGGAAGAATAAATGGCAAATTACAAGATAAAATACAAATCGACACTGCTGCCTCTATAAGTATAGCAGATTTCGCTTATGTAAATACTAATAAAATAAAAATTGATAAAACAAAAATAGTTACATTGATGCTAGCCAGCAATCAACATGTTATTTATACTCATGGTGTAATTGAAGTAGAAGTAGTTATCGGTAGTCGTAACTTAGGTAAAATACAATTTCATGTTATTACAGATAACAATTTACATTTTACTTTTGGTATAGACACTATTAGAAACCAACAAATGATATTAGATTTTGCCTCACCAATACCAAGAGTTATATTTAGTGATGGAATCTCAGTACCTATGATAAATCAATATAAATTCATACCAATTAAAGAACAATTACAAATGGAAAAACGATTAGATACAACAATTCCGCAAAGTCAGCAATTACAAAACGTATTACATACTGATTTTAACAGTTTACGTGAAATGGGAAAAATAAATATGGAAACTGCTAAAAAGTTAACTGATTTGCAATCTGCTTTTCAGAATTTAACCTTATCACCGGCGGTACAAGATTTTTTAGAAGTGGCTAAAGCACTAACTAATCCTTATTCGATGAATGGTATAGTCGATCCTTTAACATATGCATCTTGGAATCATAATTGTCCTATGAATAATAACACAGAAATATCTACTCAAACTGGTGAATGTCCTCTAAAATGCGGTCGGCAACATCCAGATAAATGGTCACATATGTGTATTAATAATCAACACTTTACAACCATTAGTATTAAATGTGAACAATGTGGTCAAGCTAATCCAAAAATACCTGGTAAAAGTCTTGGTACTACATGGTTACATTTATGTCCTATAACTATATTACAAAATACTATTAGTCCAGAATGTCGTACATGCGCTATGTGTGGTGCTTTAAATCCTAATTATCGTTTATCATTATTTAATATACAAAAAATTTATACAGTTACTATTCCTTTAACTCAAAGTGAACAATGATGGTTACGGGAAGCCTCAAAAACTTCCCAATCATTAATTATAATGACAGATATTGATAACGGTGCAGGTGAACACCGTATAAACTCTCAACCATTATTAAAACCTTTAAATTTAGTCTTGACACAATATTTAAAAGGTATAAAAGAAAATATATATATAAGTAATTCAACGTATCGGGAAAGACATCCTCAATATTATGGTTTAGGTAAAGACGGTATAGATAATTGTCTACAGGGAACAACCATATCTATTCAGTTACGTTTAAATTCATTACAATGTAGTATTAAATATGTAGTGGGTAAAGGTAATTGTTTAGTAGAAAGTATATTAGATCAATTGAGATATCATGATATAAGAAAAAGAAATGGAGAAACATGTGCTACCATATTAAGTAAAATGGAAAATATTATTAGAGCTAAATGGAGTTCTACAGTAGTAGGTTTAACCAGAAGTATTAAAAATGATTGGTCTGGAAGTAGTATAAATGATGCCGTAACCGAAGTAAAAGAAGGTAAAGGCACTTTAAAAATTATGGAAACTATTTTAGAAATATTAGGTCAACACATAGGTTACAAAATACGTGTAATAACACAATTTGGTACAAAAATTTATGCTAAAGAAAGGGTAAACCCTGATAGTATATTATTAACGATTACCTATGATGAAATTTGGTTTCAGAGTACTAAATTTATCTCTGCAGAAGAATTACAAGAAATCAGATATTTGGAATCAAAATCCGGTACAAACATATCAAACACAAGTAAAAGAAAACGTGATAACGAAGAAATAGGAATAGGAACTATATCAATGGATATAGATGATAATTATAATGTATCAGAGACAGTTGTTGAATCTATTCCAAGAGAAGGAAACGAAATCAAAAGAAGTAGACAAGATCCAACTATGCTTGATAAAGAAGAATTTAATATTAATAACCAATCCCTTTTTACAAATTCTCAATTATATTTAAAAGATGAAGCTGTAGTCCAACCTAAACCTGAACTTAAAACGGGTATTAGAGTTAGAATAGAAGTAGTACCTCCAGTTGAATTAAAAATGGAAGATACAGAGGAAGAAAAACAAGAAAAGGAACAAATTTTAACTAAGTCACAAAAGAAAAAGTTACGTAAAAACAGAAGAATATTACGTGCTACTGACTATACACAAGAAATACATTATATTGGTTCAAAAGAAATCAGACAAGAAAGTAGAGATTTAAAAGAATTATTACATTGTTCTATCAGAGAAATAGATGAATACGAAGATGATGAAGATTATATTGTACAAGATAAGGACAGTCTAAAGGATACGTCGGACTTTGTCAATTTTACAAATCAAATAAAAGGAAAAAGGCCAAATAGGGTATCTAATTATGATGAAGATGGAATGGTGACTAATGCTATTAGAGTTGCTGATGTTTCTACTTCTTATACTACCTCATTTAAACAAAAGTTAGTAGATAATAATAAAATAATTAGTAGTGAAGGTATAGGAAGTTTAGTTACCAAGAAAGGTAATCCTATAACTACACCTGCAACATCAACACAAGATTTATTGGAAAACCTACGTATACATCGTATAGCAAGAGATAATGTTAGTAAAGTTAAAAATTATATTCAAAAAGCAGTAGATAATATAACAACACAATACAATCAAATATATGTGAAAATGTTTATCAATGACTTTTTAAATAGTGAAATTGGTCAGATATTGGAAGATAAAGATCCTGTATCTAGTGCTGCTTTTCAAAAAGAATTAATCAAATCATTAATTAATGGAAATTTATTTGAATTAAGTGTAGATATGACAAGAGAAGAAAGATTAACTCGGTTATATACTTTAAATCAAAAGAAAGGTAATCAAGCTAAATGGAGAGCAATGGCCCCACCGGAAATAGAATCTTATATTAGGGATCAATGGAATGCTATTACCATGGAAAGTCATTATGTACCTCCCATTTTAGAGGATATAGGTGATATGGAAGCAAACAATTTAAAAACATTAATAAATTATGCTTTATTTGTATTAACATATGCAGATAGTAGAATAATACAGGAATGGGCCATGATAGTATTACCTAAATTGGATGAGGGATTAATGATATTAATTACCAATTATGTAAATCGTCAAATTGATTGTACAGTTGCTAAATTACCTTATAAAGAAGGAGTAAGTTCAGGACAAATAGTAAAATCATCACCAATAGAAAAAATACAAGAATTGGATTCAGAAGAAGAGGAAAAGGATAGTCAAAATAAAGAATTAGGTACACGGACAGGAGAAAGACCTATTCAGGTCCCTGATTATCATCATAATATCGTCAAAACTAGAATACAAAATAAGAAAAATATATTTACCAGAATACCAATTGTACATTGTGATTTAGATAAACATCCATTAGAAAAAAGTATAGTTTGTCCTTATTGTCCATTACATCAAAAATCATTATATTATTGTTGCCAATCTCATTTAGATCGACACCATACAAAATTAAGAGAAAAAAGAGATGAATTAGACCTTATTATGCCCGTAATTACTAAAGGTACTTTCAAATTAATTGGACGTGCTGTATTAGAACCATCTGAACATGATATTTATATAAGTATACCTAAAAATGAAGAATTAGAGTCTGATGTACAAATGTTCGTGGCAGATCAAATTCTTACTATTCCAGCTTATACAAATGGAAGTATTAAATGTAGAGTAGTTAGTACAATAGGATTACATCCTTATGAATTAGTAGGAACAGTTATAACAACTGGTGTAGATTATTTAGTAAACCGGTATGGTTTAAAAGTAACCAATGGTGTAGCTATAGTAGATAAATATGGGGAAGTTATTATAGGTTTAACCAATCCAACTCCAAATTTTCGTCAATTAAAATTAAATACAAAGGTATGTGATGGTCATTTTATAAAAATGAAAGATATAACCGCGCCTGTTAGTGATGGTTTTGACAATAATAATCATAAAAAGAAAACACGGAAAGTAAAAAGAGGTGTATTTAAAGGAATATCTAAAGTGATTTCAGAAGAAGAATTAAAACATTGGAAAAATGAAGAATTAAAATTAAAGTCAGAATTTAAAGATGTGTTAGCTAAAGATTCCGACCCGCCGGGCAGAACTAATGTAGCATCTATGGCAATTAAAACTGGCGATGCCGCACCAATTAAACAAAAACCTTATAGGCATCCTCCAGAAAAAAGGGAATTTATTGAAAAAGAGATTAAAATATTATTAGATCAAAAGATTATACGTGAAAGTGATAGTCCTTGGGCATCACCTATAGTAATAGCTCCTAAGCCGGGAGGTGGTTTACGCATGTGTGTAGATTTTAGAGCAGTCAATGATGTAACTGTTAAAGATACTTATCCTCTACCACAAATAAAAGATATATTGGAAAATATGATAGGTGCTAAAATATTTAGTAAATTAGATTTACATAAAGCATTTCATCAAATACCAATCAATGAAGAAGACAAAAGTAAAACTGCTTTTATTACAAATAAAAATTTATATGAATACAATTTAGTACCATTTGGTTTAGCTAATGCACCTTCTGTATTCCAACGGTGTATGGATAGGGTATTACGATCATTAACTTGGACTTGTTGTTTAGTTTACATAGATGATATTATTATTTACTCTCAAAGTATATCAGATCATATCATTCATTTACGTCAAGTATTTACTGCATTACGCAAAGCTCATTTAAAAGCAAGAGAAAGTAAGTGTATATTTTTTGCTACAGAATTAAAATTTTTAGGTCATATTATTAATGCTGAAGGTCATAGTCCAGATCCAGATAAAGTTGCTGCTGTAGTGGAATTTCCTAGACCAACTGATTATCTATCATTAAAAAGGTTTTTAGGTATGGCCAGGTATTATGGAGAATTTATTCCTAACCTTAGTGCTATAGCACAACCATTGGACGTATTAACAAAGAAGAGTACTAATGTAGTGGAAAAATGGGATGCAAAAGCAGAAGACTCATTCAACAAAATTAAAAAAGCATTAACAGAAGCACCTGTATTAGTAGCACCAGATTTTACCAAAGAATTCTTTTTATATACCGATGCAAGTAATGAAGGTATAGGTGCAGTTTTATGCCAAAAAGATGTTAATGGTAAAGAACATCCAATTAGATTTGCAAGTAAATCATTAAACTCTGCAGAAAGAAACTATGCTACAATAGAACAAGAAGCATTAGCAGTTCATTGGGCAGTAACAAAATTCGCTGAATATTTTGACGGTAATCGTAAATTTACTGTTATTACCGATCATAATCCTTTAGTTTGGTTAATGAAAGCCAGAAATTGGAACAAGAAATTAGAACGTTGGTCATTAGCATTATCCAGTTATTGGTTTGATGTTATTTATAGAAAAGGTAAAGATAATGTAGTAGCGGATGCTTTATCAAGAATAAAACTATTATACCCTAAAAATCCAAAACTGTCAGAACCAACGGAAGAAGAATTAGAAGGCAAAATATTAATAGGACAAGGTGAATTCAGTCAAAGAGAAACTAAATATTATCAAAAATCAAAACAACAATATCAACCCCCTAATGTTATTCGCCCAGAAGTAGAACATGTATTAAAACAAATAACTATACATCAACAAGAGAAAGAAGAAAATATAGAACAAGCCACGGAAGCGGAAATCAAAAGTAGAACTGATAGTTATCATTTCCACTTAATGGAAAATATTAAAAAAGCACAACAAGCAGATGCACAAGTAAATAGGATATTAAGTGGTATAGAATTACAACAATTAAATCAACGTACTTCGGTAGATACTACTGGTTATTTTAAACGTGATGGTATATTATATCATACAGAACCAGCTACTATCGAAAATAAACAGGCTATTACACAATTAGTTATACCTGCATCTATGAAAGAAGAAATATTAACCTTTTATCATGATTCACCATTTGGAGGAGGACATGGAGGCATATTACGTACATATAATAAAATTAAAGTTAGGTATTATTGGAATGATTTACATAAAGATGTAATCAATTATGTTGGTCGTTGTATTAAATGTACAGAGCGTAAAAATCGTCATTGGTCATTTACAGTACCAGGTATGGCACGTAATCCAGCATTATATCCTATGCATACAATAGCTATTGATTATGTTGGTCCATTACCTTTAAGTGGTACAGAAAAATTTAAATATGTTATGGTAATAGTAGATCAACATTCAAGATTTACTATCTGTGTACCTGTTAAAAACAAATCTGCTGCAACTGCTGCACAAGTATTAATACGAGAAGTATTCACAAAATATGGATTTCCAGAAAATGTTTTATCTGATAATGATGCGGCATATGTAGCCGATTTAACCAAATGTATATTTAATTGGAGTGATATACATCATATTACTACTTCTGTTTATCATCCACAAGCTAATGGTTATGTGGAAAGATTCAATGGTGGTTTAAAAACAATTATTTCAATGTATTGTAACAATCGTACTAATGATTGGCACAATTTTGTTTATTTCGTACCATTATGTTATAATTCTGCTATACATCCAGTAACTGGTTATACTCCTTTCAAGGTATTTTTAGGTAGAGAAGCTAGGTTACCATGTGATTTATTTATTGGTCCATTAAAAGCTTATCAAGAAGATTTACCAGGAGCTGATTATGTTTCTGAATTGGAAATACAAATTAAAGATATTAACGATTTAGTTAATCATAGGTGGGAAAAAGATGGTGAAAAATATGTCACTAAAACATTAAAAGGTAAAATATTAAATTTTAAAAAAGGCGATTTGGTTTATTATCAAAATCCAGGAGGATTTTCATTACCAGTAGGGGTAAGAAAAAGGAGAATAACAGATAAGAATCTAAAAATAGCAGTAGGAGAAGAACCCACTTTAAAACAAAAAATCGCTATCAAATTAAAAAGGAGATGGTTAGGTCCTTTTCAAATAATAGAAAAATTAAATAATACTACTTATATTATTCGTAACGTTTGGTCTGGTCCCAACAATAAACGTGATGTGGCTGTACATGTAACAAGATTAAAAGCATGTACTGTTCCAATTACAAGGGAAGTCTATGATAATCAAGGTAGTAATGCAAAATTATTAGAGCAATTAGCTAATGAAGTAGATGAAATCAATAAAAGTCGCGGTGAAGTTCATACTAAAGTTTATTTAGGTAATGGAAAATTTATGTTATTAGGTGGCAATGCTGCAAGAAAAGCTATAATGGAAGCACAAGAATTTGCTACTACTTCTGCCATATCACCAGATGAGGAAGAAGAAAAATCTACAACTTCATCGTCTACTACTAATATTGATTTAACTAACCCTGTTCAAATATTACCTGAAAGTGAAAAGGAATTATTAGAACTCGAACAACAAGATATAGCTTTAGAACAAGAATTAAAACAAAAATATAAAAAGGAATCAACTAAACCTATTACTATTGCTAATACTCCTATTCCAAGATCAACTATTTCCGTAGATAATATTACTCCCTCTTATATAAGTTTAAATCCTAGAGCCGGTCGTACACATCGTCGACCTGACCCTGGTCCTTTTATTACTGAGGATTAAAGACATCATTTTTAAATACAAATACATATCAATTAACATTTTTCAAACTTATTTACATTCTACCTTTTCAATCTCCATTTTTCTTTCCATTCATACAATAGTTATAATAATATATACTTTTATCAACTCATAATTACTTTTAGTGTTAGTATGCTTCAACTACTACCACACCATATTTTATTACTTTTAATATCAGTGTTTTACAATTTACAAATTATTACTTTAATATACAAATTTAACTGTTCATTATTTATTTATTACTTTATTTATATACTATTTTTTACTGTTTTTCTTTATTTTTATTTCTTAATGTTTTTATTTCTTTATTATTTATTTTCTTTATTTATGTTTACTTTTTCTTTTCCACATGCTAACTTGGACTTTGTCAGTTATCATGCGCGGGAGGTGTTATGAAACCGCTTAGTCAAGACCAATTTTTAGTGTTTTAACTAAAAATGGTTCGTTTCCTTCGTGTTTCTTTTATTCTTTATTGTCTTTCTTTATTTTTTATTCTTTGTTTCTCTCAGCGTATTAATTGTTTTATCCTTTTATAGTCACACAAAATTTTTCAGTGCTCTCGCATATTCATTTTCTCTCACTCAACCTATAATTTGAAATTAGATTTGAATCAGTTTTTTCTATTTCTAAAATATCTTTTCTTTTTACTTAGCTCCTAACAAAAACGTACTTTTCACTTTTTGTTTTTCTCTTTATAATGTCAAACGACTAAAACAATAAAACATCCCTTCTCAATTTTATAACTCTTTTCTTTTCTTTATTTCTTTACGACAGATTCGATATTTAATAACTAGTCCGCATCCCGAAACACAATCGCGTTTCACAACAGGTTATGAGCCTAAAACTAGTTTAATATCAAATCAGTCAAAAATCAATCAAAATTATCTCCATTTGGTCTGCTGTTCTCTGCAACAACAGATTAGATAAAACTTATTTTAATTAAAAGTAATTGGACAGAAACAACAACTTCTTCCATACTAAAAAAGAGAAAACAATTTATAGTCTTCTTTTTATTATTTTATTTTGCAAACTTTAACTTTTCTACAAAACGTCAATCAGGCATCAGGTGCTCTTCAAACGTTTATTCATTCTATTTTAACCATTTTACATTTATTTATTTAATTAATTTAATTTATTTAATTAATTTAATTTATCTAATTAATTTATTCATTTAATTACTCATTTTATTTATTGCATTACCTATTCAAACAGGCAAGCTAAAAAAAAAAAATCTATAATCATTTTAAATACTTCTTATTTTTTATATGTATATGAAACCTTTGACTGTTTGGACTATACACAAGACGAGTATATGTGTCAACTTTCAAGACAGAGAGAAATATACATCCGTACGCCATTGAGCGGGACATGCGGTTTATTTGAGCTGATGGAAAAGTTGATTTATACTTTCCAAAGCCATTTTCGTTTTTCGGAATAGTAATATATTACTTTATTTCCAAGTTATTTTTTCGTTTAAGCTGGAAGAGTAGGCCTCACCTTTCCAAGCTATTTTTTCATTTTTTCCCTAGCATAAGTACTGATCCTACTTAGTGTTAAAGCTATGAGAGCTACTGATTGGGAATGAGACCTATTTGGCTAATAAAAGTCGGTAGCGCCATTACAACAGAGTCTCATATCGACAGGGTGGAGCCGCCTGAACAGCAGATGAAGTAGAAATGCTTGTCACATTTTACTAGTTTGACTGTATAAAAGAACTGCCCTTTCATCCTTTAGAGATGTCTGAATTTTTTCTATCCAATGTAATATTGAATAGTCTTTTTTATACCTAATGTGAATCATTAGAGAAATTTTTCATACCTGATGTACGATTGGATGAATTTTTTATATCTAATGTAATATTAGACGAATTTTTTAGATCTTGCTGTAACAGCGGATACTATTTTTAAAAGAAGTAGAGAAGAGTAAAATCAAATATTGTAGAGAAAAAATTACTCACTTTATGCCGAATGGTTCTCTTATTCTCCTTTCTTTTTATAATATTATATTTTTTCCTTTTTTCCATTGTGCTTAGGTGCTCTATCAGATGTCAACAACTGTAGTCACTAGAACCAGAACTCGTTCATCTTCTGCCACGGGGGTTAGTGAATCAGAAGCTGCGGGTGCAGTGGAAGAGGCTACTACCTCTCGTCGTGTTGGGAGTTTACGCAGTGGTTCTAGAGGATTAATTTCTGGTGTTGTCCCTGATAGTTCATCTGTTCATAGTGGGTTTGCTGGCGCAAGAGGAAGAGGAAGAGGAAGAGGCAGAGGTTCCTCTATTCCTGGTATTGGTCATTCTTTAATGGACAGTACTACAATTATTGGATCAGGTACTACAAGTGGTAGTAGTGTTATTGGTTCTTCTCATATTGGTACTATAACTGATACTCCTATGATAGGTGAATCTAGAAGTGAAAGTGATTCTCCTACTCATACTCATTCTCATTCACATTCTTCTTCTCCAATTATTCCAATTCATTCACATTCTTCTTCTCCAATTATTCCAATTCATTTACAGTCTTCTTCTTCAACAATTCCCATTCATTCTTCTTCTCGATTTTCTTCTTCTTCAACAATTTCAACTTATTCACATTCTCCACCACCGTTACCTGTTTTATCGGCTACTTCTTCTACTACAGATAGTCGTTATGTTACTATTTCAGATGAAGATGAATCAATGGATTATACTGATGAAGGTGAAAGTGATTTAGTGACTAATTTACGTAGTAGTGCTGCTGCACGTTTAGCTGCAATTCATACAAATTCTTCTACTACTCGATCTTCTCGCTCTACAACTGCTACTCCTCGTATACCTAAAAGAAAAGCAACTACTACTTCGCCGGATCCTTATTCACGTGAATCTGATTCATTTTCAGGGGATGAAAGTTGGTCTGCTGAAGATTCAATTGCATCTGGTACGGAACATTATGCACATGAGGGGGAAAGAGGTGGTACTTCAGATTCTCCATCTTCTCCTTTTGATAATGGTGATGATGGTGATACTGATAAAGAAGAACGTAAATCTGAAAATGAAAGGTGTCATTGTACAGATGACTGTGAAAGTGAATGTCCTTGTAAAATAGGTGGTAAATTATGCTCTTTTAAGTGTACTTGTTCAGATTTATTATGTAAAAGTTATCCCCATCGTAGAGAGAAGGAAATTATAAAGTGTATGAATGGTTTTAAACCTTATAATAATATAGATGCTACAAAAGATGCAGCATTCTTAATAAACAATACCGGATTAATAAATATGGTTTTACGAGGTATAGCCAATAAATTAACGGAACAGGAAATGTCAAATGAATTTATTAAATGGTATTTTGGTATTTATTGGGATCAAAATCATTCTACTATTTATACGGGACCAAAACCTTTTTGTACTGGTGAACAATTAAAGTCTTTAACAACAGATTTAATTGATTTTCATACACATTTAGGTCAACCATTTCCAACAAATGGATATTATGAAATGGCTATTTTATTATTACGTCAATTAGAAATGGTAGGTGATATAAATAGAGCTTTATCTATGACGGTAATAAGGGATTTAGTGTCAAAATGGCAAATATTCAATCGGTTATGTATTACTAATGGGTTTAGTCATAATTCACCTACAGATACTGATGGTTCTCCTATGTCTAAAAAAGATAGAATCGAAAATTTAAAAAATATTTTAGAAACCTTAATTACTGGTGTTAGACCAGCGATAAATAAATTAGATCAAGTGAAAAACATATTATCATTAGGGTTTATACAAAAAGCTATAGCTACAAAATCATTAGCTATTATATTTAGAGCCTTTGTAGATTTTTGGGATGAAACATCAATAGTATCAATGAGTGGTACATTAAGTCGGGAAACAAGAAGAAAAATCATGCAATATATACATAGTACTTTATCAGAAGAAGGTTATAAAAAGTTTCCAAATTTCAGTTTAATTGCCATACATGTAAATGCTACTCTTCGAGGTAAAGAAAAAGATATTGCAATACATTTAATTCAAGATTTTATTGGTTCATGGTTAGAAGTCAAATATGCTTCTGAATGGATTGCTATCAATGGTGTTCTTGCAAATGAAGAAGAAATATCAAGTTATATTCAATTCAGAAAAGAAGAATTAAGTAAAACAGACACAAATACATCCATTTATTCTCAATATACTTTAAACGAACAAAAACCCATTTCTCCAAAATCATCCTATACTTCCTCCCGTCCACGACCTATACATGTACTTGGTAGAGATACTGCAAGTGCTACATATCCCCGTAGAGTATGTACTACTTTTTCAACTAAAGGCAAATGTAAACATGGTAGTGCTTGTAAAAATGCACATATGGCTACTACAGGAAGTGTTAGTATTCCCCCTAGTAGTTCTGTTTCCTCATCCTCATCTTCAAATTCTGTTCGACCAGCTGTGTCAATAGTTCCTTTTACCTTTACTTTACCAGCTGTACCAGTTTTACCAGCTCCGGTAGCAGTAAATAATAATA
>ENA-OFCI01000918-OFCI01000918.1-metagenomes-genome-assembly--contig:-NODE-918-length-15330-cov-3.388543_pt1 | contig 15330 bp, 19 predicted proteins | sample MGYA00153391_OFCI01 | MGnify analysis MGYA00153391
GAGGGCACCAACCAGATCCAGCGCATCGTGATGGCACGGGCACTGCTCAAGCGGTAGGCCAACCGACACTCCAGGGCCTCTCGATGGCGTCTACGGGACCCAGATCGAGTGATCGTGGGCGAAGTAGACAGCCCTAGGGTCGAAGTCCTGAAGGCGTTTCATCCACATCGGCACCTCCGGCAGCGGCTGGCCGTGGGCGTCGTTGTGGGCCCGCCACGACAGGTGGTCGGCGGCGTACTCAGTGGCGGTGTCGTGGCTTTGTCCGGCCAGGATCACCGTTCCGTCCGTTCGGCGCACGACCAGCGACTGATGGCCTTGGGTGTGACCCGGCGTCGGTATGAGGAAGACCCCGGACAGGACCTCGGTCTCGCCGGCGAGCTCCTCGAACCTGCCGCCATCGAGGAGCTCGGGCAGGGTGTAGTCCGCAGTGTTACGCGCTTCGGCCAGCTCCCCCGCCTGGACGAAGACGGGTCGACCGACCAGCTGGGGGTTGCCTCCGCAGTGGTCGAAGTGCAGGTGGCAGTTGGCGACATGCGTGATGTGGGCAAGGTCGGTACCGGCGGCGGCCAACGCTGCGTGCAGGTCATGACGGCGTGGGCGGTAGTGGGCATCCACCTCCGGGTGGGATCCCATGCCGGTGTCGAAGAGCAGTTCACCGTCTGGGTGTTCCACCACGTAGCCGAGGCAAGCCTCAACGCGAGGCTTCCCCGTGCTGGTCTCCTCGGAGGGCCTGACGAAGTACCCGAAGTCCACGCGCCGGATGGCAATGTCAGTCACCGGACGAGTATCCGCCTGCGACATCCGGTCGATCTACGCACCCATGGTCACCGACACGTTTGCCTCGTTTGAAGAGTCCGTCCCTACCGATGGAGCTCACCGCCCGGATCCTCGCCCGGCCACGGATGCCGTGGTTGGCTGCAGTCGACGCGGGCACGGTCGTCGGGTATGCCTACGCCAGATATGGGCTGCGTCGTCGGTGGCTCCAGGGCGCCGGCAGTAGCTGCCGACGCAGCGGCCACGTCCCACATCGTGAGGACGACCGCGAGGACGAAGACCTCCACAGGCCGTGGCAGGCCGGGCAGGTCCGCCGCCGCGTTGCCGTGCCAAATGCTGTTCCGCTCGATCGAGCCCACCTGGTCCTTCTGGCTGCAAGCATGTCGATCATGTTGGTGGTCGTCGCCATGGCCTCGCTTTGCTGCGAGGATGTCAGGGACCCCAAGACGGAGGGCGGATGGTGACGCCGACCAGGTTCCTGGCCGAGGCCGAGATGGCCCTTGAACATGTGTCCTCCACCCCCTTGTGGTGGGACGACAGCAGCCGGCCCGAACCGCGGGCCGCTCTCCAGGGCGATGAGGACGTCGATCTGGCGATCGTCGGCGCAGGGTTCACCGGTCTATGGGCGGGGCTCCGTGCGCTGGAGGAGGATCCGGCGCGCACAGTCGTCGTGCTCGAGGGCAAGCGCGTGGGCTGGGCCGCGACGGGCCGCAACGGTGGCTTCTGCTCCTCCAGCCTGACCCATGGCGTGGGCAACGGACTGGCTCGATGGCCCGCCGAGATGCCGGTGTTGCAGCGCTTGGGTGCGGCCAACCTCGACGCGATCGAGGCGACCATCGGCGAGTACGGCATCGACTGCGACTTCGAACGCACCGGAGAGCTCGATGTCGCGGTGGAGCCCTGGCAGCTTGAGGACCTGGCCGGCCTTCAGAAGACCATGAGTGCGCTGGGTGAGGATGTAGAGCTTCTCAACGCCGCCCAGACCCGTGCCCTGGTTGACTCACCGACATACCTGGGCGGGCTCTTGGACAGACACAGTGTGGCCATGGTCAACCCGGCGCGACTGGCATGGGGCCTGGCCGATGCCCTCGAGGGCGCCGGCGGCCGGATCCACGAGGCCACCAGGGTGCTGCGGCTGCGTTCGGCGGGAGACCGCGTCGCCCTGACCACAGCGACCGGCACGGTGCGTGCCCGTCAGGTGGTCCTGGCCACGAACGTCTTTCCCTCCCCACTTCGGCGAGCTCGTGCCTATGTCGTTCCGGTGTGGGATCACATCATTGCCACCGAGCCTCTGAGCCAGAGCCAGCGAGTCTCTTTGGGCTGGCATGGTCGACAGGGCGTCGGGGACAGCGGCAACCAGTTCCACTACTACCGCCTGACCCGTGACAACAGGCTCGTCTTCGGCGGCTATGACGCGCTCTACTACTACGGCTCCGACCTGTCGGCACGACGTCAGCGCCGGCCCGAGACCGAGCAGCTGCTGTACCACCACATGGTGGCGACCTTCCCCGGTCTGCGCGGGGTGCGGATCACCCATACGTGGGGAGGAGCCATCGACACATCGACCCGTTTCAGCGCTTCGTGGCAGCGTGCCCTCGGGGGCAAGGTCGTCTCGGTCCTCGGATACACAGGGTTGGGGGTCGGGGCGTCACGCTTCGGCGCCCAGGTCTGTCTGGACCTGTTGGCCGGGCGGGACAACGAGCGCACCCGCCTGGAGATGGTGCGGCGGCCACCACTGCCTTGGCCGCCAGAACCATTGCGCTGGTTGGGGATTCAGATGACCAGGCGCAGCATCGCTCGCGCTGACGAACGCGGTGGGCGGCGTGACATCTGGCTACGGGTGCTGGACAGGGTGGGCCTGGGCTTCGACTCCTGAGCCGCCCTCTGACCTGCGTTCCCCTGGTCCTAGGACCAACATCCAATGGACAACCCAGTCCGTCCGGCTGTGATGGTTACCACTCACAGGAGCAGCGTTTCGTCAGGGAGGAGGTCAGTGGTGGACCATGACCGCCCGGACGATCTCGAGGGCCATTTCGAGGGGAGCCTCGTCAGCGGCGCTGATCCGTCCCCCGCTGAGTATGAGCGGTGGGCGCTTGAGATGCTGGCTGTTGAGGCCGGCGACGTTGCCGACGTGAAAGACGCGATGCGGAAGATCATCGCGTCCGCGCCAGAAGGGGCGGACGTCGCCTTCTTGCTCAGCCGGGCTCTTGCCCGCGCTGGAGATCGAGCGCTCGCGGCTGAGGCGCCGCAGCCCCTGAGCTGGAACCTGGGCGACGGACCGTCAATGTGGTGGGTTGCTGCCGCAGCGCCCTTCGTGGTGGCGTCCGCAATGTTCGGGTGGTTGGGCAACCTCGCCCTCCAGACTCCCAAGGATGGAGGTGACCCTGCTGGACTGGCCGCAATCTCGATGTTCGTGATCAGTACCGGCTCACTGGTAGCTGCCCTCATCGGGATCGAGACACTGTTGCTGTTGCGTTGTCAGGCGCAGGGCCTCGTGGCCCTCCCCTCCAACCTGGTCTGCCCACCGGGCTGGTACGCAGACCCATGGGATCAGGGGACGTCCCGCTGGTGGAACGGTTCCCACTGGACCGGACGCCTCAGGGTCTAGCTGTTGGAGATCGCCGCCTACCTCTTGTCGGCGGGAGCACCTTTCGGGTAGGACTGTCTCACTGGTGGACAATCCATCCGCATGGCCAGGAGGGTGTCGTGAGCGTTTACAGAGTGACCGACCTGATCGGAACAAGTACGCAGTCCTGGGAGGACGCCGCGTCCCTCGCCATCAAGACGGCCGGCGGGACGCTTCGCGACATCAGGGTCGCCGAGGTTGTCGCGCAGGACATCCACGTGGCAGAAGATGGCGGCATCACGTATCGGACCAAGCTCCGCGTCTCGTTCAAGTACGAGTCCGGGCAGTAGGCGAGCACGCACCGCTCGCTGAGGCCGTCAGGACCATGACCGGGCAGGGGCTGGGCAACTCCCTGGTGGTCCTGGCTGCGATCGGCTTCTGGGGCTACTGCCTGTTCGATCTGACCATGACCGATGAGCTGGAGATGCGCCTGTTCTCCAAGCCGGTGTGGGTGGTTCTGCTGGTGTTTACCAGCCTCGTCGTTCCACAGCTCGCGATCGATGTGCTCACCCTCGGCTCGCTCCTCTGGTTTTTCGCTGGACGGCCCCAGCGGCCGTCGCCCCGTTAGGGCGGCGCTTGGTGGGTCCCCCTGGGCTGGGGCATGCTGGCCACGTGGTCCGGAAACAGAGTGCAGGGCTTCTCCTTCACCGCCCTGAAGGCGACGGCCTTGAGGTGTTGCTTGCACATATGGGCGGCCCGTTCTGGATGAGGAAGGACGAAGGGGCGTGGTCGATCCCCAAGGGCGAGTACGAGCCCGGAGACGATCCGCTCACCGCCGCGCGGCGTGAGTTCGAGGAAGAGCTGGGCTGGCCGCCACCCGTCGCGACGTATCGCGCGCTGGGCAGCGTCATCCAGTCGGGCGGAAAGCTCGTGACGGCCTGGGCGGTCGAAGGTGACTTCGACGCCTCGACGGCGGTGAGCAACACGTTCGAGATCGAGTGGCCACCGGGGTCTGGGCTGCTGAAGTCATTCCCTGAGATCGACCGGGCTGACTGGTTCACTCCTGATGTCGCTCGCACCAAGCTGGTCAAGGGCCAGATACCGTTCCTCGACCGGCTCGTCGCGGACCTGTCGTCAGGCCTCAGCGCGCGCTAGCCGGTATGGGGGTATCCCAATCTGTATCGACATGGTTGCGGCAAAGGGCGGATCTTGGGGCTTTCCCGCACGAGATAGGCTCAACCCCCATGACCACCCAGATCCATGAGGCACCGAGCAGATGCAGCGGATCTTGATGGTGCGTCAGCTGACGAGGGGCTGAGCGGTCGACCGGTGAGCATACTGATCGGTGGCCTACTGACCGAGCTAGTGGTACCTGGAGCCGCTGCCCTTTCATCGGCCCGGGTAGCGCGGTCCGTGGCCCCCGGGCGGGTGATCATGGCGGCTGGTCAGACCGTCGAGTTCTCCGGGTGGCTGGACGCATTGCCGCTGGGCTACTGGGCGCGTTTTTCCACGGTCAAGACTGTACGTTTCGAGGTCACCTCATCGGCAACGGTCGACGTCACGATCCGAATCAGCGATGCGCAGGCCGGATGTCGCGACTGCGCCTCGGGAAGGACGTCCATGGGGAGGTTCACGGCGACCGTTGACACAAGCGAGGCAGCCGAGGGTGGTTGGGCCTGGCCAGTGCTCACGGCCGGCCCCGAGCCTGAGACAGAGGTTTCGTGGCGTTGGTTCACCGACGACGTTGTGCCAGAGCCGAACTCACTCGCTGTGGCGATCACGACCTCCGACCGGCCGGCTGCTTGCCTGCGGCAGCTGAGGGTCCTTGGTGCCGCGGCGCAAGACGGCGGATCTCTGGACGGGGTGCTGGGACGCGTCATCCTCGTCGACCAGGGCATGCGTGCGGTGGCCGAATCTTCTAAGTTCAGGGCGGTCAACGAATTGTTGGGGGGGCGACTGAGCGTCGTCAGGCAACAGAACATGGGCCGGGGAAGTGGCTTCACTCGCGGGCTGCACGAGGGACTGGAAGACCCGCGGATCGCCCATGTCGCCCTCGTGGATGTTGACGCCGTGGCACAACCCGAGAGTCTGGCCTACACCTGGGCGTTCGCCGCGGCCGCCCGTCATCCGATGCTTGTCGGCGGTCACATCTTTGACGCGTCCGCGCCGACCACTCTTTGCCGCCTTGGTGAGGCGATCGATCCCACGGGTTTCACCAGGCGCTCACAGCCAGACACACCGACGAACCTCGACGTCGCCCATTCTCCCGTCAGCGATCATCGTTGGCTGGGCCTGGCACGAGCAGTGGCCTTCCAACCATGGTCGATGTGTCTGATTCCTCGGACCGTCGTGGAGGATGTCGGTCTACCTTTGCCGTTCTTCCGCCAGTGGGACGACGTGGAGTTCGGACTCCGGGCCAAGGCTGCGGGGTTCGTTTCCGTGGTGCTACCCGGGACCGCTTCATGGCAGGAGGACGCCGACGCCGACGCCGACGCCGAATCCGGATGGCAGGGGTACTTCCTCATCCGAAACGGCATCGTCACGGCTCTTCTGAACGACAAGCGTCCAACGATCCTGTTCGCCGACTGGATGATGAGGGGTCTGCGTCGCGCTTCGCGGCGCAAGCCGGTGGAGGCGGCCATTCGCTGGGCAGCACTGAAGGATGTGCTGCACGGTCCAGGATGGCTGCACCGCGATCTCGGGACGGTACGCGAACGGGCAGTCACAGCGGTCCGGCGTGAGATCGTCGCGCCGCATCCTGTGTCGGCATTCGTCGGGAACGTGACCGCGGGCGCTCGGCTGGGGCGAAGGTGGTCCGATCTGGCGCAGCAGTACCGTGCTGCGGTGCCGCAGGCGGCTTCAACCCGGCGCTGGGTTCAGACCTTCGACGCAGCAGAGGTGGTCGAGCGACGCCGCCCCCAATGGTCGATTGTCGTGACGAGCTTCCACAGCCTTGACATGCTCACCAGGCACTGGGCTGGCCTGATCGAGTCTGGTGGGGAGGCTGGGGTCCTGGCGCAGGACGTCGAGGTCATCGTGGTGGACAACGCTGACGAGCCCGCGGTCCAGGCCTTTGCCCGCGAACAGGGCTTCGTCTACCTTCCGATGGGCAGCAACGTCGGTCTCTCAGCGGCCAACAACAGGGGCGCGGAGCTCGCCACGGGTGACTATCTGCTCTTCGCCAACCCAGATCTGGGGGTTCTGGTTGCCGACTTGTCGATTCTGCGGGCCGAGATCGATCGCACCGGTGGAATCGTGGCGCCGCGGGTGGACTTTGCCGATGGCACACCCCAGAGCGCAGCACGAGGTGAGCCCTTCCTGCTCGCCAAGCTCGCCCATCGAGGACTGGCCCCCAAAGTGGCACTCGAGCGTTACCTGTGGCCGGTGGGTCCGTATGAGTCAGGGCCTGTCGTGTGGTGCGCTGGTGGGGCGACCTCGCTCTCACGTGAGGTTTTCGACCGATTGGGTGGCTGGCCTGAGGAGTACTTCCTTTACATGGAGGACGTTGAGCTCGGCGTTCGCGCAGGACGGCTGGGCATACCTGTTTCCGTGACGGCGGCACTGCGATGGGTGCACGAGTGGCGAGGGGACAGTCGTCAGCGCTTCAGCCGGGGGCAGCTATTGCATCTACGCAGCGCGGTGCGCTTCTACCTCCGCTATCCCAAGTACCTCGGCTGGCCTCGCTAGTGGTGCGTCTCTCAAATGAACAGGGTTTTATTGGTTGGCTGTCAACATGAAAAAGTCGCAGCCGCGTTGGTTCATCTCCGCCGGTCAGCGTGAGGCGTTGACGGTGGCTCGCCCGGTCCAGCACTTGCGCGCATCGTGAGGTTCAGCGGGCCAAAGGTGTTGTTGATGGCCGCCGATGGTGTGGCCAACTCCCAGATCGCCGCGAAGGTGGGGGTTACCCCGGTCAGTCCGGTCCTGGCGGGACAGGTTCGCCTCTGAGGGGTTGGCCAGGTTCGGCCCAGTTACGGCAGGGTCGTGGCCGCAAGCCGGGGATCTCGGTGGGAGAAGGTTGACCAGATCGTGCACCTGACCCAGCACGAGAGGCCTGCCGGTGCAACGCATTCGAGCTGCTGGTCGATGGCCAAAGCGGTCGCGGTCAGCCCGGCCACGGGGCAGCGGATCTGGTCCGGGCGGGGCCTGAAGCCGCACCTGGTCAAGACGTTCAAGCTCTCAGGAGACCCACGGTTTGAGGGGAAGCTGATCGACATTGTTGGTCTGTATCTGAACCCTCCCGAGAATGCAGTGGTGCTGTGCATGGACGAGAAAACCTCCGTGCAGGCCTCGCTGTCATCAGGGAGGAAAAGCGCTCCGGGTGCGCCACGGACTGGCGGGTGATCGCCGAGCGCGGTGACGAAGCTCGTGGTCCGGGTCATTGCCGAAGTGCTGAGCGGCGTCGGCCAACAGGGAGCGGATCGCAAAGGGACAACACGGGTGTCCCCAGATCTCCTGCAGCACAGCGCCGCGTTGACCGGCGTATCGGCCACGTCCAGGCAGCTGCCGTCGATCGCCACCAGCCGACGCCCCGCCAGCCACACCCCGGACATCCCCGCTGTCCCGACCGGCTTGGAGACCCGGGCGAACAACGCCTCCAACGGCTTCGACCCCAACCGTGCCCGGGCCTGGAAGATCGCCGACTTGCTCGGCGGCGTGAAAGTCTCCTGCCAGCCCGAGGCCCACGACAGCCCATCGGTCAACTGGCTGAGCACATCCTCATAGGAGCCCTCGGCGTACAACCCCATCCCGATCGCGAAGTACGCCATCACCCGCGCCGGCAACGAGCGATGGCGCTGCTCGGTACGGCCCGTGGCAGCGATCACCTCATCGACCAGTCCCGGTGGGAACACCCGGGTCAACACCCCCACCGAGACCAGATCAGACAACCGTCGATCCGAGACCGGCTTCACCCATCCAGAACGAGGCATGCAGCCAAACTACACCCTTGCAACCCTAACTGAACGGTATTGCCATTAGCCCTCAGTCCTCGGCGATGACAGAGTGTCCGGTGGTGTCGCCCTCGGGGGCGGCGAGGTGGCCGGTCGCCAACCGGCCTGCGGGTTGGTTTCACGCACGACGACACGGGTGTCGGGTCGAGGAGTACCTTCGTATCGGTGGTCTCGTGGGGTGGGTTCAGTATCAAGATCCTTGTGGCCGTAACCTTGTGGTTTATGTGTCGTCAACGCTGGAGGCGGTTCGTGCTGTTCAACGTGCCTGAGCTGTGAAAATCGCGCACGTCAGTGACTTCTACCTGCCCCGACTCGGTGGGATCGAGACGCACGTGTCGGACCTCACCGAGCTCCAGCGGGCTCAGGGCCACGACGTCCAGGTCATTACGAGCACCCCAGGTCCTGAAGGCCCTCACGTGCGCCGTGTCACGCAAGCCTTCCGCAGGCCGCACGCGTTGCATCCGCTTGCCGTCCGCGCGGGCATTGGGACCCTGCATGACCTCGACGTGGACGTCGTCCATGCCCACCTGGGTGTCGGGTCCCCCCTGGCGTTCTTCCTCGCCCGAGCTGCGGCCCGCGGCGGCATCCCGACGCTGGTCACCGTGCACTCGATGTGGGCCGGGGTCGGCCCGATCATGTCCACGATGGACGCGCTTGGCGGCTGGTCCACGCTGCCCATCACGTGGTCGGCGGTCAGTGAGGCGGCCGCAGCGCCGGTCCGCCGTTTGCTACCCCCTGGCACCCAGATCCGCGTCCTGGCCAACGGCATCGACCAGGATCGATGGCGTCTGCCGGCAGCTGAGGTTCGACCCGGGGAGCTGGTGCTGGGGGCCGTGATGCGCCTGGCTTGGCGCAAGCGGCCGCTGGCCTTGCTCAAGATCGTGCGCCGAGCCCAGATGACCCTCGAGCAACTGGGGGACCAGACCCGGCTGCGGCTGCTCGTGGCCGGTGACGGACCACGCCAGGAGGCGATGGAGGCCTACCTGCGCCGGCACTCCATGACCGACCGGGTCGACCTGCTCGGCCGCCTCGACCGGCATGAGGTCCGGCACCTCCTTGGGGCCTCACACGTTTTCCTTGCACCTGCTGACCTCGAGTCCTTCGGCATCGCCGCCCTAGAGGCCCGGTGCGCGGGACTACCCGTCGTGGCCAAAGCAGACAGCGGGGTCAGCGAGTTCATCCACCACGAGCGCGAGGGCCTGCTGTGTGGATCCGACGACGACATGGCCGACGCCGTCGTACGTCTGGCCCGCGACCACGAGCTGCGCCTCAGGATCGCCGCGCACAACCGCACCGCCGACAGCCCGGTCGGGTGGGAGACGCTCCTGCAGAAAACTGAGGCGGCATACGCCTCCGCGTGCCTGGCCCAGGAAGCCGGCGCGCGGACCAAGTCGCGTCGTGTGCGCGAACGGCAACGGTCGTGAGCGTGTGAGCCTGATCAGCGTGGTCGCGGCCTCCCTGGGGTCGGCGGCATTCTTCTCGGTGTCCACCGCTCTGCGGCACCGCAGTGCAGGCCAGATGCCGCGGGTGCACCACTTCCGCCCCAACGAGCTCCTCGGCTTCGCCGCAGCGACCCTGCGCCATCCGCTTTGGCTGGGCGGGATCCTAGCCGACGTCGGCGGCCTCGGACTGCAGGTGCTGGCGCTTCACCTCGGCTCGCTTACCGTCGTCCAGCCGCTCCTGGTCAGCGCGGTGCTCTTTGCCCTGATTGTGGGTCACTGGGTTGCCGGTACCCGGATCAGCCGCCGGGAGGTGGTCCTGGGAGCCGTACTGGTGCTATCTGTGGCCGGCTTCCTGATCGTCTCGGGCGCCGCGACCGCCCAAGCCGACCGCACCGACCGGCTACCGGCGAGCCTGGCCGCAGCGACATCCCTGGTCGTAGTCGCCGGGTGCGTCATCACCTCCCGCCGGGCCACGCGCCGCAAGCTGGGCTCGCGCCGGGCAGCGGCCCTGCTGGGGGTCGCCGTCGGAACGATCTACGCCGGCACCGCAGCCCTCATCAAGGCTTCCACCAACTTGGCCCAGCACGGCCCGGCGGCTCTGCTCACCAGCTGGCAGCTGTACGCCCTCCTGGCCGCGGGAGCGCTCGGACTCTTCCTGGCACAGGTAGCGTTTCAGGCGGGGCCACTGACAGCGAGCCTACCCGCCACCGCGACGACCGACCCGCTGGTCAGTGTCCTGCTGGGCGTGGTCGTGTACGACGAGCGGCTGCGTTCCGGAGTCCTGCCGCTGCTGCTGTCGCTGCTCAGCCTGGTGCTCATGTCGGCCGCGGTTGCCCTGCTCAGCCAGGTGCGAGCCGTGGTGGAGACGACCGCGCGCACCCAAAAGATGGCCTGAGCGCGACAGGACTTCGGATGGGGCCATGCCTCCGGCGTTGCCCAACGGACCCTTGGCCGTCCCCGCCGCGATGAGCCGGCCGTCATGGTTCGTCGCCGTGCAACGTAACCCTCACGAGCCCAGCCAACACCCCGTGGCATCACCCAAGACAAACGTCCAGGTCGTGGATGCCCCGTCGGTCACGTGGTGTTCAGCACGAAACCCCGGGAGCCGACTGGAACGACCAGGCCAAGACCGCTGGAGGATCGGCTATCAGGACTTTCTCTCATGCCGCCGTCGTGCTCGCCTTGCTGGCTAACACGTTAGGCGGACGCACCCACGGGAACGTCGTCAGGGTCATCGGGACCAGGCATCGGCTCGACTGGTGCGGGAGGAAGCGTCTCGGGTGTGTCTGGCGAGAGTGGTCCTGGATCATCGGGCACCGGCTCGGTCGGATCAATCGGCGGGTAGTTGTCGGGGTCTGGACCTGGTTGGGTCATGTTGACAGTCCTACATGAACCTGATGGACGGCGGTGAGCTGGACTGGCCCACAGCGCACGTGGTGCCCGCGGCACGGGTGCACAATCACGTCATCGCGTGCGCGCTCGCGGAGATCTGGATGGTCGGATACCCGCTCCTGATCGGTGTGAAGACCGTGAGCCGGACGAGCCATCCACCGTTCAGGGAAGGTAAGGCAAACCCAACTCTTGACGGGCGCCGTCTCCGACCACGACTCTGCGAAGTAGCTGAGGCCGCAGCGTCACACCTTATGAACGCGTCCGACCAGCCAGAAGCAGAACACGCGTTCGTGCCTCCCGTTGGTCGCTTGGCTCTTTACGCCCCAAGCTCAGCGCAATGCCCGACGCCTTGCCTGTGTGGGGTCGCACCCTCATCGCCCAGCTGCATCCGCCTCCGGCCGCAGGGCTGTCCGGATTGAAGTGCCGAACCGCAGCCGAGGTTGCGCTGGAGCCTGAGCCACCCGCGGTACACCGGGTCGGACGGGTTTTCCGCCTGGCCTTGTTCGTGGTCGCTATCGCCAGCAGCTTCAACGGTTTCCTCGTCGGCATGGCCATCAGCGGACTCGGCTTCGGCATGTACGTGGCCGTGGACCTCGTGCTTGTTGTCTACGTGCTTTCGGACAAAGACAACGCAGCCAAGGATCTCGGCGTGTTTGTAGATGAACATCAGGTGCAGCATGTGCTTGATCCAGTGCCCCGCGAGACCGATCTCGCCTGTCGTCTCCCTGAGACTGCGGCCCCAGCCTGGATACTTCACGTCGTCAAGCACGACGGGGACATCGTCATCGACGCCGCGGAATCCGCTCGAAGCGTAGACGTCCGAGGTGATCTCATCGCCCTGGCCATCTAACGCCTGCAGGTCCGCGCCAACGGAAAGGCGGCAGCAGCATCGCGAAGTCGAGGTCGAGCGTCCCTTCATCACCATCGAGGGTCTCGTAGTAGCGCCGGCCCTCCTCGACCTTCTGCACGTGCGCCTTCGGAAGGCCTTGACCTTCCGGGTGTCGCCGCGAAGTTGAGCTTCAGTCCGGTCGCGTTGATCAGGTAGTCATACTCGGCCCGCTCCCGCTCGCCGTCACGGGTGGCCAGCGTGTACACGACGTCGACCGAACCGCGTGCCCGGTCGCCGTCACCCTCAAGGTGGAGGGCCACCGCCGACACACAACTGACTTCAGCCGCGCCCGCAGTCCGCCCGTCGCCGGAAGGATATGCGGAGCACGTGGCCGCTACTCATCGCCCACCCGACCGTCCCGTGGTCCCGATCCGTATCCGGACAGCAGACATACCCGCGCAGGGGAGGGATGCTGGGGCCGTGCACTTACCTTCACGTGGGGCCACGATCCTGCTGCTGCTGACCGTTGCCGGCTGCGCCGGATCCCCGCCCGCCGTGGTCCCAGGTGGACGCAATCCAGGGCCTACTTCGGCGGCTCCGACGGCTGTCCTGACGACTAGCCCGCCGCCGAAGCCTAGGCCGACTTGTGGCCGGGCGCGCGTCGCTGGCACGGTGGTTCTCGCTTTGCCTGGCGGACGGCGGGCTCTGTTCGCTGTCCCATCCGGGGACGACGGTCATCACCGGCTGCCCTTGGTGATCGGGCTGCCCGGATACGGTCGGACATCGGAGGAACTTGCCGCCCAGAGCCGGATCCCGGCCCGGGCTATGACAGCCGGGGTGCTTGCGGTGCTGCCTCAGGCTGCGGGCTCCGCCAAATCCTGGAACCTCTCCGGTACTACCGACAACGGCGATGTGTCGTTCCTGTCCGCGCTGGTAACCCGGCTGGCTGCCACCGAATGCGCCGACCCTGCCCGCGTGGTGATCACCGGGATAAGCGACGGGGGCGACATGGCCGTCTTCGCCGCCTGCGCCATGCCGGGCAGGGTCAAGGCGGTGGTCACGGTAGCGGCGTCGATCGACCCACGGGTGGGCTGCCACCGGCTCCGGATCGTCGCCGTCCATGGCGACGCCGACCCGGTGGATCCCTACCGTGGGGGACTCGACAGCCGGCCCGGTTACCTTGCGACCCCGCCGGCCGCCGCGGCCATCGCGGCCTGGGCTGCCCTCGACGGCTGCGACAGGGCCGTCACTACCAGGGTTGCTGCGCATGTTGCGGTCACCACCTACCCTTGCGGCGCCCAGCTGGTCACGGTCAACGGTGGCGGTCACACGTGGCCCGGAGGTGCGCCGGTCAACCCCTCGCTCGGGGTCACCACCGGCGAGTACGACGCCACGGCCACGATCCTTGCGCTGGTCTGATTGACCTTTGCCACGCGCTTGACCGTCACCGATCCCTCACCGAAGAAGGACGCACGCACAGCACAGGCAGATGCGGATGTTTGTCTTCCCTTGACATCAGCTTTCTCGCGCGGAACAATCCTAATCATGTTAGTTACACCTATCAAAGACCGTGTAGCTGAACGTCGTTCGGCTACACGACTCGAGATCCTTGATGCAGCGTGGAAGATGGCCCGTGAGGGGGGGCTCTCGCAGATCACGCTGCGCGACCTAGCGCGACAGGTGGGCATGCAGGCACCATCGCTCTACTCCCACTTTGCTTCGAAGAACGCCATCTACGACGCGATGTTCGCTCAGGCATGGACAGAGTGCCTGGGGGTGATGAGTGCCGCAGCCGCGAGGTCCCCGCATGGCCGTCGGGCGGCGCTGCGGCTGTATGCGCGCACCTTCTTCGACTTCGCTGTCAGTGATTTGGCGCGTCACCAGCTGATGAACCAACGCACCATCGTCGGCTTCGAGCCCAGCCCCGAGTCCTACGCCATCTCGGTGGCGGTCCTGGAACTGTTTCGCGACAGCCTCGCACCCCACGGCGTCACCCGCCAACAGGACCTCGACTTGTGCGTCGCGCTCGTCGGTGGACTGATCGACGCCCAGCTCGCCAACGATCCCGGGGGCAAGCGCTGGGGGCGGCTGCTCAACCGGACGATTGACATGTTCGACCACAACCTGGGCAGCTAGCCCTAATCGAAGGAGAGGGCCATGGCCGTTGAACTGGGTGTCCGTTCGACCAAGAAAGCGCGAAGGTCCGCCTTGGGCCGCGATGTGGCCATGACGTTGGCCGCGACCGAGTACGAGCGTGTCGTCACCGTGTTCGAGGAATGCACCACCGAGCAGTGGGAGATGGCGACTGTCTGCACTGGGTGGGATGTGCGCGCCATGGCAGGTCACATGCTGGGCATGGCGCAGATGGTCGCGACCGTCCCGGAGCTGGTTCGCCAGCAGGCCGCCTCCCTGGTGTCCGCGAAGAAGAACGGCGGGTCCAGCCTCGATGCCCTCACCGCACTGCAGGTAGCAAAAAACGCGAACCTCAGTACCGGTGCCCTGGCGGAGAACATGAGGATGGTCGGCTCAAAAGCGGTACGCGGCCGCCGACGCGCACCCGCCCTCATCCTCAACCGCCGCATTCCCGAGGCCCAGGACGTCGGCGGTCAGTCGGAGTGGTGGACCTTCGGCTTTCTGTTCGACACCATCTTGACTCGCGACCCGTTCATGCATCGACTCGACATCAGCCAGGTCACAGGCGTCCCGGTGCCCGCCACCGCCGAGCATGAGGGAGTGCTCGTGGACGACATCGTGCGCGAGTGGGCGGCTCGCCATGGTCGAGAGTTCAGACTCGAGCTGTCGGGGCCGGCGGGCGGCACCTGGGGCAGCGGTGACGCTGAACTGATCACCATGGACGCCTTCGACTTCTGTCGCATCCTTGCAGGCCGCAAGCCGGCAACTGGCCTACTCGAAGAACAGGTTCCCTTCTGATCGCGGCCTCGATTGGCCAGTGCGCAATTTGCTCAAGCCAGTCCGGGAACGAAACCGTCCGCGGAACGGTTCAGAGCTGCCGGCCACCTGCAATCGCCTCAGTTCTGTCACCGCAACGGGATCGGGTAGCTGGACGACCTAAGGCAGCGGCGGGGTGTGGCCACATGCTCCGCTGACCGTGCCGCTGATCGGGACGGTGGAAGGTACCGGTCTTGGCCGATGGTCGGATGTTTGGGAACTGAGAATATGGGGCACAGTTGCTTGTCAAGTGGGTCGGCACGCGTGATACGACTGCAGGCCTTTGAACCTTTGATACAGCCGGGAGGATCAGGATGGGCACGAAGGTGGCGCGCGTTTGGAACGGGACCATCGCGGTCGTCATGTTGGCGGCGCTGCTGCTACAGCTGTGGATAGCAGTACGGGTGTCCGCCACCCCGCCCGCTCATG
>ENA-OFCI01000920-OFCI01000920.1-metagenomes-genome-assembly--contig:-NODE-920-length-15314-cov-25.024379_pt1 | contig 15314 bp, 11 predicted proteins | sample MGYA00153391_OFCI01 | MGnify analysis MGYA00153391
ATGGAGTTTTTTGGCGGCGTTGGGAGACCCGACCCCCCCTAGCCCCTTTGAAAAGGGGGAACAAGACCTTTTTTCAAAGTCCTCCTTTCTAAGGGGGATTTAGGGGGATTCCCGTTCTGGGAGGCGATGCCAACGGGTGCTGTAAATAAACCGATTTCAACGATCGTTACTTCGTAATTAAAGTCTCTTTTTCAGTGGGTTTGCAGTCGGGTAACTTTTGGCTTTCAGCGATTTTTTGGTTGTCTCCTTGACGATCGAAGATGGTGTTTTTGTTTTGCTCCTCTCGATCGCGAACGATACAGAGAGACGATGAACCGCCACTTGTCACTGCTGGAGTCTTCGCATTAGGATTCAATCGTTGTAGATCTTGTCCGATGCGAACTTGCTTGATGGAGGTCAAGATTCCGCTATTGCTAGGACTGACTGGGTTACTGGGCGTGACGGGATTAACGGGATTAACGGGAATGACTGGAATGACCGCTATGGGATTATTCGTTAAGGTGAATTGGGTGGTTAGACTGTTCACGGTGGCGATCGGGTTGAAGGTGCCAGCGGTTCCTAGTGCGCTGACGGGTAAGGTGGCAATGCCACTTCCATCCGTGAATACGGTGAGCATTGAGGCTGAGGTGCCGATCGCGCTGGGTAAGGTGAAGGTTACGGGAATATTGGCTAGAGGCGCTCCTGTGTTGTTGCTGACTAGGACTTGTAAGGAACTGGTGAATGAGGTGTTGATGGTTGTGCTTTGGTTGGATGTGTTGTTGATGACGGCGATCGTGGCGGGAATGCTGGCGGGATTGGCGACGTTGGTAAGGGCATAACTCGTGTTCGTCAATCCGGTGACGACTCCGGTTGCGGCGTAGGTTCCGACGGTTCCGTTTGCCGTTACCGTTGTTGTTGCGACACCGTTAGCATTGGTAGTTGCAGTTGCGGCTGCTACAGTTCCACCGGCTCCGGTTGCGGGGACTGTGAAGTTAACCGTGGCTCCGGAGATAGGGTTGCCGTAGGTATCGGTTACGGTAGCTTGCAGGGGATTCGTAAATCCAGTGTTGACGACAGCGGTCTGACCACCCCCGCTGACGGTGACTTGGGTGGCGGCTCCAGCTAAGTTAGTCAGGTTGTATTGGGCGTTTAGGGCGTTCAGGGTTCCGGTTGCATTAAAGCGCCCTGCAACTGTGTTGGCGGTGACATTGACGGAAGCTAAGCCATTTACATCCGTGGTCGCTGTGACGGTCGATAGGGTTCCGCTGGCTCCTGGAGTAGGAACTGCGAAGTTGACCACCGCGCCTGGAATCACGTTGCCATATTGATCTTTAACTAAGACCTGTAAGGCATTTGCAAATGGCGTAAACACAACGGTTGTTTGTCCAGCGGGGAGACTGCTGGGTCCGGTTGCAGTTAAGGTCGCAGGGACATCAGGGGTATTCGTGAGATTGAAGGTTTGTGCGGTTCCGGTGTTCCCGGTTGCATTGGCGACGACGGTGTGAGTTCCGGCGACGGTATTGGCGGTGGGAGTTATGGAGGCTTGGTTATTGGCGTCGATCGTGACCGATTGGACCGCTGTATTGGCTATTCCTGCGCCGTTCTCGTTACTGTTCGGGGTGAAGGCAACGATCGTTCCCCCTGCAACTTGTTGTCCAGCGATATTTGGACGGACTTCGACCACTAAAGGCTGGAAGTTTGTTCCGACGACGGTGGATTGGGGGGTGCCGCTAATGGTCTTGAGATTGAACTGGAATCCACCAAATTCGTAGGCTCCGATGTCTCGGGCGGCTCCTGCAATCGCGTTTCCGGTCTGACCTGTGGTGGTAGCGGTGGCTGGATTGGCGGCATCAATAGCTAGGCTACCGGGGAGGACTGCGTGGGTTAGGGTCGTTCCACCGTTGTTGGCGAGGGCACCGATTTGGGCTGTGATCGCTCCTGGGACGAGGATGTCGCTTGTTGTTGTAATAAAGCCTCCCCTAGTCGAATTTTGCCCGACTAGGTTATGCCCTTGAGAAGTCATAACTCCCCCATCCTTATCGGCAATCTCATTGAGGGAGAAATCAGTCTGACTGATATTACCTGCAACAATACTGTTGGCTATATTAATCTGAGATTTGTTCGTAATTCCACCACCATTATTAAGTGCCGTGTTATTCACAATCGTACTGTTCACAATGTTCATCGGATGGATAGTAAGAATACCGCCCCCACTCTGTTTAGCAGTATTTCCAGAAATAGTACTGTTGCTAATCAGTGTAAGAGTGCTACTACCGGAATAGTCCACCAAGCCACCTCCATCAATACCAGCCGTATTGCCTGAAATAGTAGTATTCGAGATCGTCGCCGGACCAAAACTAATCAAACCACCACCACTCCTATTAGATGAGTTGCCAGATAGTGTACTTCGATTAATATTGAGTGTTCCCGTAGATGCAATACCACCACCATAAGAAGAAGCAGTGGAAGTATTGTTAGAGATAACCGTATCGACAACATTCAGGGTCCCTGAATTGAAAACTCCTCCTCCTCTGGGTTCGTCTAAGGGCTCAGAGGATGCCGCAGTATTTTGAGAAATAATACTATTGCTAAGGGTGAGCTGACCCTCATTATAAATACCAGCACCATTATTAGAGTAGGGATTAGAAGTCGTATTGCCATTTGCGATCGTCATTTTATCCAGAGTCGCAGTGATATTAGACCGGACATTAAAAACTCGACTTGCGTTATTACCACTTACCGTTGTTGTATTGGCCGCCGCGCCACGAACGGTTATGTTTTTGTTGATGGCGACTTCTTGGGCGAGGGTGTAGGTGGCGGCGGCTAGGTTAACGGTTCCGCCTGCTAGTGCTGCATCGACTCCGTTTTGGACGGTTCCAGTTGCGCCGACGTTTACCGTTGTAGCCGTTCCATTTAAGGTACTACCGGGTTTTAGCGTAATGGCTTGATTGAGATTCGTGGTGGGTGCGGTGAGGGTTAAGTTTCCGCTGCTGGTGTTAGGGGTTGCGTTGATAGCAGCACTAACAGTAATGCTGTTTGTGGCCTGAAGATCAACGTTGTTGCCGTCGAGAGCGGTGACAATCGTTGCCGCAGCAATAGTGGAATTAGCAATACTATTTGTCCCAGCAGCGATCGTTCCAGTTCCACCTGCTCCGACTACTTCTAAATCAGCAGGATCGAGGAGCCAGGTGCCTCTCACACCTTGGAGTGCGCGCGTACTGACGGTGGTGCTAGGGGCGATCGTTAGACTTTTTCCTGACGTCTCAATGAAGCCGCCGTTGCCGCTGGTGCTTCCGCCTTCGGCGGATAGACGACCCGTGACGAGAGTTTTTTCGGCGTTGGCTCGGATGGTGCCGCCGTTTCCGACTGCTCCGGCGTCGGCATTCAGACCTCCGGCGATCGTTAGGGATCCACCGGTGGTGGAAATAGGAGTGGACGATCCGGTTAAGGTCACAACACCATTGTTAATGGTGAGGCCCGTTGCGCTGGCTAGATTTCCACCTGTGAGTAAGGCGGGAAGGGTTTGGGGGGTGAAGGTGCTGGAGTTTAGCGCGGCATTCGGGGCTAGGGGAAGTTCGATGGAAAGCAGACTATTGGAATCGGTGAGGCGGACCGATCGACCCCCAGGAACGGCTGCGATCGTGATGGTGCCACCGGGCGCGGTGAGGGTTCCAGTATTGATGACGGTGCCACCGAGAAGGGTGAGGCTTTGACCCTGGGCGACGGAGAGATTTCCGGCATTAAGGAGGCTTCCCCCTGAACTTGCAAGGAAGCCTGCGGTGCTCGGAGTTCCGGATAAGGTTGCGTAGTTATTCGATCCGATCGCATTAAACCATTGGTTATTGCCAAAGCCGATGCCGTTGGCGGTGCTGGCGGTGAAGGCTGCGGGGACGTTCAGTTGGGCGTTTGGGCCGAAGATGATTCCGGCGGGATTCAATAAGAATAGGTTGGACGGTCCGCCTGTGACTTGGAGGGTGCCGTTAATAATAGAGGCATTGCCGCCTGTGACCCGACCGAGGATGTTTTGGATATTTGGGTTGGATTGGAAGTTGGCGACTTGTCCGGCGTTTAAGCCAAATTGGCCAAAGCTATGGAACAGGTTGCCGCCCGATCGGATTCCACCGCTGATATCGATTTGGTTGGGGCTGAGATTGACCTGGGTCTGAGGGCTGCTAGAGGTGATGGACTGGGCGGAGACAGACTTCACCCCAAAACAAGTAAGAAGAATGACAAACGAAAGTAGGGCTGGAACTCGATTAAGGAGATTGCCGTTCATAGGTATTACTGAATGTAGAAGTTAGTGATAGGTGGAAGAAAATTTAATGCATCGGTATGAAGGCGAGATGTCTTAGTGACACATCCGTAAATACCCTGGGTTCATTCATATGTATAGTTCCCTGATGTAACTATACTAATCTGTATATACGGATGACTCTGTAAAGGTTCCGGGTACTTCTTTGGGAAGAACGATAAAGATTTTGTATTTCTTAGGGCCTATTTCTAAGGTCAGGTTTCACGGAGAGTACGCGATCGGAGTAAATCTAGCGAATTGTAACTTAAATGTTTGGTCTCTCTAGCCCCCTATCCTTCGGGAAGCCTGCCGCCTAGGGGAAGGGGGGAACATGAGAGGATGTGGTTTTTGGGACGATCTTAGGGAGTAGTTAATTGAGTAGTACGACTAGGGCATTGTGTATTGCACCTGGGTGGGGAGTAGGCTAGGACTTCGCGAGAAGCCACTCGCCATTGTAGCGATCGAACATTTCCTGTAGAGTAAGATTTTTTCCATGAGGGACATTCGGATTACTTTGATTCACTATGGCACAGACGATCGTTTGGTCAGCGCTTAGCCCGGTTGATTAGCACCCCTAGAATTGGGGCTTTGGGGTGAATCAGGATGGGGCGGGCGATCGATCGGCGACATCCCAGGTGTTACAGCGGTTCAGTTCCGGGAGGCTCCGCCAACGGTTAAGACAATACGATTGTCATGATTGAGTGTCCCAATTTTGGGCTTCAGAAACCTCACACCCACCATGACAAAACATCACCCTCAAACCCTTACAACCTCAAATCACCCAGCGATACCAACAACGTGTCCGTAAAAACGAACGATCGATTGAATCTGAAATCATCGCCATTCCTTTCAGTATCCTTATTTTAGAGCAACCCCAAACAGAACCTCTAGGTCTTGCCACTGCAATACAACGACACTTTGATGATGATTTGAGTGAATGGGTCAAGTTCTCAGCGGTTGATGTGCAACGGACATGATGGAAAGTCCCGAGTTTCTAGTTCCTGGCTTGATTCCAGAAAGCCATTGTCCAAGCCAAAACCGCAGGGGCGGTTGACCGACTACGCCGTCTAGGACGTCTCTACCGATAAAATGATTATGCGGACACACTTTGTAGTCAAATCCTAGTTCTGAGAGGACCGTTTCGTAGAGCTTGACCTCAATGCTGTCACCGGGTTGCTGATCGTGGACTTCGGTCGTGAGGCAAAGGATGTGTTCTTCTTGGGTTTTGTAGGAATCTGATTGAAGAAATTTGTACAGTGGATAGCGGATTCTGTATAGAAATAAACTTAAGCCTTTAAAATCCCAGGCTCCTTTTTGGGGATCCATGTCTGTGGTCAGAATGCCCCCGGACGCACCAGCCTTGCAGCTTCTCGGAGCACTTCTTCAGCGTTGTCGGAATGGTGCATGACAGCATTCAATAGGACTACATCCGCACATTGATCTATGAATGGCAAGTCTTGAGCATCTGAGATTACCGTTGTGTAACCAAGTTTTTGCGCTTGAAGCAATGCGCCTTCACTGACGTCGGTCCCGATTAAGACCTCTGGGTGGGTGTCCACCGATCGCCGCCAATAGATTGCCTGGGCCACAGCCGACATCAATCACTATTTTGTCGTCTAGGATGCCGATCGCCGATTCCCAACGATCGATAAACTCCGGCGATCGGTTTTCAGTCTCAAAATACTTGTTCCCATACTTGGGATGCCCAAAGAAGTAGGCATTTGCTAACATTGAAGGACTAAAGGTAATGCTGAGGTCAAGCGCAATACCATTATCTTTGTAATAAATAAGTTGATCGTCCTTGAGAAAGGGGACGAGAATTTCACAGTTCATTTTTGCAACATTAGTTTTAGCGTCAAGGGGCATTTTCTGAGAAGCTAACATAACAATAAAATCCAGTAATGTACTGCATCGAATTGAATTTAAGATTTACCTCTGTTTTAAATTTACTATTTATTTCTACAGTTTATTTTAGAGAGCTTTATGAAAATTTTTCAAGAATTTATAGCTTGCAGGAGAGACTCGGTATAGACTCTCTCGCATCCATTGTAAAAAAGGAACCTTAGTCTCTAAATAGTCAATCGGTTTATTTAAAAAATTAAGATTAGGATGCAAAACACGATCGCTAAAAGCAATTTCACACCCTATGTTGAAACATAGTGGAGAACCTATATCAGTACCTTTTGGATAATGCATCATCGCAACCATATATCTTGAATTAGAGGACTGATTAGGCATTCCTCGATGCCACAAGCTTTCATGACGAATCAAGATACTTCCTTTCTTAAGATTACCTCGTATAGGTGGACAGATTTCACGTCGAGATTCACGGCTCAACTCATCAATTGAATTATCAACAGGCTCAGAACTAATTGAAGAAGATTCCTGTAGTAAATGAGTTCCAGGCCATAATTCAATGCTTCCATTGGCTTCTGTAATATCTTCCAAACTGACATTGACGACTAGTGAACCTTCTGTCCCATCCCAATGCAAAGGCTGCATCCCACTTCCAGCAACATTAGTATTGGATCGATAGAATCGATTAAACCGTCCTTCCCCCAGAACCGCTTGAGTCACTTGTGCTGCAAATACATTAGAAACAATCTCAGGGAATACATAAGGTGGGAAGGGCGGTAACGCCTGGTTCAAATGCCCCATTACATTGCCAACCGTATTCCATCGTCCACGATCGATTAAATAGGCGGAATCCTGTACCATCTTTTGTCGTAAGTAGTCGATTACGTTATGAGGAACGACATCTTCTAAAATCACATATCCAACTTTTAAGATGGAATCGACAGCAATCTTGAGAGATTGAGGCGATAAAAAAGATTGAGCGATTTCTTCTGCGCTAACCTTAACTTGTGTTGGCTGTGGCGATGAAATAGACAAAGACATAAAAGCTACCTCTCTTAATCAATGCAAAAATTATATTCTTATCATAGGATGAAATTCGGTTTTGCTGTACCTAGAAGGGAATAGATTAATCAAATCTTGAATAAATTAGCCTGAATATGAAGTTATTCAATTCATACAAACATAGAGCGACACATTTTCACAATTTAACTTCAAATAGATTTGTCCCCATATATGCGCTGACAATGTATTCACTGACAATCTTCCAGAATAAGCTTTTCCAGCTTGTGTAGAGTCTTAGAGGATGAGAAATAATCCATAACATGTTTACGACATTTCTTTCCAAGAAGCGGATCATTTACCCGCCAATCTAAGCTCTTTTTTAATAGTTGAAATAAATGATTTTCATCCCCCGGCTCAAACATCTGCGACTGAAAATCACCAGATAAAATTTCAGGTATCCCACCCACCCTGCTAGCTATAACAGGTATCCCACAAGCCATTGCTTCGACAATCACTAGCCCAAAAGCTTCTAGCCACAGGCTAGGGACGACTAAAATATCACTCAACTGATAAATTTCCTCAGAATTAGCCACATGTCCAACAAATTGAACACAAGAACCAAGGTTTAACCGATCCACTAAATGATGTAATGAATATTCATATTCATTACCTGAAATAATTGATTTTCCTGCGATAATTAGTTTTATTTTAAATTTAGATTGTCGAAGTTGATCAACCACATGAATTAAATGTTCTACCCCTTTATAATCTTCAAGCCTACCAACATAGGATATAACTTTAGTAGAATCATCAATTCCCCATTTTTCTCGAATTGCTGTGATGTCATCTGAGATTTTAAAATTCTCTAGATTTATACCATTGTAGACAACATTTATTCGATCGGCAGACACCCTCAGAATACTAATCCAATCAGTTTTTACTGCTTGAGACACTGCAAAATACTGATCAATGTGACTTAAGGTCCAAGCCTGCTTCATTTTTTTTAATTGTCCGGTTTCAACGGGAGCAGGTAAGTGAAGATGTACAAAAAACTTGATCTTCTTCATTCTAGCAATCAATATTCCGAAGAAGAAATTATCATAATAATGACTATAAATCAGGTCAGCCGATTGGTTTAGGATCTTCTTTACATCATCCATAAACTTTATACCAACCTTAAAACTTTTAATGCAAATAACTGAAGTACATAATTGACGATAAGTCTCTAACTGGTCACCTGCTGTATCGTAAACCAATACCAGTGAATGGCCTTGACGAACAAGATAAGTACAGGTCTCAAGTAGACACTTCTCAATCCCGCCTAATTCAGTAGATAACGTTCCTGCTAAGATAATAATATTCATAATTCCTATTACAAAAAGGTAGTGCGTTTTAGAAAATATTCAGGACTCATGTAGCTTAAACCATGAATATTGAATTAAATTGAGAGAAGAGTGAGATAAAATCCTGTTAATTCTTAGTTCAATTTGCCTTAAAGGTGAAAATTTGAAATCTATGAACTCAAGCTAGAATTTTATTTTTTACCGGCCTTTATTCTAACATTACTAATGCATAATTAACAATGGCTATACAACTGTATTTCCTGAATGAAAGATTGAGATGTTGCGTGAGAGTTTGTAATAACCAGCCGACTCAAATGATTGGCAAAGAAGACCGCTACTTTGATATTGATTGATCACACTGAAATGTTCAGACGATAAAATATCGCGCAGGTGATGTACCACTGGACCCTTTGCTATCCATCCGGCTAATGCCCCAAAGATAAAGGTTCACTAACGGGATGCATTTTGTACGTACTCTTTTCGTGATGAGTATGAGAACGAGATCAGAGTTGCCAGTAAGATTGTTGCAACTAAGATACGAGATCCAAGGAAGAATGGCGTATCAAAGACTCTAGCTGGAGCCATCACGATCATGAATGAAATTAATCCAAATATTTTTCTTACTCCGCTAACTGAGAAATACTTCCAGAGAACAGCCATCGCAGGAATTATCATGACTAAATCGTAAAGATGAGATGAGCAAAAGAGTAGTGCAATCATCATTATAATTGGAAGTATATCGCCACTTCTAAGTTTATCTTTATACTGCCAAACTAAACCACACAAGAGTGTTGAAACTCCTATTAAACTAAATGTTTTAACTCCCATTAAATAAAGGAGATTTCGGACAGTAAACATATAGGTTCCACCCATCTCTGTGTTGAGCGGAGTAGCCGTATACGCTTGTATCGACTTCAGCCAGTCAGATATAACAACCAGACTACTGTGACTAACAAACGAAGGAATGCATGAAAGAACTAAAATTCCTGACGTAATAGCAAGGATTTTCCACTGTCGTTCAAGTAAAAACCAGATTAATACAAGTAAGCTTATCTGTGGTTTTATGGATGCTATTGAAAGGAAAATTCCTGACAAAACCCATCTCTTAGAAAGATAATAATTCCAAGATAAAACTAATGCAGCTAATGCAATGAGGGACGTTTGGCCCAGCCAGAATACTGTGCTGACTGGTGGCAAGATAAAAATCAGACTGGAGAAAATCCAATTCTTTCTTGTAAATAAATTATTTAAAATTGAGAAAAAAGACCATGGTGTGGGATCAGGAGAAATCGATTTCAATGAATATTTAATGACCGTAAATAGCGCCAATAAATTGGTCATCTTAAAAATAATTGTAGCTTCAAAAAATGAAAATTTAGAAATAAAAATGCAAAACAAAGATCCCCAAGGAGGATATACAAAAACCAGCTCTTTTACATCGCGACTAGGTACAAGTTGACGCACAATTTGCACAAATTCGTCCGACACATAAGGACTTTTGCCATTACTCCATATCTTTCCAGCCGAATACAAATAAGATAGGTCTACATTAGCTGTATCTCCGCCTCTGAGCATACCAACAGCTATCAATATTAGGAAGGATATCGAAAAAATTAAAATCCTATAAAATAGATTATTTCTTATGTGCAAGAATATGTTTCTCATTATCTATCTCTTTTACATTTAACATTTGTGTAATTCAATTTGACGTGAACATAGTTTCAATCTTATTGGAGAGAATGTCTCCAATAATGGATATCCAATTTCTATACATGTTTTGATGAAGCTGAAATGCTATAAATTCCGCACATTATTAACACGATGCCAGCAACTTGACTTGAAAATAATTTTTCACGATATATAAGACTGTTAAGAGTAGTTGTGAGAACAATTGTTGCTCCAATAATTGTTGGATAAGCGATCGAAAGACTGACTTGTTTGAGCACTGTCATATAGAATATCGTACTCAGTCCATAGAAGCCAACACCACCCATAAAAAATATATTGAGCAATGTCCCAATTTGAGAGCTTTGTTTTAGAAGGAGTTGGGCGATCGTATTACTCCCGATTGTTAAAACAATCATCAGCCCGATTTTCATAAAATCTGTCATCAGTGAGACACCTTACCTTTTATTTCATTTATGTCTAATGGATATTCTTGGGGATAGGGCTTTTGAATATAAGCGCCAATTAGATTTTCCCACCACAGCTTCGGATGAGGAAGTGATGCAACCTGGATGCATCTCAAATGAGAGATTTTTGCACCCAATATGTCCGTATGAAAACTATCTCCGATCACCATCACGTCATGAGGACAAAGATTCATCGATCGGAGTGCTCGTTTAAATCCGGATTTAAAGGGCTTCCTAGCTTGATGAATTCCCGGAAGATGAAGTCGCTCTTTCCAATTGATAAACCGAGCTTCGCGCTTTCCATTCGAGACCAAAAAAATCTGAATCCCATAATCTTGGACCTGCTGGAGCCAACGTTCGACTCCGGGGGATAGATAGCAATCGTCCTCAGAAATAATGGTATTATCGAGATCCAAAATCAGTCCCTTAATCTGATTCTCGCTCAACCACTTCATAGAAATCGTTGAGAGTGTCATAAATCGATGATCAGGTCCAAGCTTCAATAGAATCAGAATCCGATCGAAAAGTGTCATCATCAAAGTAAAGGAATGAATGTTTACCGAATCCAGTTATTCGACTTGAGATAGAGAATCGTAAAACAAGTCAACGCCCAGCCGATCACCGTAAATAAAATAGACGGATCTCGCAGAAGCACTTCGTCCGGTCGCTCACTCTTCTGGATATGATCGCTACCTTCTTCCAAACTGTCCTTCGGCTCACTGATCATTTGGTAACGGAAGAGTCCATACACCACAAACGGCAACGTAAACAACATCGAAGAAGTGGAAGCGCCACGCATGTGCGGACCTGAACTCCAAAGGGTATAAGACATCAGCGTCGAAGTCGTGACGACATTTTCCATCCGATTCAGTAACCCTGTCGAATATTCCTGAAGGACCTTTCGGGTCTTCTTGCCACTAATCTGACTCATTCGCAATTCAGCTTTGCGTTTCTCGATCGCCAGAAAGAGCGCCAACATCGCCGTGCAGAGGACGAACCAGGATGACAATCCAATCTGGTTCGCTGCCGCCCCCGCGTAAGCCCGCAGGACAAACCCAAAGGCGATCGTACAAACATCCAGGATGACCATATGTTTCAGCTTCAGGTTGTAAGCCACTTGAACGATCGCATAGACCGTTATGATGGTCCCTAATGATGCATTCTTAGTCCATGCTGTGATTAGACTAACTGACATCAAGGCGATTGCCAATGCGACGGCACCCTGAACGCTGACTCGACCAGACGCGATTGGACGCTTACACTTGGTCGGATGTTTGCGATCGGACTCATAATCAAGAACGTCATTGAGTAAGTAAAAACTGCTGGAGATGAAACAGAACAGGAAAAAAGCAATGACACTATCTTGAAGACTCTTGTACGACAAGCTAAACGCAAACAGAGGCGCAGCAAAGACAATGAAGTTCTTAGTCCATTGCCTTGGTCGCATCGCTTCTAGATGAGAGGTCAAAAGCGTCGTCGGAGACTGGAGGGATCCGGGGTTAGCCATAAAAATTAGGGATGTGAGATGGAATATCAGTCAAACTAAACACATCTTACGGATGATCTGCATAGCACTCCAGATAAATATGGTAACATTTTAACAATTTCTTCATGAAGTTTCAGTATGGACGCGTAAAATTTATGAGAAGAAATATTAGCTTGATTAATTTTAAAAATTGATGAGTTCGGAGAAAAGCTGGTCTTGTAAAGCTGTACTCTTAGCTACTGTTTAACGTGCGCTCACTCTAGAAATTGGCGATCTCCTGACATAAACTTGTAGCTAAATTGTAAATATTTCTGCAGGCGAAAAGTCAAAGAATGGTCACACCCCGAGATTTTATCACTGCTAAGAGATCTGATCACTAACCCAGCGCAGCGCAGGTTAGTGATCAATTCAATGATGAAATAAGTGCTGTTTTATGTATTTGGGATACATTATTCTTCTATTAGGAAGTCAATTTTATAGAGCTAATAAATTACGAGAAGCAGATGAAAAGACCTTGAATAGATATAATTATAAATTTATTTTAAATAGAAATAGTGTATTTCACATATCTTAAAAAGATCTTTTCAAGATACATATATAGCAGTTTCACATCTAGTAAGGTACATTTTAAGTCCCTGAAGCCATGCTTAAAAAGACTCTAGGTGTACCTCACTCGGTAGAGAATGGCTATAACGCCAATTCATCTATATTTAAGAGATGCAAAGAGTCTCTAAAATTTCCTCCTTTAGCCGATCGACATGAAAATTCTGACAAGCATGAGTGTGAGCATTACAAGCGATCAACTCTCTCAACTCCTGATTTTCAAAACATTCAATAACAGTTTTAGCCAGTTGTTGACTATCACCAGGTTCGACCATCCATCCAGTTTTACGATGAGTCACTAGCTCAGTTGCACCACCTGCATTAGCTGCGATTACAGGTTTGCCACACAGCATCCCTTCAATAATTACTCGGCCAAAGGGTTCGGGTGCTGTAGACGTATGGGCGACGACATCGCAGGCGCCCATTAACTGAGGAATGTCCGATCGAAAACCTAGAAAATGAACCCGATCGGTCAATCCTAAGTCAACCACCTGCTGCTTAATCTGCTGGACATACTCATCCTCACCAAAGAGTGCCGCCCCGACAAAGACACCTACAACTGAATCAGGGCATTGTGCCAGAGCGTTTAATAAGATATGTTGACCTTTCCAAGGAGAAAGCCGACTGAACTGTCCAATGACGAATTTATTTTCAAGCTTTAGCTCATGTCGAAGCCGACTTCGATCGGCTGGACTGGACTGATACATTTCCGGATCAAAACCGTTATAAATCACTTTAACGAGATCCGGTTTGCCACCAGACTGAATAAAAGCCTGTGCCGTTGCGTGGGAATTGGCAATCACAATCTGGCTTAGATGATTCGCGATAAAGACAGCGACCTTGATATTGATCTGACTGAAGTGGTCAGAGGATAGGATATCGCGTAGATGATAAACCACTGGACGTTTTGCAATCAGCCCGGCTAGTGCTCCAAAAATAAAAGCTTTTTGGGTATTGGCATAGATTATGTCATAACCCTTCGCCAAGTTTGTAAGTTCTTGAATTAGTGGCAATGCTTGTATCATAGTCTTAAGACCTTGTAAGAGTCCATGATCTTTTCGGCTTTCGATCGATCGATTTTTCAAGAGTTGAACATCAATGCCCGCTGCTTCTAAGCGCGATAGAAAGGGACCCTCCTCAAATAATGCAACTGACGAGTCAGAACCAAACGCACTCGCCACATCGACTAACGACAGTTCTGCACCTCCTAGTTTTCCACTTTGATCTACAAATAAAACTTTCATTTTTCCTGTGCCTAGATTAAATGGACATGGGTCTAAGATATCAGTGCTAACTCATACACTGATTTGATTTTTGTTGAAATTTTGAGCCAATCATAATTAGTTCTGGCATAAGATTGACAGGCTTCCGCATTCGGTAAGCTATCCAAGTTCATCAGTGCCTTGACGATCCCTTGAGATAGATGTTCTGGGGAAGTTCCCGCAAACACCAATTCAGGCGACAATGGAGATAAAATCTCAGGAATTCCACCGATAGGCGTGCCTAAAACTGGAGTCCCAGAAGCTAGTGATTCTGTGACAATCAATCCAAATCCCTCTAACGTAACCGTCGGAACAATGGAAAAATTAGCAGCGCGATAGGCGATCGGGAGATCATCATCGGAGATAAAGCCGAGAAGCTTCACATGATCCGCGAGGTCCAGCGCTTGAATCTGTGCAGCCAGCGAGTTATGAAGTTCGCCTTTGCCTGCAATGAGGAGTAAGGCATCCGGAACCTGACGCTTGACTTCTTGCATCGCTTCGATGAGATTTTCGAGACCCATTCGTTTCGCCAGCCGCCGAACCACAAACATAATTGGACGATCCTGCGACCAACCCAAATGTGATCGGGCTTCTACCTTTGACCCACGAACGGCGAAGCGATCGGTATCCACGCCACCCGGAATCACATGAATCTTTTCTAGAGGTACGTCATAACGTTGATGTAACTCCTTCTGAAAAGCTCGGGAAAGTACAATGAACTGCTGACTCTCCTGATAGCAGGCTTGCTCTAGACGTTTGCGCAGAAGATTCGTGAGCTTCGATCCGCCCTCCGCCTCGCACTCCATCGCCCAAGGTCCATGGAAATGAGTCACTAGCGGATAGCGCTTTGCGTAGCTCAATACCGGAAAGGTATATAACGCAAAGTGTCCCGTAATCAAATCATAGTGTTCTTGACTCAAATGTTGCTTAACGGATTTGCGAACCGCAAAGTAACGCCTGTGAAATGGGCTTTGAATCGGGGCAAAGCTTTCCACCTGACCGTGCGACTCATCAACCACTGAGCTTCGTCCTGCGAGTAAACCTTTTAGCTCGACCCCCACCTGAGGTAAGTAGTTCAGGCAGTCGTAGTAATAACGACATAGCCCACCTGCATCCTCTGGAAGCCAATGCATTCCGATCGTAAGGACTTTCATCGCAATGCCTCAAAGGGATCGGTTCGAGATAGGGTATTGTCCAGCATCATCTTGGCCCAGACTTCCAAAACAAGAAGCGTCCAAATCTGTTCGCTCCAGTTATGCTGCTTGGACTGGTGCTCTTGAAGCATTCGCGTTACGAAATCAGGATTAAACCATCCCCGATCGCGGAAACTATCGCTCGTCAAGACCTGCTGGATTTGTC
>ENA-OFCI01000921-OFCI01000921.1-metagenomes-genome-assembly--contig:-NODE-921-length-15314-cov-3.594665_pt1 | contig 15314 bp, 18 predicted proteins | sample MGYA00153391_OFCI01 | MGnify analysis MGYA00153391
GGGAAGTATTCTCAATAACCCAAATCTCCGTACCCAGTTATATCAAACCCGATTGCAGCGAGCAATCCTCGCATTTGCACCCGCGCCCACTTTTAGTTTATCCGATTGGCTGCAATCTAAGTTTAGTAATGCCATTACCAGTGGTTGGGGAAATTATTACCAACCAGCGATCGTCAAGAGCAATCATACGGTAGATCGATCGAAGTTAATTAATCTTCAACTAGAGCTACAGCGACGCAGCGTAGTATTATTAGTCGGCATAGTCGCTCAACCTGATGGGGAAGTACGAGTATTAGTCCAGATCCATCCAGGTAACGGCGAACAAATTATTCCCCCGCAATTGCAATTGAGTTATCTAGATGAACATGGATCTGCTTTACGCACAGTAGTAGCTAGAAGTAATGATGATTATATTCAATTACCATCTTTCACCTGCTCGATCGGCACTGAATTTAGTATCCAACTGCAACTAAATAGTTGTCTGACGATCGAACGCTTTGTAGTTTAGCCAGATCTAATAATACCATGAAAAAAATCATCATTAAATTAGGTAATGGCGATCTAGCTGCTGGCTTTAGCTCTGTTAACGTCGAACTCAAAGGAACCGATCGAACAATCTGGGAGGATAAATGTAGCTTACAGGCTGCACCCGATTTAAAATCATCATTAAATCAGTGGGAGTTATTGTATAAAGAGATCGTTCGCCTAAATCGAGACGAACTGCATCGGGGGGTGAAGTTTGCAGATCGAGCTATTACTAATGTTTCGATTCAAGATTTGCGAAACCTACACGATCGACTTAAAATAGACTTAAATAAATGGCTAGACGAAAGCGATTTTGCTCGGATCGAGAAATCATTACGGACTAAACTTAATGCTAGCGAAAAAATCACAGTTGTCATCCAAGCTTCACAGCGATCGATCTGGCAATTACCGTGGTATTTATGGAATTTCTTCGCCGACTATCCCTTAGCAGTAGAAGTATTTAGCAACCCTGAGAATACTAATGTTAGTAATCCACTCATCCAGCCCAACGGGAAGGTAGATATCCTCGCCCTGTTTGGTACAGATCCACTATTAGATCTCGATCGCGATTTTCAGTGCTTACAATCGCTTCCAGATGTCAATCTCCAACCATTTGAAACTACCTCAGCTCAAGATATCGTCGATCGATTAAATCTAAATCCCGACATCCTCTATCTCAGTGGACATGGAGAAAGTGTAGAATACGAACGCGAGCTAGAGGGAGTTATTTATCTCAATTCTCAAATAACTATCGAAATTAGTACCCTCAAACCAGAAATTAAAAAAGCAGTCGTCGGTGGATTGCAAATCGCGATTTTCAACTGTTGTAGTGGTTTGGGTATCGCACATCAATTGAGAGATGCAAACATCACTTATTTAATCGTGATGCGGGCAGAAATTCCCAATTGGATCGCACAAGAGTTCTTAGAAAAGTTACTAGCTGAATATAGCAGTGGTGCAGATTTTGTGCGAGCTTTTCAGTTAGCACGCGATCGGATATCGATTTCTACCGAGTCTTGGTTAAAGTTTGCCAATTGGCTGCCAGTTTTATTTCATAATCCACTCAGTCATCCGGTAAGTTGGCAAGATTTTATTAGAGTCACAAAGCCCGAACCAAACCCAAATTATTTTACCGATATCTGGCGAACTATTTCTGCTCCTAAATCTAGATTGTGGACTAGTTTGGGTGTGAGTTTAGTACTAGCTGGATTGAGTATGGGTTTAAAATCGTTGGCGGAGCCTTTCGGAACGAAAATCGATCCAACCAATCGAGTAGAAAATCTCGCGATCGATCTGCTGTCGCAATTTCAACCATCCGATCGCCAAAATATCATTTTACTCAAATCACCTTTAAGAGTATTGGGAGCATTGAATAATCCTCAAATATTAACTACTGCCCTTGAACAGATCGATCGAAATACCCAACCGCAAGCATTTGTAACAGATAGTAATCTAGCAAAATATTTATCAACTACTTCACCAGATCGTCAGTGGAAGTTAAATAATCGGGTATTCGATCGTTTAACTTCCATTAAAATCGAGAGTGTAGCAGAATTATCGTCAGCACAGCTCAAGGATATATTTAATGGTAAAGTAATTGTCATTGGCGAACGAGATAGCTTAATCGATCGACCTCTAACTGCGGTTGGCGTACTTCGTCTTCGCATCGCCCTTGGCGAGGCTTCGCCAACAACACAAGTAGCCGTCAACAAAGAGAATCGAATCAATCTAAATTCAAATCTAAATTTACTCAAAATTTCATCTAAATTTGAAGAATTTATCTGGATTTTTATCTGGTGCAATCTTGGTATATTCGCAGTCTGGCAGATAGGTTCGAGATGGTTTGTACCCACAATATTTGTAGTTGGCAGTCAAATCATCTTAGGTGGAGTACTGCTGATGATGGGAAACACTGTACCGATTGTAATTACCTCGATCGCTATTATTAGTGCAGGAACGATCGGATTTGGGGTAAAATCAGAATCATCTTGGTTAGATGATTAAACTTTTAGAGTCGCTCGTCAAATCTAGTTCTAAAACTCCCGTATTTAATCCAATATTGTTTGACTTGATGATGGGGAGTATGTAGACTAGCTGTGGCTTGATAGAGGATGACTTGACATCGATCGCCAATCCAAATTTTGCCGATCGATTCGACCGAAATTAATGTCCCACCCAATGCTTCAATACAGTCGGTAAATCGCTCGATCGTACTATAGTCTACTGTCTCAAACACAAATAAGTTGCCCGAAGAAATCAAGTGTCTGCTCCGAACCCAGCATTGCATTTTTTTCTCAGCTTCTGGTGGTAACATAAATGAGAATTATGTCGATCGCGAATTAATTTCATCTGCAAAGCTGGCTACTTTTTCAAATCTCAGCATCCCAAAAGCTGAACCCCAAATTTTTTCATGGGTGTTAATATCCATTCCTTTATCGAGACTTACCCAGGTATTTTCAGTTATTTCTACATCACTGATGAGATAAGTCATCGCTCCATTTCGTTCGATCAAACATTTATCGCCTGGTTCGACTCTACCGCGAAACATACTTCCTTCACGCTGAAAAATCATCGAACAATTACAGCGACGTTCGAGACAATCTGGCGTAATGGTTTTTAAAATCTCTGGCTCTCGGGCTGCTCCAGCATAAAGCATCGCATCTTTGAGGCTATAGTTTTCGATATAAGTATCCTCGCCGCGATCTACTAAGCGATGTACGCCCTGACGATAGGGACTCCACAGATCGTAATCATATACCTGTTCGGAATAAAATCCGATCGCGTTAAAAAATTCAAACGGTAACGGACGAAAAAAGATCCGAATATGAGCGTAATGTTGAGGCTCTAAAACCGATTGTTTATGATTGCTAAAATCACCAGCCATCCAAGTCGCCAACAGGATCGAATCACTCATAAATTATCAATTAGGGAGTAGCCATAGCACGTAATTCTGATGAAAATGAGGCAGTCACGACTCCAGTACCATCACTGGTTTTGATTGTTGATACCCGAAATCTGAGATTGGGATTGACAAACCAGATTCTTTCTTCTGCCGCCGCTCGATCGTATTCAGTAATCAATACAAAAACGTCATCTTCAGTGATGTGATATCGAGCTGCTGCTGGCATGGTTTCAGCATACCCTCGATCTCGTAATAATTGACCTCGATCGGGTGAATTAGGGTCGGGAATCGGCACTAAGATAGTACTTCCTTTGAGTACCTCATCATTCCAGTCTGACTCTCCCTCCCAACTCATTTGGAATGGAACTACAGCCTGACTCGGATCGATGTCATATGCTTGGCAAAGTTCGATTACTGCTGGGTTGTCAGTAGCGAGCGCGACAATATCGATCTCCGATCGCACTGCCTCAAAGTGACTAAAGATCATATGATGAGCACTACGCTGGGATTTCCATTGCCCGATCGAACTTGTCACAAACTGAGTAATATCCATTCGTACCCTAAATTAACATTTTTTTGACTTCGACTAATAAATTATCATAGCGATCGAGTCAATATTAACCCAAGTCTATTTGAATTTTTGCGTAGATTTTACCCCACCCCAGCCCTCCCCTTATGAAGGGGAGGGAGCAAGAAGAGCCTCCCCTTTATAAGGGGGGTTGGGGGGTAACACCGAAAACGGCAAGATCGATTCTTAACCAGCAGTTGCGGTTAGAAATTTAGCCGCCGCCGCTTTGAGCGTAGCCGCTTTGTCAGTTTGCTCCCAAGGTAGATCCAAATCATCGCGACCAAAATGACCGTAGGCGGCGACATCTTGATAAAAACGACCTCCACGTTCTGCGGGGAGATTCCGCAGGTTGAAAGTAGCGAGAATCCCTTCTGGACGAAGTTCAAAGTGCTCTTCGATCAGTTCAAACATTTGGTCATCACTGATGATGCCAGTGCCGAAGGTTTCGACTAAAATACTGACAGGACAAGCTACACCGATCGCATAACTAAGCTGAATTTCACACTTGGCAGCCAAGCCAGCCGCGACGACATTTTTAGCCACATGACGGCAAGCATACGCCGCAGATCGATCGACTTTGGTAGGATCTTTACCAGAGAAAGCACCACCACCGTGACGGGAGTAGCCGCCGTAGGTATCGACAATAATTTTGCGTCCAGTCAAACCAGCGTCGCCTTGAGGGCCGCCAATTACAAATTTACCTGTAGGGTTGACTAAGAAATGGGTTTTGTCATCTGGCTTGATGTCCAAATCTGCGAACACAGGTATCACTACATATGCCCAAAGATCCGCTTTGATTTTGGCTTGAACGCCAGCATCATCAGTGATATCACCAATTGCCGCATCGTGTTGAGTCGAGATCAAGATGGTATCGATACCTACAGGTACGCCATTTTTGTACTCGACGGTAACTTGCGTTTTGCCATCGGGACGGAGATAGGGTAGATCGCCAGTCTTGCGGACAGCCGCCAAGCGTCGAGCGACGCGGTGCGACAAACTGATTGGCAATGGCATTAATTCGGGTGTTTCGTTACAAGCATACCCGAACATAATTCCTTGATCGCCTGCACCAGTCTGGTCGAAAATATCGGTGCCATCGCCCCGATTTTCTTTAGCTGTATTGACTCCTTGGGCAATATCAGGTGATTGTTGATCCAAAGCAATTAGCACTGAAGCACTAGTCGCTGAAAATCCATTATCGGCATTGGTATAACCGATTTCAGCAATTTTTTTGCGGGCTAAGTCAATGTAGTTGACAGTCGCTTTGGTGGTGATTTCACCAGTGATCAAGACGAGTCCGGTATTGACTACGACTTCTGCTGCGACGCGACTGTAAGGGTCTTGGGCGAGTAAGGCATCCAAAATTGTATCAGAGATCTGATCGCAGATTTTGTCAGGATGACCTTCGGTCACTGATTCCGAAGTAAAAAGATATCTACGCGACAAGGAACAGTCCTCCTTCTGGTACTGGCTAATGTTAGCCTATATGTTTACACAATGCCCATAAATTAATCCAGAATTTCAGTATTCTGTGATTTTATGTGCTAGCACAAGATCTGAGCTGGTATTCAATCTACACCAAAACCGAACAAAGGAGAATTGAAAATTGTTGATGCTTGGGGTAAATATCGACCATGTAGCCACGATTCGACAAGCGCGGCGGACTGTGGAACCCGATCCAATTGCGGCGGCGGTATTAGCTGAACTGGCTGGTGCTGACGGGATTACGGCGCATTTGCGGGAAGATCGACGGCACATGCAGGATCGGGATATTCGACTATTGCGGCAAACTGTCCGCACTCGTCTGAATTTAGAGATGGCGGCGACGGCGGAGATGGTACAAATCGCACTGGAGGTGAAGCCTGATTATGTCACGCTCGTACCAGAAAAGCGGGAAGAGGTGACGACAGAGGGGGGATTGGATATTGCCGGACAACTCGATCGGATGAAGTCGGTGGTAGACAAGCTACAATCAGCGGGGATTCCAGTGAGCCTATTTATCGACCCAGAACCCGCCCAAATTGACGCGTCAGTCCAGGTAAAGGCAAAATTTATCGAACTGCATACGGGACGCTATGCTGAGGCTAAGGAGCCGATGCAGGTGCAGCAGGAACTAGCGAATTTAGCGACAGGATGCGAACAGGCGATCGCGTCTGGTTTACGGGTAAATGCGGGACATGGACTGACTTATTGGAATGTCCGCCCGATCGCTTGTCTCCCAGGGATGGAAGAATTGAATATCGGTCATAGTATCATCAGTCGATCGGTACTCGTTGGGATCGATCGAGCCATCCGTGAAATGAAAGCAGCCATGTTTGGAGTAATTATCTAGTCAGAGTTTTTTTGTGGTGCGGAAAACACATAAATCCTATTCACCATTCACTATTCACCCTTCGGCTACGCATTGCCTACGGCAGGCTAACGCCAACAGTGCAAGCCATTCACTATTCACCAATATGCAAACTTACTATTATTTAGTCGCTAGTCAGAAATTTTTACGCGAAGAAGAAGATCTCGATGAAGTCTTTGCAGAGCGCGTCCGCAATTATCAAGAACAAGCCAAAGAAATTGACTTTTGGTTAATCGATCGACCTGCTTTTTTGGATGCTCCAGAATTAGTAAATGTCAAAGCTAAAGTTCCGCAGCCAGCGACAGGAATTATATCTACTAACCCACAGTTTATCACTTGGTTGAAACTCCGCTTAGAGTTTGTAGCTACAGGTGAATTTCAAGCTCCATCGGCGACTATTCCCGATCCGATTGGCTCTCTAATTACCGTTTAACTAAACAAACAGACTCCCGACTGATTGAATCAGTCGAGAATCTAGCTTTACCAAATAGTAAGGGTTCAGAGCCTCCTGTCTAAAGGTGCGTTTGTTATTAAGAGCGTCGCGGCGGAGCCGCGCAGCACGGAGTGCTGGGCGGGTGCCCCACCTAGCTTTAAATCTCCATCTTAATGACTTCGCTATCAACTATCAACTAATTAGTTACATAAAAAATCACCTCTAACCCAACCAACTGCACCATAGAAATTCACCTTTTGCCAGGTAAAGTTACCAACAACTCTGGTGTTGCCGATTAAAACTACTGGCTTACCGGATGGAATCTCAGTTATTACCCTGTATTGCTGTCCCGCACGATTACGAAGATTAATCGTATCACCATCGCGGCTACAACTGTAGACTCTACTGACATTTCCATAGCCACCAGGGCCACTTTGGGCAAATCCAGGATCGATCGGCAACCAGCATGTCAACGTCGCCAAACAGATCGCTTTAGTGATGATTTGAAGTTTCATGATTTTTTTCGATTAACTTTTTTAACTGAACTACGATCGAGCCTATCTACTAAATCGATCGAGTAATTTGTACCTCGATCGATCGCGGACGATATTTGAAAACAAAGTCCCTGACTCGATGATAGTCATTTTTATTTGTAAGCCCAATACAACCAGATGTTCCATCTTCTTTTCGATCCTTATCAAAACTAGGATCCCAATGAATACCTAACGCAGTTCTTCTCATCCGTGGATTGAAGCCAGGTTTGGGAAAAATCGGTACCATCGTACCGCCAACTTCCCGAATAGTGCCAGCAACTACTCTAGATGCTACTGAATAAGATCCATCTGGTAATGGAGCTTCTGTATTGCTTTGATAGCGATTTCTAGCTTGAGAAAATCCTCTACCAGTCACAGCATTGAATTCAAATATCCGTGCTTTATTGTTACGATAGGCTGACAATTTGTGAATGGGATTGTTAAATCTATTTTGAGGATAACTGGGATCTTGACTCAATATTAAACAGGGAAAAGCTTTACAAGTAGTAATCGATCCCGTCGTGTTATTATTTAGAGCTTTTTTAGGCTGAGTCGAAATATTATTTAATTGTTCTAACTGCACATTACGATAATTATCTGCTGGGTTTGGTAGGGAAGCAGAATTCGATCTTGAAGGATTAGCAGCAGTTTGTTCTACAAGTGCGATCGAGTTGAGTGGGTTAACATCAGGTACTGGAACTAGATGTTGGGATGCCACGACAACTTTGACAGATTGAGTGTTGGCTGGAGCTAGAGTCGATAGAGAACGGTTCTCTACAGGAGATCTCTGCTCGACAATTGCCATCGGCGATGGAGCCAAATTGTCTGTAGTATTTTGAGCGGTCGATGTAAAGTTAGAATTGGAGCTGCAACTACTTATCGATAGAGCGATTGCGCTCCACCCGATGATTCCAGCAGCAATTAAAACCTTAGACATATATTTTTAGTTTAGAGCTATGTAGTAACTACTTAGAATAGCTATCATGTTTAAGCTACAGTGCCTCTACGTATTTTCCGAAAACACTAACAGCTTTTAGAAAAGATGAGCGGTTGAAGCGATCGCCAGATAGTGTATGTATCACTACTTCAAGTATGCCCAATCTCCAACCGGATACTCTCAATCGAAATCACAAATAAAGTTTTCACTAGATCGATATTATACAATCGCCAGAGAGGGGCAAAGAATTATCGGGTTATTTAATCTCCGATCCGCCGCAAATAGATTTCACAGATCGCTAAACCACTCATCTATGCCAAAACCCATGCTCCGATTTAGCTGCAAGCTTGAGGCTAGTTGAAAAGCGGCATCTCTACCCACATTAGTTTCCATCACTGATGAAAAAACCACATCGAGCTGATATTGAGTTATGAATTCTGCCAATCGCCACGGAAACCCAGCAATTCCAGGCTTGACAACATAAATACCCCGCCAACCGTCAGCATAAACAGATTGAATTCGATCGAATGTAGCAACAGATTCATCCAGCGCGATCGGGGTATTATATACTCTCGCTAATTCCTGCATCTGTGAGATTGAATCTGGTGCTAAAGGTTGCTCGATGAACTCGATTCGCGACTCTCGATCGCAAAGTTCTAACCACTGCTCTGCTTCTAGATAAGTTAACCCCCCATTCGCATCGAGCCGGAGTTTGGCATTCGTAGGTACCGCCGCCATCAACTGTGTCCAGATTGCCACCTCCTGAGCGATCGGTAGTACCCCAATCTTCCATTTAAAGGTGGAGTATCCTCGCTCCGATAACGCTGGTAATCGGGCGATTGCTGCCGCGCCTGAAGGTAATAGCGCACTCATCCCTAGAGTTGATTTGTGCCAATCGATGTTTGCTGGAGTAGAGTTAAAAGCTGTCAAAGCACTCCCAAATCCAAACTGACATGCGGGTAAATTATCGGGAATTTGATGGATTTGAGCGACAGTAATATTAGTGCCAATTTGCTGACAGTACAATGTTGCCTGTTCGATCGATTCTGAGCCAAACCACGGTATCGGTGCGATTTCACCTTGATGAGATCTTCCTAAATCGTCAGTGAGTTGAATCAAGATCCCCGATCTAACTTTCCATACACCATGACTAGTGTTCAACGGTTGTCGAAATGGACGTTGATAGATTGAATATGTAAATTGATAGCTATTCATGCCTAGTGTCAAATTAGATATCTAGGGTAGGGGGTGAATGGCTCGCACTGTTGGCGTTAGCCTGCCGTAGGCAATGCGAAGCCGAAGTGTGGATGGCTTGCACTGCGCGAAGCCGAAGTGTGGATGGTGGATGGTGAATCATGATGTCTCTCGATTCTCGTTCCGTAAGCGCAAAGCGCAGGCGTTGCCAACGCGAAGCGTCTCGTTCCGAGAAGAGGCTCCGCCAACGAGTAGGAAGGGAGTAGTTCCCAATTAAAGATTTAGGGTAGCGAGTCAATGGCGATTCGCTCTTGCAGCCTTTGTGCCCCTCTACCCTCTACCCTCAGACTTTCTCAATAGTCGATTGTCTATTGCTTGGGTAGTAGGGGAATAGCTTGTTAGAAAAAGATTTTAGAATTGCACGACATCTCCTAGCAAGAGAATCGAAATTACCATCAATAAAGCTCCAGCAGCCATATCTAGCGTTTTTGGTGACAACACCTTCGCCAGATAACGCCCCAATAGTACTCCCACCAAACTAGTTGCGATCAAAGCTGTCCCTGAGCCAAGAAAAACAATCCACGGCGATCGAGATTGGGCACTCAATAGTAATGTAGCTAGTTGTGTCTTATCTCCCATCTCCGCCAAAAAGATGGTAATAAATGTTGAAAAAAACGTCTGCCACATGCCAGCTTTTTGGCTTTGGGCGGATGTTTCAGTTGTAATGATGAGATCGGTCGATTGAGGACTTGAAGGCGAGGGACTACTAATCACAGGGCAATTTAAACTGTAGCTAAGTTTTCATATTCCTCTCATCTTCTCATAATTATTGGCAAAGGTCGAGACTTAGAGCAAAATTCCTAGCTCTGTGTCAAATCGAATCGCCTCTAGACTCCGATCTCCATACACACCTTCGATCTGTTCGCGACAACAAGCGATCGCAAAATCATTCAAATCCTCCGGCTCGATCCCAAACATCGCCACAAATGTATCTTCTTGTACGCGACAGAAGGCGGGACGATCTTCATAAATCTGACAGGTGCGGGTATCTCGATCGAGATTGACACACCAGCCATCTTCCCCCACCATGCTCAGATAGATGGCTAGCTGCTCCGGTGGCAAGTACTCCTCCAAATCGGGTCGATCGCTCGGATCTAGGTTACAGCAAGCCCCACACTGCTTTATACACCGCCAAGTAGACATATTTTAGTCAGTCAATTAGTACTCATCTAGTCTATTAGGTATTTACATAGATAGAGTGGGCGATCGCAAATTTCATCGTACTAGAATTGACTCAAACCTAACTGGTGGGCTGTTAGATGGTGCGTTACGCTTGCGCTAACACACCCTACAACTTTACCTAAAGCCTAAAACCTAAAGCCTAAAGCCTAAAACCTAGCTCCATGTAGTTTTGTAAACTAAATTAATCTAACCCATCGAGACGCAGATAAAATTGGATCGCCGATCCTGTTGGCTATATAATAAATTTAAGTTTGTTTGCGAGGATATATGGACTTTTTGAGCGGTATTGTTGATAGTGTACTGAGTATTAACTGGGAAGTAATCGCCCAACTGTCAATGGTTGCGATGATTGCGATTGCTGGCCCAGTTGTTGTATTTCTGCTTGCAGCCCTGCGCGGCAATCTATAATCGGTAGGTGGCTAGTTATTTGTGAATCCAGTCTCTAGCCGCTAAACCAATTGAGCTAATAGTTCTATTTGTCGATCGAGTAAATCCACACCTGCGGCGACGTTCTTAATTTCCTGTAGATGTGTGCGTAATTCTGATGCACCTGAAAACCCTTTGGCATACCAAGTCAGATGTTTTCTAGCTTGCAAGATCCCGCGTTCGCCTTTGTACAGATACAAGTTTTGTAAATGTTCCTTGGCACATTCTAATCTGTCGATCGAACTCGGCGGTGGTAACAGCTCTCCCGTTTTGAGAAAATGGTCGATCTCACCCACTAGAAATGGGTACCCCAGCGTCCCGCGAGAACACATCACCCCATCCGCTCCAGTCTGCTGGAGACAAGCAACAGCCGACTCCACCGAAAAGATATCCCCATTGGCGATGACAGGAATCGAGAGTACGGCTTTGACGCGGCGAATCCAGTCCCAGTTGGCAGTACCGTTATAGCCTTGAGCGCGAGTCCGCCCGTGAACTGTGAGCATTTGTGCGCCAGCATCCTGCATCCGCTGGGCAAAATCTAGGATATTGATTTCATTATCCGACCAACCAATTCGAGTTTTCACAGTTACAGGAATATTAACAGCATTTACCACTGCTGTGACGATCGCGACTGCGGTGTCAGGATCGCGGAGTAATGACGAACCACCGCCATTTTTAGTAATTTTATTGACTGGACAACCCATGTTGATATCGATCGTCTGTGCGCCTTGCTGTACGGCAATTTGAGCGGCTTCACCCAAGAAGTCGGGACGACAATCAAATAACTGAATGCTAATCGGGCGTTCGTTGGCATCGATATCCATGATGCGCGGTATCTCCTTGAGATGTCTCAAGCTTGATGCTTGTACCATCTCGGTATACATCATTGAATCGGGCGCATATCGCCGCACCAAGCGACGAAAAACTAGATCTGTAACTCCTGACAAGGGGGACTGAAAGACGCGGCTGTGGAGCTGAAGGGAGCCGATGGTGAGCGGGGTGGTGAAGTTCAAGGGGACGAGGGGACGAGGGGATTGGGAAACTGATTGCGTTACCAAAAGCCTAACGCCTAACGCCTAACGCCTAACGCCTAACGCCTAAAAAGTCACAGCATCCTGTAGAATTCAACATAACGAAGGCAATTATCAATTATCAATTCTTGAATGAAGCGTCGCCAATTTCTACAATATAGTACTCTCACCGCAGCAGGTTTGACCTTTGCCGCTTGTACTAATCAAGGGAGTACTCATTTTACCCAGCCACCAGCGAACTTTGGGAAGTTGGAAAAAACAGATCTCCAGATTGGAATTGTTTCTAGTTTAGACTCTCTACCGTTGGTAGTTGCTAAAGAGCAAGGAATGTTCAAAAAGTATGGCTTGAATGTCACACTAGTAAAACAGCCGACTTGGGATCTAATCCAGCAGGAATTACACAGTGGTAAATTAGATGCCGCACAAACTTTATTTGCGATGCCACTCTGGGAATATTTTGGTAAAGGCAAGTCGCCAGCGCAAGATGAAGACGCGGACAAGCCCCGCCGACGCAGAAATAGAACCAAAGATAAAGAGCCAGTTAAAAGTGGTGCTAATACAGTTGCTTTGATGGGGTTGAATATCAACGGTAATAGTATTAGCCTGAGTGAGATCGCTTGGAAAGCTGGGTTGCGATCGCGTCCAGCTTATAATAATTTGCCTGAGTTACAATCAGGGTATAATAAATTCTTTCGCGAACTCAAGCAACCGCCAGTATTTGCGATCGCTCATCCCGCCGCGATGGCAAATTATACGACTAGATATTGGCTGGGGACGATGGGGATTGATGCCGAGCGGGATTTAAAGTTTCAAGTTTTAGCTCCTGCTGAAATTACCGCTGGATTAGATAGTGGCAAGGTTATTGGCTATGCCACCGATGAGCTATTTAATCAACAGCAGCTCGCCGAAAAAAAAGCATTTACAGCTTCGATCGATCGAGATATTTGGCACGGACATCCTGAAAAAATTCTCGCCACCCTCGATACTTGGCTCAAGCAGTATCCAATTACTGCCAGAGCAATGATGGCAGCAGTATTGGAAGCTTGTCAGTACTGTGAAAACCCAGAAAATATAGCTGCGATCGCACCACTGTTGACTAAATCAGAGTATGCCGATGCTGGAAATAACAAAAATTGGCAAAAAATTCTGACGGGTAGTTATAACTATGGTGGATTTGAAAGTAAAGCACAACTCGCCAAAGTTCCTGATTTTCAGATCTTTCACTTTCAATCGACGAACTATCTTCAACAACCCAATCATGCCAACTTTCTCTGGCACTCCCATGCTGCTTGGGTAGTTACACAGATGGTACGCTGGCGTCAACAAAAACTTACGAACTATCCCGCAGATGCTGACGCGATAATTAAACAGCTATATCCCACCGAAGCTTATGCAGAGATTGCTAAATCTTTTTGGTTAAAGATGCCTAAAGGACAACTTAAAATCGAACAACCAGAGATGTTTATCGATCGAGTCGCTTTCGATCCAAATAGAGCGATGGAATACCTCAAGGGCTTTGAGTTACGAGCGTGAATTAGGTTTTAGGCTTTAGGTTTTAGGTAAAATTGTAGGGTGCGTTATGCTTGCGCTAACACACCATCGAGGTTAGCGCAAGCGCAACTTCCCAGCATCTTGTGTGTCAAGTTTATTCAATTCAATTTAATTCACTTATCAGAAATAATTAACATGATAAAACTATATGGTGGTGCTAGAAGTCGGGCTTCGATCGTGCGATGGTATTTAGAAGAATTGGGCATAAATTATGAATTTATCCTGCTGGATATGTCTACAGGCGAACATCAGCAACCCGATTTTATCAAGTTAAATCCCTTTGGGAAAGTTCCAACGATCGTCGATGAAGACTTTGTGCTGTATGAATCTGGAGCGATCTTGCTATATCTCGATCGCAAGTATAGTGGCAAAGAATTATCCGTCGAAGAACAAGCAATTCTCACTCAGTGGACATTATTTGCTAATGCGACACTCGGCCCTAATATATTTGGAATAGAAAGTCGAGAGCGGGAGTTACCGAAATTAATGATGCCTCTAAATGAACTATTAAGCAAACATCAATATCTTTTGGGTGATGAATTTAGTGTTGCTGATGTGGCTGTCGGCTCAATTTTGATCTACATTCCCTTGATGCTCAAGCTAGATTTGTCAGCATATCCAGCAGTAGTAAATTATATTCGGGCACTATCGAACCGTCCAGCGTGCAAGGTGGGTATGGGATGAATGGTGAATGGTGAATGGTGGATGGTGGATGATGAATAGATCGACCATTCACCATTCACTATCCACTATCCACTTCCCTTTTCGTTATTGAGCTGCGGTGGCTAGTTTAACTACTTGCTCAAAGCTAGCAGGATCGAGGATGGCGATTTGAGCGAGCATCTTCCGGTTGAGTTGGATGTCAGCTTTTTTCATATTCCCAATCAATTGGCTGTAGCTCATGCCATGTTGACGCGAAGCAGCATTGATCCGTGCAATCCACAAGCGGCGGAAGTCACGTTTTTTCTTTTTGCGATCGCGATAGGCATTCCGTAATGCCTTCATTACTTGTTGGTTAGCAACCCGATAGAGTTTAGAGTGTGAACCTCTAAAGCCTTTGGCTAACTTGAGAATCTTGTTGCGGTGCTTCCGCGCCACGTTACCGCGCTTTACCCGAGTCATAGTTTAAATGGTGTTAGTTGGTGATTAAAATTGCTCTACGGCATTGTGGATAGTTGGGTATTAACCGTCTATCGTCAGTCCTCAAGCTACCAGTATCTGGATCTTGCACTTAGCAGAGAGTCGGTAAGTTACAAGTAGGGGAGCATCCCACGTACTCTGAGCACATCAGTCTCGTCAACCGCAGTTGCCTTGGATAGGCTCCGACGACGATCGGCATTTTTGTGTTCGAGCAGGTGGCTCTTGAATGCTTTGCGACGCATGATTTTACCAGTGCCGCTAGCGCGAAAACGCTTCGCTGCTGCTTTGCGGCTTTTGAGTTTCGGCATGTGAATTAAGTATGTTTAGACACAATTTATTATTCTACTCTATCTTGGCAATAAATTGCGGACTTTGCGGCGATCGTTCAACAGTTATAAAATAGTAACAGCCGATCGCTTGAAGTAGAGATCGATAGACTTCGGTTTAGGTTGATTTACCCCCCCAACCCCCCCTTATCAAGC
>ENA-OFCI01000922-OFCI01000922.1-metagenomes-genome-assembly--contig:-NODE-922-length-15276-cov-3.215229_pt1 | contig 15276 bp, 11 predicted proteins | sample MGYA00153391_OFCI01 | MGnify analysis MGYA00153391
TCGGTCAGCTTGGCAAACTTGAGGAAGAGCGCGCCGGCGGAGTTGTCGCGGCCCTGCGAGTCGTCGCAGTGAGTTGGCGCCGTCGTTCGACACGACTCCGGTCCGGGGCACGTGCACGTGCGATCGAGATCGAGGCTGTGCGCCGTGGCGCCCGCGTCGGCGCCGATGTCCAAGCCGGTGAGCGCCTCGATGAGCTCGAGATCGCCGCCGTCGGGGTCGTCCTTTTCGGGCCGGTTCGGCGCGAGCGCGTGCTGGCAAGGATCCGCGGTGTCTGGGCCGCCGCCCGCGTCAGCGCCGGCTTCGGTCGACGTCACTGGCAAGAGCAGGCTGTTGCCATAGATCGAGCAAGCCCCCCACGCGAGGGCCACGAATGGAGCGACGGCCAGCGGGAGCCACCGAGCTTTCTTCATTGCGGGCAGTTGTCGTCCCATTGCGCGCCGCAGGGCTGCCCGCTGTCGGGGCGCGCGAACGTCGGCCCGATCTTCGCGGGCGACGAGCTGTACGCGAACCCGATCGAGATCGAGTCGCACGGCGCGTTCTTGCCGTCCTGCTGCAGGTTGCCCGTCACGTCGGGGTACTTGCAGATGATCTGCTTCAGCCCCTGATACACGGGGTCGTTGCCGCAGAGGTGCTGCGTGTTGTCGAGCGGATCGTAGAGCGCCTTGAGACCGGTCAGCATCTTGCGCGCGTTCCAGCGGCCGGAGATGAGCCCGTTGTCGATGCGGAATGCACCTTTGTCCGCGACGAGCTTGCCGATGATCACGCTGTTGTTGAGATCGATCGTCACCGTCCCCTCGCCGTTGCCCGCGCCGACCGCGAGCGGGACGTCGAGGCTCGCGACCAAGATGTTGCCGGACACATACGCGTTGGGATCGACCGCGCCGTTCGGGATGGGCTCGCCGCCATCGGGGATGAAGCCGCCGAGCAGCGAGTTCGGATCGATCGTCCACATGTCCTTTCCGTCGTGATTGGGCTGCGCAGGAAAGCCCTTCTCCACGCCGACGGTGCCGTTGGATGTGTAGACCGAGACCTCGACCTGCGTGTCGTTCGCGAGGCCGTTGTAGCTTCGGATGCGGATCATCGCTCCGTAGAAGCCATTCGCGATGCGGTTGTTGATGAAGCCCTGATCGAAGAAGCCGCTGTAGTTCGAGAATGCGACGATCAGCGACTCGCCCTGGTTGTCGATTCCGCCCGGGTCATCGCAGTGCTGCTTCGCGGTCGGCCCCACCTTGCACGACTCGGGTGCGGGCGGGGAGCCTTGGCACGTACAAACGGAGTCGAGATCGAATCCCATGACGGGCGGCTTGCCACCGTCACGCACGCCGAAGTCGACAGAGTCGAGCGCGTTCCAGAAAGCAAAGTTGCCTCCGCCGGGGTCGTCCGTCGCGGGACGCGCGGGCCAGCGCGCGTGCTGGCATCCGTCGCCGCTGTCGGGCGAAGTCTCGTCGACGACCTTCGCGGCGTCCCCAGGGAGCAGGAGCCCGGTCGTATAAATGCCGCATCCCTGCCAAGCCGCGAAACCTGCGCAAGCCGTGACTGCGGAGACCAAGAAGAAGAGGAAGGGCTTCGTTCTCATCAAGCCCCCTCAGCCTATCGTGCGCACGCGCCGATCGCTACGATTCGACGCGAACTCCTGATGACGACAAGCGGGGACCGTTGCCGTAAGATGGCGGCCATGCAGAGGTCGTGGCTGATCGGTTCGCTGTTCGCCGTGTCGCTGTCGATGTCCGTAGGCGCTCGCGCCCAGAACGCCGACCGCATCAAGTCGGCCGCAGCGGAGTACGACGCAGGTCGTCGCGCGTACACCGACAACAAGTTCGAGGAGGCCGCAATTCACTTCGAGAACGCGTACCACGACGCGCCGAACGCGCAGACGCTCCGCAACGCGATGCGCGCGCGTCGTCAGGCCGGGCAGCTCTCGCGCGCGGCCACGCTCGCGGCGCTCGCGCAGGTCAAATACAGCGACGACAAGGCCACGATGGAGACGGCGAGAGAGACGCTCCTCGAGGCAGACCAAAAACTCCACAAGGTCAGCCTAACCTGCGATCCGGAGTGCGGAGTCGCCGCAGACAATCACGTCGTGTCGCTCGAGGATTCGACCAAGCTCAATCTCTACTTCGAGCCCGGCACGCACACGCTGATCGTGAGCTGGCCTGGAGACCGGTCGAAAGAGGTCAAGATCGAGAGCAAGCCAGGCACGAAGCAAGACTTCACGCTTGCGGCGCCACCGATGCCGGTCTCGATGGTGCACGAGGTGCTGGCCAAAGAGCTGGGACCGCGATGGAGGCAGAAGTTCGTCTCGTTCCAGGACAAGCCTTCAGCAGCCGCGTCGATCGGCCAGGTTCACCGGGCTGTGTGGAAAGACGGTCGTGACGTCGCGGTCAAGGTGCAGTACCCAGGTGCCGGTCCGGCTCTGATCAGCGACCTCAACCAGGTGTCTAGGGTGGCTCGCGTGGCCGCCAGCTGGGTGCCGGGGCTGGACATCAAGCCAATCCTCGACGAGCTCAAGCGCCGGGTGGCCGAGGAGCTGGACTACGGGCTCGAGGCCAGGTCGCAGAAGAAGTTTGCCGCGGCGTTCGCAGGTGACCCTGACTTCGCCATCCCCGACGTGCTCCACCAAAAGGGCAACGTCATCATCAGTGAATGGCTGGACGGAGTCCCCTTGTCGTCCATCATTGCGACGGGCTCACCCGAGGCAAGAGACGCCGCAGCCTCGCGCTACATAGAGTTCCTGCTCGTCGGGCCCGCGCGGGCTGGTCTGCTGCATGCCGACCCTCATCCCGGCAACTTCCGGATGCTGGCTGACGGCCGGCTCGGGGTCATCGACTTCGGTGCGGTCAACCGGCTGCCGCATGGACTGCCGCCGGAGATGGGACAGCTGCTCACGTTGGCATTGGCCGGCGACGCAGAAGGCTCACTGGAAGGGCTGCGTCGCTTGGGCTTCGTCAAGGCAACAATCACCATCGACGCCGACGAGCTGCTTGCCTTCCTCGAGCCGTTCATGGAGCCACTGCGGACCGATAACTTCACGTTCACGCGAGCCTGGCTACGCTCAGTCTCGTTGCATGTCAACAACCCACGCCGCCCCGCTTTCACCATGAGCCTGAAGCTGAACCTGCCGCCTTCCTACCTCTTGATCCACCGTGTGTGGCTCGGCGGCATCGGCGTGCTCTGCCAGATCCAGGGGGAGGTGCCAGGCCGGGCCATCGTGGACCGCTGGCTCCCTGAGGCCGACCTTCCTCCCCTCGCAAACTCAGGGAGCGTGCCGGCTTAGCCGCAGCAAACCCACGGACGGTGCCTGCCGTTAGCAGCCGAACCTCGGGACCGTGTCTGCTCGGACGGGCAAACCTAGGGACTCTGCACGCCGTGATCACCACCAGACAGAGTCCAGTTTTCCCTCGTTGCTCCGCAGGTTCTCGCGACTGCACCGGTCGCAGGTCCAGACCTTCCGACCGTTCTCGACCCCGAAGACCCAGCTCAGGCGGGCAACGGTCTCGTCGTTCGGGCACACGTCCACATGTGCTGCAGACAGGCGCCATCGAGTCCCCAGTCTCCGGCTAGTCTCTACCCGTTTGCCGCCCCTTACCGCGGTTGCGGCGAATGGTAACTTCGGCGCCATGGCGACCCCACCGCTCGATACGCTCACCCGGCGGCTCGAACTGAGGCAATGGCGCGAGGAAGACCGGACACCGTTCGCCGTGCTGAATGCAGACCCATTGGTGATGGAGCACCTTCCCGCACTGCTGACCCGCGGCCAGTCCGACGCGTTGGTTGATCGCTGTATCGAACGCATTAACCGCTACGGCTACGGCCTGTGGGCCGTGGAGGTCCGGGGCAGCAGTGAGTTCATCGGGTACGTCGGTCTGGCTGTGCCCACGTGGGAGGCAGCCTTCACGCCCTGCACCGAGATCGGTTGGCGCCTAGCCAGGTCAGCCTGGGGGCACGGGTATGCCACTGAGGCCGCGAACGCGGCACTGGCAAAAGCTTTCGGCGCAATCGGGCTCGACGACGTGGTTTCGTTCACGACGACCGGCAACCTACGGTCGCAACACGTGATGCGGCGGATCGGTATGACGCGCAACCCGTCCGAGGACTTCGACCACCCTCTCGTGGATGGCGGTCCGCTACGCCGTCACGTGCTCTACCGGATAAGTCGAGCCGAATGGGAGCGCCAAGTTCAGAACCGAACGCACACGCACCGCCCGTAGGTTTGGGCGACAACGTCATGCACCGTCCCTGGTTTTGTTCGACTTCTTCCTGCACCGTCCCTATGTTTGCCCGACAACTGGCCGCACGGTCCCTGGGTTTGGCGGTCAGTCGTCGGGGAGCAGATAGATGAAGCCGGGACCCTCATCGCGCAACGGGATACCGAGGCCTTCGAGAGCCGGTGCCCAGGAACCCGTTACGGTCGCGTCGGACTGCTCAAAGCCGTGGTCGGCGGTGAGCAGGAACGTCACCTCATCGGTGACCCCGAGCCGGTCGAGATGCTCCAGGAAAGACAGCAGGCGCGAGTCCGAGTCGCGCAGGGATGCGCGCGCGATGTCGGACCGCGGGCCACCGGCGTGGTGACCGGCATCACTGACGACGCAGGACCACCACGTCAGCGTGGGCGCCGTCTCGGGGCTCGCCCACAGCCCCAGCATCTGCTCGAGCCCCAGATCATCGACCTGGGTGCCCCACGAGTAGTAGGAGTCCTCGAGGTGGGCCGCGTCATGCAGGTGGACCGAGATGTGTGCATCTGGCAGCTGGTCCCCCAGCCCGGCCGCCCCTGACGAGCTGCCGCTGTCACGGATCTTCTCCATCGTGGAGTAGTCAGCGCCACGGTCGACCGCCTCGTTGACGCACGCCGTGCGCGGTGAATCAGCCTGTGGAACAACACTATTGACCATCTCGAACACCGTCTGCACGGCCGGACGCAACCACTCCGCGCTGCGATGCCACGTCGACGCGTCGTTGGGGACTACCTGTTCGCAGGTTGCCCGGTCATAGAAGATGTTACCCAGCACCCCATGTCGACCCGGTCCGACGCCGGTCAGGATCGAGGTGTGGTTGGTCAGGGTGACGCTCGGGAACTGGGCCACCGCTCCGCCGCGAAATGCCATGCCGTTGTTGATGAGCCGTGCGATACCAGGCAGCTCGCCGGACTCGGCCAAGTGAAGCAGGTCGCCGCAGTGGGCGCCGTCCCACAGGATGCCGATCACCTTGGGCCTCGCAGACACCTCATCGTCGAGGTATGCCGCGAGCACCCCTCCGTCCAGCGGGTCACCTTTGGCGTCGCGCAGGGAGCTGTCCGGAACACCGGCCAGAGCGGCCAGTGTGGGTGCAACATCGGCCAGCCTTGCGTGAGCGTCCACCAGCCCTCGTGCCGCAACTCCCCTGCCGGACAAAACCAGCGGCGCCCGAGACTGGATCACGTCGAGGGAGCCATGTTCGCCCACATGACCACCTTGCTCGGGAAAGAAGTGCCGTGGCGTGTGCATCACCGCGACGTCCGGGCTCCGGGTCGGGTCAGCAAAGAGCGAGAGGATCCGTGACGCGGCATACGGGTAGGAGTTGTCCCGCGAGGTGGGCGGGCACGGGCTGGCACACTCGCGGTCATACGGCAGGAATGCCATCGGGTCCTCGCTGGAGATCGGGTCCACCCCCTCGAGAACCTCATGAGATCCGTCGCGGTCGAGCCGCACGCGCCCCACGTGGCTGGCTGCCATGGCCACCGGGCCACGATCTGACGAGGGCTCTGCATCGACGTCGACCCAGACGACAAGGTCGACGATGGATGCCAGGGCGGGAGAGGTCAGGGCCGCGACGACGGACTCACGTCGGGCCATCACCTGCGCAGCACTGAGGTTGGTCACGAAAGGACACACTAGGTGCCGCCGTTCGGCCTTGCTCACGCGCCCGCCAACGGACGGAAGGCGCGTGAGCAGGGCAGATCAGGCCGCGACCGGTTGCTTGCGCGGACGTCCACGAGGACGCTTGCGGGCGACGATCGCTCCATGGACGAAGAGCTCGCCACCCCAGACACCCCACGGCTCCTCACGGCCGAGGGCGTTGGCAAGGCACTCGTTGCGCAGCCGGCAAGCCCCACACAGGGCTTTGGCAAGCTCAACGTCGGCAGGACTCTCGGCGAACCACAGCTCGGCGTCGTACTCCCGACACGGGATGTCGGAACCGGTAGTGCCAGCCTGCTGGCCCGCGCTGATCAGTGCGGTGAGCTGCATCAGGTGTCACCTCCTTGATGTCGTCTCCCCTGGTCAGGGAGCGTCTTCTCGCGTACGTCTTCACGTTGACCCGCGACTCCGGCCTGGCCGGCGCTCTGGATCGGATGCCTTGTCTTCATCTGGCTGATGGTCTTTCTCTGCTGGGTCGCCCGGACAACACGAAGGCCGCGGATCCCGGATGTCGGGTTCCGCGGCCTGGAGGACCTGGTCTTGGTTGAGCTAGACCGGTGGTCTCCATGAGCCGAAGTACGCAACATCCATGGCAGCAGGCGCCTGGTGGATCAGGGCGTAGAACGCACCGCGAACGCCGAAAGTGAGGCTGCGGTCGGCAGCATGCGGGGACGCGAAGCGGACGCGGGTGATCTGCGTCGAGTTCGTCATGGTGATGCTCTCCATCGGGCCAACCTCCTCACGTGTGCTCGCGGTGCCCAAGCACGGTCACCTGGACCGGACTGGGCTGGACGTAGGTTCAGGCTAGAACAGGCCAGGCATCCCGGCAACACCTTTTAGCTGGATCCTTTCGGATCAACGCGATGGCGGCACGTTTTCTGTGGTCAAAGTCGTTGCAGACAATGAGCTTTCGGCCGTCTCAGAGGGATCGGCCCCAGCCAGGATCGCCAGAACGTCGTCTGCGTAGCGCTCGAGCTTTCGTGCTCCGACCCCCGAGATCGTGGCCAGCTCACCGGCGCTGGCCGGAGTCTTCTCGGCGATCGCGGTCAATGTGGCGTCAGTGAAGATCACGTAGGCCGGGACCTTCGTGGCACCCGCAACGGCCAGACGCCAGACCTTCAGGGCCTCGAACGTCCCAACGTCGTAGGTCGGCGGGCAGTCTTCGCACCGTCCCACCTTGCGAGTGGCCGCAGTGGCCAGGTTCCTGCCACAGCCTCGGCAGAGCAACGGTTTTGCCGACTTTGCGGGTTTACCGATTCTAGCCGGACCCGAACGCCCTGCCCGCGCCGACGACTTCGCACCGTCCCCCAGGATGCTTGCTGCTCCGTCCAGGAAGCGGGACGGTCGCCGGCTGGCTCGACCACCGGGGTTGCGGGACGCAGACCACGACAACCGCAGCTCGCGCCTGGCACGGGTCAGCCCGACATACAGCAGCCTGCGCTCCTCCTCGATGGCCTCGAAACCTTCAGCCATGCTGATCGGGAGCAGGCCGTCGCTGCAACCGACGACGAAGACGCAGTCCCACTCGAGGCCCTTGGCCGCGTGCAGCGAGGCAAGGGTCACGCCCTCGACCGTCGGGGCATGCTGGGCTGACATGCGTTCATCGAGCTCGGCCACCATGTCGGGCAGCCGGGCTCGCGGATTTTCTGACGCGAAGGCGTCCGCCAGCCCGACCAGTGCCTGCAGGGACTCCCAGCGATCCCGGGTCGCTCCACCGGTACTAGGTGCCCGCTCGGTCCATCCGGCCCCGGCGATGACATCGCGCACCAGCTCGCCGAGCGACTTGGCTCCGTCATCGGCCCTTGCGGCACCGCGCATCAACACGATCGCCCCGCGCACCTCCTTGCGGGCGAAGAACCGCTCGCCACCACGGACGAGGTAGGCCACGTCGGCCCCCCCGAGCGCGGACTCAAAAGCCTCGGACTGGGCGTTCGTGCGAAAAAGAACGGCGATCTGACTTGCCGGGGCGCCTGAGGCGAGCAGGTTCTTGATGGCGGTGGCCACACCCGCTGCCTCCGACGGGTCATCGCTGTATGCCGTGAGGATGGGTGGGGGGCCATCCACCCCCTGCGCGCGAAGCTGGAGCAGGTCCTCTTTGCGCGCGTACTGCCCCCCACCTGAACGCACCATCAGGTTGGCCAAGGCAACGATCTGCGGGGTCGACCGGTAGTTGCGAACCAGCTGAACCACCTGAGACTTCGGATAGCGGCGTGGGAAGTCCAGCAGATACTTGGGCGTTGCCCCGGTGAACGAGTAGATGGTTTGGGCGGCGTCGCCGACCACACAGACGTCATTCCGCTCACCCACCCACAGGTCGAGCAGCCGTTGTTGCAGGGCGTTGACGTCCTGGTACTCATCCACCACGAAGTGGCGGTACTGCGAGCGCACGACCCGGGCGATGTCCTCGCGTTCCGCGAGGATGCCAACCGTAAGCAGCAACACGTCCTCGAAGTCGATGACCCCGCGCTCAGCCTTGACCTCCTCGTAGGTCTGCAGCAGCCGGGCCATCGCCGTGACATCCAGGTCTGCAGGAGCGCGGCCCGCGCGACGTGCCGCGACGGCATACGTTTCGGGCGTGAGCATGTTGACCTTGGCCCACTCGACCTCGGCCGCCAGGTCACGAATGGCCACGCGGTCGAGCTGAAGGCGCAGTCGCGAGCCCGCCTCGCCGACCACAGATGCCTTGTATGGCAGCACTTCTGGGGCCGAACCACCAATCGCCTGCGGCCAGAAGTAGTGGAGCTGGCGCAGTGCTGCGGCGTGAAACGTCCGGGCCTGAACCCCCGGAACCCCCAGAGCGCGCAACCGACTGCGCATCTCACCTGCCGCCCTCGCCGTGAACGTGACAGCCAGAACGCGCTGGGCCTGATAGGCGCCGCTGTGCACGCCGTAGGCAATGCGGTGGGTGATGGCCCGGGTCTTCCCGGTGCCGGCGCCAGCAAGGACGCACATGGGGCCGCTCGGCGATGCGGCCACCTGACGCTGTTCGGGGTCAAGGGCGTCGAGGATGTCGTCGGCGGTCAGGGTGCCGCTCGGCTGGCTGGGTAGGGGGGACATCGCAGCCGATCCTCTCAGACCGGGGTGACAGGTCCGATCCCGGAAGGGCCTGAACGGTTGCTGCAGTGCGGGGATGGCCGGCCGCCGGGAAGGATTAGAGGATGGGCGAGGTTGAGGAGATCACCTACTCAGTTGACCCTTGAGGAGCTCTCGCATGTCCGCGGCCCCCGCACTTCCCTCAGCCGGCACGATCACCATGTTCACGACACCATGGTGCGGCTACTGCCGGGGGCTCAAGTCAGGGCTGGACCGCGAGGGGATCGGGTACACCGAAGTCGACATCGAGCGGCATCCGTCAAGCGCGGACTACGTGATGAGCGTCAACGGCGGCAACCAGACCGTGCCCACCGTGGTGTTTCCCGACGGCACAGCTGCCACCAATCCATCCGTGTCCGAAGTTCGCCTCCGTCTGGCCTGAGGGGCTCACGTCCCTGGTCGCGATCCCGAGCCGGCGACAATGGCCGGTGGCCAGGGACGTCTGCCGGCAGATGACCGAAGACGTCCCGCCATCGCGGTCCGGATCAGCTTCTCTGCGCCTAACGTGGTTCGGCCAGGCCGTAGGCACGTTCGACGCTCAGCCTGGCCACCAACCGGTGATCGGCGACCATCGCCGCGCGGTACTCGTCCCAGTCGGGGTGGTCTGCGCCGCGGATCGAGCGGTAGACGTCGACCAGCTCCTCAACGGTGCCGTCACCGGGTGCAGCCGCGACCTGGGACAGCTCAACGGTCCCTTCAAGAACGGCATACGCCCAGCCATCGGCGCTGGTGACATAGATCGACGCCCGAGGGTCGCGGCGCAGGTTGTGCACCTTGGCCCGACCGTCGACAACAGAGATCCGGACCAACTCCGCCGCGGGGTCGAAGGTAAAGCTGACCGTCGAGAGCTGTGGCCGGCCGTCACGCTTGATGGTCACGAGCGCGCCTAGGTTGCGCGCCGTGGCGAGTGCGACCAGGTTCGGGTCCAGCGTCATTTCGAGCTCCGCTCTCCTAGTGACGAACTGGCGCGATCCAATCGACCTGTTGGTCGATCGGGCCGCCGTACCACTGCTCGATGATGCGGCGAGAGATGGACACGGTTGGCGAGATGCCGAAACGACCAGCGAGCACCATTTCACGCAGCTCCTCACGAGCGACCCACACTGCCTCGACGATCTCTTTCATGTCCAGATGCAGGGTCGGGTCCACGGCGCGCGAGGTGAAACCGACCATCAACGAGGATGGGAAGGGCCAGGGTTGGCTGCCCAGATAGCGGATCTGTTCGACGACCACTCCAACCTCTTCGAACACCTCCCGTGCCACCGCAGCCTCGAGTGACTCCCCAGGTTCGACGAAGCCGGCCAGCACCGAGAGCCGCCCCTCCGGCCAGTGCGGGCTTCGGGCCAGCAACATTCGGTCGTCCGCGTCGGTCACCGCCATGATCACGGCCGGGTCGGTTCGGGGGTAGTGCTCGCTGCCGTCCTGCGGGCAACGACGGATCCAGCCGGAGTGGTCGGGCTCTGTGGTCGCACCACATCGGGGGCAGTGGGTGTGCGTTGCATGCCAGTTGGCCAGTCCCAGCATCGTGGCGAACAGGCCGGCGTCCCGGTCCGAGAGCAGGGCGCCCACCTCGTGCAGGCTTCGCCACCGTGGGTTCTCCGACTGGTCAGTGGGTCCGCCAACGACCCCGACGTATGCCGTGCCCTCACCATCCTGGCCCAGGAAGGCGCTGAGGCGGTTGACGTCCGGTCCCTGGGGCAAGCGAAGGGCCAGTGAGACGTCGCGATCGGACTCGCTAACCTCTGCCCGGCCCCCAACCAGCTCCACGACCCTCGTTGACGGGTCCTTCAGCAGCGTAGGGAGCAGGTGTGGGTCCTGGCGCCGGAGACCGGCACGGTCCACGCTGCCGCGTGCGAAAGACAAATCCCGCAAAGTTTTCGAAGACCCGCTCACGCCTTCCACCCTAAAGGGCGCACTCGTCATACGGTGTCGGAGTGACCCGCACTCCCCTGGCCCTCGCCGCACTCGCCAGCGCCGCTGTGCCGGGGCTGGACCCTGTAGAGGTCGAGGGGGCCGTGCAGGTACGGGGGCATCAGTTCGAGGTGGCCTTCATCACGGACACGCAGCATCGACGCTGGGTCGTTCGTGCTCCCGTGACTGCGGCGGCCGGCGCGCAGATGGACGCCGCCGTCTCTCTGCTCGGAATGTTGTCGCGACGCCTTCCCTTCTCGGTGCCCACGCCAAAGGGCTTCGTGGCTCTCGAGGAGGGCGGTCGGGCATCGGTCTACACCTACCTCGTCGGGCGCCCGCTGGATTTCGGACATCTTCCCGCAGGACCCGGGATCGCGGCTGAGCTGGGCCGTGCGTTGGCCGCGCTGCACAACGTCGACCGGGCACTGTTCGACGAGGCCGGCCTCCCTTCTTACGACGCTGACACCTATCGCACGCGGAGGCTTTCAGACCTCGACCGTGCCGCGGCAACCGGGCACGTCCCGACCGGGTTGCTGGCCCGCTGGGAGCGGTCGCTCGAGGACGTGTCGCTCTGGCGCTTTGCGCCAACGCCGACACACGGCGCCCTCACCGGCGCCCATGTCCTGGCGGTCTTCGACGATGACAGGGATGCCGGAACGGGCCGTGTTCGCGGGCTGACCGGGTGGGAGGCCGCCAAGGTCGCCGACCCTGCCGACGACTTCGCGGCGCTCGTCACCTCGGCGTCGCACGCCGCGTTCGACTCCGTGCTCGAGGCCTACGCGCATGCCCGGGTCGACCGACCAGACAAACACCTTGAACGCCGGGCCCGCCTCGCTGGTGAGCTCAGGCTCGTTTCCGAGCTCCTGACGGCGGTCGGGCTCGCGGACCAGAATGGTGTCGAGGCATGCACGGCAAAGATGCGAGCACTGGACTCTGACATCACGGAACAGGATCTGGACGATGAACCCATTGTTCCCACCGCTCCAGCCGTGCAGAGCTTTACGGTCACGTCGGTGGAGACGGGGCACCCCGATGAGGTCCAGGAGCTGATGAAGGACCCAGAGGTTGCTGACCCCTCGGAGGTGACGAGCCACCCTGAGCAGACCCCGGCCGGTTTGCCTGTCGTGAAGGACCACTCCCCCGGGTCGAACGAGCATCACCCAGCCGGCGAAGCCCCCGAAGAGTCCCCGAAGCACTAGGCCGGGATCGACCCCATCAAGGCCGCCAGCTGCTCCTCGTCGGGAAGATCCGGAAACACGGTCTCGCCCGTGCTGGCGTAGTAGAAAGCCGCATCGACCTGGTCCGACGCGAGGCCCCGCAGCCGGGCAAAGGCCAGACGGTAGGCACCCAGCTGCAGCGCACGCACGGAGGCCCTATCGCGCGAAGGTTTGGCGCCCGTCTTCCAGTCCACCACGGTGAACCCGCCACCCGGGCGAGGGAAGACCGCGTCGATGCGCCCCCGTATCCCCATCTCGGCGACCATCGTCTCGATCGCGATCTCGATGGCTTGCGGACGGCGGCTGGCCCATTGACTGGCCAGGAACCGCTCCTTCATCAACGGCAGCTCGTCGTCGTCTGCCGGGTCGTCGTCGGCACTGCCGGGGAGGTCGAGCACGTCGACGAATGCGGCCTGCGCGAAGTGCTGCTCCACCCAGGCATGAAAGGCCGTGCCGCGACGGGCCGCAAGAGCAGGAGGAGAGGGAATCGGCCGGCGGAGGTCGCGGGCGAACGCCTGCGGATCATGGGCGAAGGACACGAGCCCGGACGCGGACAGGTGACGTGGAACCCTGACCTCGAGGTCAGATGGGCGGTCCGCGGCGTCACGTTCGGCCAGCAGGATCGCAAGGTCCCGTTCGCGACCGACCCCGCCTGACCCCTGCGCTGAGCCTCCACTCGAACCTTCGCCTGAGCGCCTACCTGCGCCCTGAGCCGAGCCTTCACGAGCGAGCACGGGGAGAGCCGTATCGCCGCGCTGGTCGAGGTCCGCCATGGCGTCGAGCACCACCTGCACGGCATCACTGAGCTGTGAGCGCCGCGCAGACATCGGATCAGCGGGCCAGATCGCGCTGACCGGCTCGCTCTGACGCGGGTTGGCGACCTTGGCGTCGCCGTCCGGTTCGGGCAACGGCTCCCACCTCTGGTGTCGCAGACCGAGGCCGGGGCGATCGACGAGCTCGGTGAGGAACCGTGAGGTGATCCGCGGCGTGGTGGGTTCGGCCCAGACCGGCGCCGTCAGCAGGAGCTCGCGGCGAGCACGGGTGAATGCCACGTAGGCGAGGCGACGCTCTTCGTCGATGCCGTGTTCGCCACCGCCACGGATGAAGTCGACCACCTCACGCTCGAGCGCCGCGAGGTCGGGGGCCGAGCGCCACGACAGCACCGGCAAACCGTCACTGTCCCCACGAAGGTCGTAGGGAACGCCGGACAGACCCCCGATCCACCCCTTGTCGCTGGGCGGGCTCATCCCCCACGACCCGTCCTTGAACGTCGTGGTCGAGCTCGAGCGCGCCGGGAACGTGCCTTCGACCAGCCCGGGGACGGCCACAACATCCCATTCCAGCCCCTTGGCGGCGTGCACCGTGAGCACCTGTACAGCGTCGTTGGACACCTCGACAAACCCCTTGTCCAGCCCACGCTCCTCGGACTGCGCGGCATCCAGCCATGACAGGAAGCCACCGAGCGTGGGTCGATCGGCGGAGCTGGAGAAGCTGGCCGCGACGTCGGCGAATGCGTCGAGATGGGCACGCGCCGTCGTCGGCGTGTACTCGGGGCGGGACAGCACCTCGATGTCCAGACCAAGAGCGCGCTCGGCCTCGCCGGCCAGGTCGGCGAGGGGCATGCCCGTCATCGAGCGCAGCCGCCGGATCGCCTCCCGCAGTCCGTGAAGCCGCTGCAGCGCGAGCCCCGAGATACGGGACCCGCCCGGGCCAACCCAGTCTGACGAGGGCAGCTCGTCCAGCGCCTCAATGATGCTGAGGTGGTCGGCACTGTCCGAAGCCTGGTCCTTGTCCTGCGGCTGCGCCCCGGCATGGGGTCCAGCCGAGTGGCGGTGCTGAAGGACACGGGACCAGGCTGCGAGCCCGTCCAGGTCCGCCGCGCCCAGCCGGCACAGGGGTCCGGTCAACAGCCGCATCAGCCGGTCGCCACGGGTGGGGTCCTGAACCACCCAAAGCAGAGCCACGATGTCGGAGACCTCGGGGGTGTTGAGCAGCCCACCAAGCCCCACCACCTCGACGGGCAGGCCGGCGTGCTCAAGCGCATCGATCACGGCGCCGAACTGGGAACGTTTGCGGCACAACACCGCCGCCGAGACCCCGGTAGGACGGCCGTACGCATCGAGCCAGCGATGGGCGATCCAGCCAGCGACGTGCGCCGCCTCGGTCTCTGTCGTCAGCAGACGGGCAGCAAACAGTCGCCCTGTGCCTGCATCCGGGCGGGGCCGGAGCACCTCGACATCCACAGTCGACTTCCGCCGTAGGGGGCCTGAGGTGATGTTGGCGGCCGAGAGGATGGCGCTGTCGTTGCGCCAGCTCGTCGAGAGAGGCAGCACATCGGCGTCGCCAGTCACATCGGCAAACTCATGGGGGAAGCGGGTCAGGGTCGTCGCGCTCGCTCCACGCCAGCCGTAGACGGACTGGTGGGGATCACCCACAGCCGTGACCGGAACGGACTCGCCGACAGCGACGAACAAGTGCCTCAACAGAACCAGCTGCGCCTCACTGGTGTCCTGGAACTCATCGAGCAGTACGGCCCGAAACCGTTGGCGCTCCATCGAACCGATGTCAGGGAACCGCTGCGCCAACGTCGCCGCAAGGGCCATCTGGTCGGAGAAGTCCAGGGCATCCCGGCTGCGCTTGAGCTCCAGGTAGGCATCGACCAGCGGCAAGACCTGACGCCGGGCCTTCAGCGCTTTCATGGCCTCGGCAACGACCTTGGGCAGATCTCGTGCCTTGCTGTCGCCCTTGGGCAGACCGCTGACCCGGGCCTCGAACCGGTCGATCAACATCGCCAGATCCCGTGGCACCAAGAGGTGCTCAGCCATCTCGCCGGCCAGGTCGACGACCGCGCTGATCACCGTCGATGCCGCGAACGGCACGTCCTCCATCGGTCCGTCATGACGCTCGACGACTTCGGCCGCGAACTGCCAGGCAGCGGCCTCGGAAAGCAGCCGCGACTCCGGCTCCACCCCCAGACGCAGCGCATGCTCGCGCACCAGGCGACCGGCATACGAGTGGTAGGTCGAGACCGTGGGCGTGCCACCCAGCACCTCGGCACCGTCCTGCTCCTGAGCGGGGGTCCACATACCGACGTGGCGCAGCCGGCGCAGGCGACGCGCAGCGCCTGCAGTCCCTCGCCGTGCTTGGCCGACCGGACGAACGTC
>ENA-OFCI01000924-OFCI01000924.1-metagenomes-genome-assembly--contig:-NODE-924-length-15237-cov-3.533922_pt1 | contig 15237 bp, 6 predicted proteins | sample MGYA00153391_OFCI01 | MGnify analysis MGYA00153391
CATGGAGCGCGTCACCGGCGTTCTGCAAGGCCGCAGCGGCAGCTTCGTCCTCCAACACACCGGCACCATGAATCGCGGCGTGCCCACACTATCCGTCACCGTCGTACCTGATTCCGGAACCGAACAGTTGGCCGGTATAAGCGGCAAGATGAACATCATCATCGCCGAAGGCAAACACTCGTATGAGTTCGATTACACGATCACCACACAGCCATAAGCGACGTCAACTTGGGCTTCGGGCGTGCGCCCGTTATGCGCAACTTGCGCGGTCGAGCTTCACCGGGGAAGGTGTTTTTTCAATTAAAGGCACCGAAAATTTTTGAATTGAAGATCTCCTTCATCAAATAATTCAAAGTTCCGGTAGGTCAGGTTCGGGTTTTGCAAACAAGGCTAGCTGACGCCATCCTTAAATTTACACGCTAATGTCACGTAGCTTCGCAACGTGACCTACAACAACGAACGAATAGATGGCCTTCCCCGGAAAAGTATGCCCGGTGCGCTCAAGATCGGGGCGAAATAGCCTTGTTTGTTTTAACGTGTTGCGCCTGTTTAGAAGCCTAAGTTCGCTGCGCATTCACCGCCGCCAACTTACACCCTAGACAATCTCCCGCGAAGCCGCTACTCTCGTCTCAATCAGGATAAAAACTTTGTTGGGAGAGATTGCGCAGATGGATGAGCTCATTTCGGTATTGAGTGAGATTGAAGACGATGCGGTGACGGGTGCGCTGGATCGTGCGTTTGCGGCGCATTATCCGGATTTGAAACGCATTGCTCATGCGCGTTTGTCCGGGGTTCGGCTTGATGACGGTTTGTCGACTACGGCGCTGGTGCATGAAAGTTACGTCAAGCTTGCGCAGGGTAAGGGGGCCAGCTTTACGGATCGCATTCGGTTTTTGGCTTATGCGTCACGTGTGATTCGCAGTATCGTAATGGATGTGATTCGTGAACAGCGTGCGCTCAAACGCGGTGGCGATATTGATATGGTGACGCTGAACACCGACATTGTTGAAATCGCGGGCGGGGCTGATGCGCCAATTGATGTTGAGACTGTTCACTTAGCCATTGATGAGCTTGGTCTGCTGGATCCCGGCCTGGCGCGGCTGGTGGAGATGCGGTTTTTTGCTGGGCTGACGGAGACTGAAATTGCCGAGGCCACAAATACCTCCGAGCGCACGGTCCGACGTGAATGGCAAAAAGCGCGGGCGCTGTTGTTGACGTTGATTCGCCAATAGCGTGGTGCGTCTTGCATGATGGCGTAGCAAAATGATTGGTGTTGGCTTTTGGATTTTCGGTCATCACCTTAAAATAATATTTGAGCGGATGTGGTATCGGGACGTGGTATTCAGACGTGGAAATTATTGCGTTGCCAAGACCATCGTGCAAACAGTCAACGACTGCTTTCACCATCGACGTAAGCAGTCCGGCGATGGCCGGTTTTTTGGCTTGATTACGTTTAACAGATAAGCTCGTTTAACATATTGTTCGTCCTTCCTTCCGCTCGCTGGCTTTTTCATCACCAAGAATCATCCGAAAAATCAATCAACACCACCACGCGCGCTCAATAAATAAAACGTGAAAATCACCAAACAACAGTGGGCCAAAATTGGCCCTTTGCTTAACACCGCGCTGGAACTTGATGCGACTACGCGTGAGCAATGGCTTGAAGGCATTGTGCGGACGGATGCAGAGATTGCGCCGCTGCTCAAACAAATACTCGCCACGCATGATCAGGCGGAGCGGGCGAGCGAGCTGGAAACAGTACCCAAGCTCGCGCCGCCACCGCCGTCATCACTTCCATCTTTTTTCCACCCCGGCGATATGATTGGTGCTTACCGATTGGTATTGCCTCTGGGGCGTGGTGGCATGGGCGAGGTCTGGCTCGCGGATCAGGCCGATGGCCGCATCACCCGCCAAGTGGCGTTAAAGCTGCCAACCCAGGTGCAGCATCTTGAGGTGTGGCGTCGTCGCTTCCAGCGCGAGCGCGATATTCTTGCCAAGCTCACGCATCCGAATATTGCGCGGCTGTTTGACGCGGGCGTAGATGAAAAATTAAGTCGTATCGGAATTGGTCAGCCTTACCTGGCGCTTGAATATGTTGAAGGCAAACCGCTTAATGAATATGTTGATGCAAAACTATTACCGATTGCGGCGCGCTTAAAGTTATACCGGCAGGTGCTGGCCGCCACCACTCACGCGCATCAGCATTTGGTGGTGCATCGTGATCTGAAGCCCGGCAATATTTTGGTGACCGCCAGCGGCGAGGTCAAGCTGCTCGATTTTGGTATCGCCAAACTCATTGATGATGCCGCTACGCAAACAACCGATGCCAGCAGCGCGGCTCAGCATCAATCGGCAACCGAGCTGACCCGCATCGGTGGCCGCGTCATGACCTTGCGTTATGCCGCACCTGAGCAGGTAACGGGTGAGGCGATCACCACCGCCACCGATGTGTATGCGCTCGGCGTGATTTTGCACGAGCTCATTACCGGGTTGTCACCCTATCGCGCCACGCGTGAGGCGAAGCGGCTAACTGAAGCGGCGCTGACGGATGAGCCTACCTCGGTGCCGTCGGCGCTAAATTTTTCGCTGGATGATGTCCATAAGCGCGGGCTGCGCAGTGCACGTCAACTAACCAATCAAGTAGCCGGTGATCTGGATGCCATCGTGCTCAAAGCCATGCGCAAGCAACCCGACGAGCGTTATCTATCTGTGACCGCACTGGATGATGATGTGCGTCGCCATCTGGAAGGTAGCCCTGTGCACGCGCGCAAAGGTACGTGGCGCTACCTTGCTGGACGATTTGTGATGCGTCATAAAATACCGATGTTCGCCGCGGCTTTGGTGCTCATCACGATTGTGGGCGGGCTGATTGTGGTTGATCAGGAACGTCGGGTCGCAGTGGCTGAACGTGAACGTGCCGAGCGGCATTTCAAATCAGTGCGCACGCTGGCGAATTCACTGATGTTTGATGTGCATGATCAGATCGAGCATTTGTCCGGTGCGACCAAGGCCAAGCAGGTGCTAGTGGAGAATGCGAGTAAATATTTGGCGCAGCTCATGAACGAATCTAATCTCGATCAATCTTTACGCATTGAGCTGGCGAAAGCATATACGCGCCTTGCTGATATTCAGGGCCAAAACGATGGCGCGAATATTGGCAAGCCCAGTGCAGCACTAGGCAGTTATCAGCGAGCGGTAGAATTACTGATGCCGATTGCCCAGCCTAACTCCAAATCATTATCAGCAGATGCACATGAATCCGTGCACTTGGCTGATCACGATCTGGCAACGGTGTATCGAAAAATTAGCGGGATTCAGCGCGCCATGGGCAAGCTGGAACTAGCCTATGCTTCCAACAAAACAGGTGCTGAATTTGCACAGCTCGCGAGTCAATCTGCGAATGCCACGATCGAAGACAAAACGATGCAGGTCGTAATGGAATATGAACGTGAGCGAAGTCGCGGCGCACTACTTAACGATAACGCAATCCGATTAAAGGGCGCAACCGATGCCGTTGCGGCCATGGAAGTGCTGCGGATTGCGTACCCGAACAATGTTGAATTAATGGATCGGCTCGCTTGGTGTTACACCGAAAACGGTCATGCCTTGAGAGACGATAAGACCCTTGACTCGAAACGCTTAGCTATAAAGAAATACGAAGCGGCATTGGTGATCTATGAAGCAGCCTTAAGCACAAGGCCAAACGACATCACCTTGGCGCGTGCGATCGTGACGCACCACAATGCCATTGGCAAGACTTACTCGCAGTTGCATGACAACGAAAACGCAATCATGCACCTCAAAACAGCCGATGTCAGCATGTTGCGTTTATCATTGCAGGACGTGGGCAACGCACAGTTTCAAAGTGATTCTGTGCAAACCATCCTAAGCTTGGCTGAAGCTCAACAGGCGGCAGGTGACGATAAAGCGGCGCATGCAAGCGCGAATGTGGGTGTGCAACGGCTAGCAGTGTTACCAGGTGAAGCACGCGCACTGCGCCGCACCGTAGCCGCGGAGGCATCGCTACAAAAAATGATCGGCGAGCTCACGCTGCATGAAGCTGAAAAAATGCGGGCAGTTTCGCCGCAATCAGCTGGCATGGTTATCCAAACGCTCATCTCCGCGCGTGAAGCTTTTGTCGCTGCGATTAAAGCGATCAGTCAAGGCACACCCACCACAGGCTTTGAAAAGAAGCGTGCGGCCGAAATCGCCAATATGCAAAAACAAATCGACGATATTGATCGCCGCTTGATGAGGTTGAAGACCAAACGCTAGTTTTTGCGCCAGCAGTATTTTTGCTTCCGGATTGTTTTTCTTTCCGGGAGGGGCGGCCACAGAGCCATCTCTCGTTACTATTCCGACCCCCCACCCCCCATCCCCATCCCGCGATCGCGGTATCGATTTAATTAGTTGCGGCTACCCCGGCGATGTTTGGCCGGTTTGCGGCGGCAATTCCGTTTGTCTTGTTAAGAAGCCTGATTGCGTGCTTACTGCACACAATTTGGCAAATTAAAACCCTAGCACCCGTGAGGATCATGGAGCAAAAATGCTTCAAGATGCCCGCCGATGCTGGGGTTTCAAAAACGAATAGACAACATCAAACGGAGCGTGATCATGAACCAGCAGCACTATCAGCAGCAATGTCGGCAGCACAATCAGCTACACCAGCCAGAGTGGGAATTCGCGGCATCGAGTGCTGATAGGGATTTATCGAGCCGCTTGCCAACCTGGCTTGCCATAGCTCGTAGCGTCTTATTTACCGTTACTTTTGCCTTTACCTTTACCGCGCTCATGCCGTCACTGGCGAATGCTCAGGCTAGTATCGCTTTCGGGGTGCAGCAGGTATCGGCAGGCAGCGCCCACAGCTGCGCGATTACCGAGCAGGGCGGGGTGAAATGCTGGGGCAGCAACAGTTTCGGCCAGTTAGGCGATGGCGGCACTGCCGGCCACAGTATTCAGGCGGATGTAAGTGGTCTTGCATCGGGTGTGACGGCGCTTGCGTTGGGTGGTGTTCACAGTTGTGCTTTGACCACCAGCGGCGGTGTCAAGTGTTGGGGCAGCAATAGTAGTGGCCAGCTCGGTGATGGTTCCAATGCTCAGCAGAACATACCGGTTAATGTCAGTGGCCTCACCAGCGGCGTGGTGGCAATTGCAGCGGGTGGCTCCTTCACCTGTGCCGTTACCGCGACGGGTGGCGTCAAGTGCTGGGGGTTTAATTCATCGGGTCAGTTGGGCGACAACACCACCACCAATCGCAGCGCCCCGGTTGATGTGATCGGACTCGCATCAGGCGTCGCCACGATTGCGCTTGGCAGTGATCATAGCTGTGCGCTCACTAAGACCGGCGGCGTAAAATGTTGGGGTCTTAACAACAGTGGGCAGTTGGGTGATAACACGCTGGTACAGCGCAATACCGGCGTTGATGTCAGTGGCTTAAATGTTGGTGTATCCGCGCTGGCCGCGGGCGGTTCACACACCTGTGCCGTTATCGCAAGCGGCGGCGTTAAATGTTGGGGGGACAATACCTCAGGTGATGTCGGTGATAACACCGCAACGCAGCGCAGCGCGCCGGTTGATGTCACTGGATTGAGCGCTGGGGTGGCAGCGATTGCGCTGGGTTCATTTCATAGCTGTGCGCTGACTACAGCGGGCGGGGTTAAATGTTGGGGCATGAATAGCACCGGCCAAATCGGCGACGCCAGCACCAACCAGCGCAACAGTCCAGCAGGTGTGATTGGCTTTAATTTAAAAGTAGCCACGTTGACTGCAGGCAACAACCATACTTGTGCGGTGACCAGTGGCGGCAGTCTCAAGTGCTGGGGCAGCAATAATAGTGGTCAGCTTGGTGACAATACGTTGTCTAATCGCGCCACGCTGGTCGGTGTTAATGGCTTGTCATTCGATGTGGCGGCCATGGGCTTGGGATGGAGCACCACTTGTGCGGCGGATACCGGCACAGGTCTCAAGTGCTGGGGGAGAAATGATTACGGCCAAATTGGCGATGGCACCCGTGGCGACGGTTTTTACCGAATCAAACCGACCGGTGTAGTCGGTTTGAGCGTGGGTGCGGTAGCGGTAAAGGGTGGTGAATTTCATACCTGTTCGCTGACCACGAGCGGCGGCGTGAAATGCTGGGGCAGCGACAACTACGGCTATCTCGGTGACGGTACTTTTAACGACAGCTTTGTGCCGGTGGACGTGGTGGGCCTCACCTCAGGTGCGACGGCAGTGGTCAATGGCCGCTTTCATAGCTGTGCGCTCACCATGGGCGGCGGGGCCAAATGCTGGGGCGATAATTTTTACGGACAGCTTGGCAATAACACCACGACGTATACCAATTTGCCAGTCAATGTGGTCGGCTTGAGTACGGGTGTGATCGCAATTGGCGGTGGTGATTACCACTCCTGTGCGTTGCTTACGGGCGGTACGGTGAAATGTTGGGGGGCCAATAGCAACGGCGAGTTGGGCGTTGCTGGCGGCATGGACAGCTTGGTTCCTGTTACGGTCACCGGCCTCAGCGCGGGTGTAACCGCGATTGCTGTCAGTGGTGCGCATGCTTGTGCGCTCACTGCTGTCGGCGGCGTGAAATGCTGGGGCAGCGGCGGTAGCAGTGCCCTTGGTGACGGCGATCCTGGCGGCGGCAGCCATGCGGCACCACTCGATGTGGTCGGCTTGACTTCAGGGGTCATCGCCATTGCGGCGGGCACCGCGAATACTTGTGCAGTGACGACCGCCGGTGCATTGAAGTGCTGGGGTTCCAATGTCGAAGGCGAACTCGGTGACAACACGATTGTTACGCGTAATGTACCAACCGATGTGGCGGGTTTGAATGCGGGTGTCGCTGACGTAGCGATTGGCAAGAGTCACACCTGCGCACGACTCATCGGCGGTGGCCTTAAATGTTGGGGCGAAAATGCATTGGGCGAGATTGGTGACAATACTTCAACCCAGGACGATGTTAACGCCAACAATCAACGGAGCGAACAGCGCAATAAGCCAGTCTACGCATTTGGCTATGCAACCCGTCCGGTGCTGACCTCATCTGCTAACCCCGCAGCGCCAAATCAAACCATTACCTACACCGTTACGGTGAGCGGTAATAACCCCACCGGCACGGTGGCATTTAAAGCGAACGGCGTGACGCTGTCTGGCTGTAGCGCTTTAGCAATTGTCAATGGCGTCGCGAGCTGTGCGACCCCGTTTGCAACCATCGGCCCGAGCATCATTACAGTGACCTATAGCGGCGATAATTACAACGCCAGCAGCCTGGGTGCATTAGCCGCGGAGCAGGTTGTCACCGCGGCCGCATTGGTCAGAAATGTCGGTATCGATATTGATGGTAATGGCAAAAGTCAGCTCATCGTGCGCTCAGCCAGTGCGCAAACCCAGGCGGGCCGCCTGGTGGCCAATCAGTTTCAATTCACCGCACTGCCTGATCCAGGTGCAAGCTATCGCATGATCGGTGTTGGTGATTTTGACAACAACGGTAAACACGATCTCGCTTATCAGGACATCACACAAGGTGAGTTTGGTGATGTCTCGGTGTGGCCTGATTTTGCCGGTACTGGCGCGCAATTTTCCCGCAAGGTAAAGCTGGCGTGGATCGTGCAGGCAGTCGCCGATCTGGACGGTGATGGTTTCGACGATATGGTGTTTCGCTTCACCGGCGACGATGGCACCCCGAACGACACCGGTGTTTCTTATATCTGGTTCATGAACGGCACCGCCGTGAATCAGGTCCGCAAACGCGGCGGCGCACCGCTCAACTGGACGTTAGTCGGCGCGACCGACATCAACAATGATGGCGCCGCCGATATGGTTTACATAAGCCCGGGCAATCAGATCCGGGTGTTAATGGCGACACCCGCCAGAACCTGTGCAAATTTATCGGCAGGCAATCTGGCAGGAGGTTATCAGGCGCTGAAAGTAGCGGATTTCACCGGCACCGGACGTGGCGATATTCTGGCGCGAAATGCAGCGAGTGGCGCCGCATATTTGCTCAATCTCGACGCAACTCTAGCCACGCTACCCGCACCCACTGCTAATCCGGATGATCCGAATGCGTCATGCACCGCGACCAGCCAAGTGGTAACCACCACCACCATTCTGTTGCCGACAGTTGATCCCACCTGGCAGTTCTATGCGTCAGGAGATTTCAACGGTGACGGCTATTTCGACATCGTCTGGAAGCAGCCAAATGGCACGCTGACGCTATGGTTAATGAATGCCAATGGGGTGCCGACAGTGATCAATAACGCCGGCACAGCACCTGCAGGTTTCATCGCGGTGCAGCCGTAAAAATCAGAGGGGGTGCTGGAAACAATGCCGAATAGCACCTCCCTCAATCGCGGTATGTCACAACCTGAATCAAGATATTTGGCCGCTTTTAATGAGCGCTTACGTTTGTATAAACAGGAAAAGCATTTTGTCTCGATGGATGAGATAGCGCCAATAGCAAAATGAAACACCAGCAAAGACGGGTGTCCCGGAGCAAAAATGTCCAAAAACCCCCGTCCTTGCTAGTGTTTATTGTTTGATTCAGTGCATTAAATATATTTCAATCATCAACATTAACCACGCATCCAGAACCAACATCAACATTTGTTAAAGGGGATAACCATGTTTACCAACGCACTTATCACGGCTGTTACGACTGTTTGCAATACCAAGCGCCACAGCAAACACCGCATGACTGTTATGACCACCGCCATCATCGCTACGGTTGCTACCCTGGCATCAAGCATGTCGTACGCGGAGCTGCTCGGCGTCGGTAATACGACGGTCAATTTAACCATTCCGGTATCCCTCACGGGCTTACCGGGCAATGTCAGCCAGGCATTTTTGTCGTGCACGTTTCAAAATTCTGCGACGACGACGACGGGTAATGGGTTTACCGGCGGTGGGCCGGCAACCGTGGTGCCCACCTCTGTTCCATCCGGGCAGCCCATCCTCAATGGTGTATTGATGCCGCCGCTCACGGTGTCAAGTGCGCACGCCGTGCAGCAAAATGTCGTTATCAATGCTGTCTTCAGCGGGTCAAAACCCGATATCGCAACCTGTATGCTGACGCTTGCGACCAGCACATCAGAAATCAGGATCTATCCAAAGTCCGATGCAAAATGTACGAGCCCTGCTACCTCCAACTGGGTTGCTCCCTATATGTGTGTGAATGAAGCCCTCGGCAATACCAGCGGAGCTTGGGCTTTTAGCGCGGGTTCATTTGGTAGCGCCCAACAAATCAATATCAGCATGCCGATCACCTACTGATTCACTTCTTAGTCCTTCGTATCGTCTTAAATAAAATCTGCACCAGCCTTCATGGCGTCGTGTAGCGGGGAACGCTGTGAGGCAAAACGGGATGCGCTATCAATTTGGATTGGGGTTTCACCTGTGCGGGGCCAGCCATGAGTAGGCTGGCGCGCCATGCGCGATCGGTTACTGCAGTTGCTGCAATTATTGCAACTACGCTGCGGCGTGGCATTGGCCTGTTGTCGGCGATAGCATGCCTCTCGTTCGCGCCTGCGCTGTGGGCACAGGCGACCATTTCAGCGCCTGCACTATCGCTTAGCAACGCATTCGGTGATGTAAGCAAAATGGTTTCGATGCCTGCCTTATCGCTAACCAATGCAGTCGGTGATTCAAACAAAACCGTTTCGATGCCTGCACTATCACTGAGCAATGCATTCGGTGACAACACTAAAGCCATATCAATGCCCGCGCTGTCGTTGAGCAACGCCGTCGGTGATTCAACTAAAACAGTTTCAATGCCCGCGCTGTCGTTGAGCAATGCATTCGGTGACAACACTAAAGCTATATCAATGCCCGCACTGTCGTTAAGTAATGCAGTCGGTGATTCAACTAAAACAGTGTCCATGCCTGCACTATCGCTAACGAACACATTTGGTGACAACACTAAAACGATTGCAACGCCCGCACTGTCCCTTACCAATGCGTTCGGTGATGCCGCCAGGATAATTTCAATGCCTGCGCTATCGCTTACCAACGCGTTTGCGAGTTCCATCAAAGATCTATTGTTACCGCCGCTACAATTAACTGCAGTGGGTTCCAATCTGCCGCTCACGACCGCCGCCACTACGACACCCAATATACCCAATATACCCACAACGCCCGGCAATTTTTCAGCAACGCTGGTGCGCGTCACGGGAACAGCCGCCAATAATTCGGTTAATCCGTTTGAACCCTCCGGGCTTGAAGTGGCGGTTAATGTCGCACTGGGTCGCAGCGTGACTGGAGCTAACTTAACGCCATCGCAAATTGTGGCGCTGGCGCCGATTGGCGGCTTCGGGGTGGGTGGTAGTAGTGGCAACAACAGCCGCCGCACGCTGACGATTACGTCCGGTACATTACAATCGGTGCAGTTGGGCAAAACATTTAAACCGTTGATAGTGCAAGTTAAGCTGGGCAACGGTTCTGCTGCAGTGCGTGTGCCGGTCACCTTTACCTTGCCTGTCACAGGCGCAACTGCCAGCTTGGGCCCGCGCCGCGTGATTCTGCCGGTGCTGACCGATAGCAACGGTGTGGCGACATTGCCGGATCTGATTGCTGTTGGCCAGGCCGGTGCGTTTCGAGTGTTGGTATCCACCCCGGCATCGACTGCGCCGGTGTACTTTGAGCTGAGCAATACGCCAGACGGTGCGCCCACTTTGCGGCTGCTGGCTGGTAGCCCGCAAAGCGCGATCATCAATTCTGATTTCGTTACTGCACTCAAAGTGCGTGTGACAGATACCGCCAATAATCCAGTGATGAATGCTGCTGTAAAATTTACGGCGCCATCTACTCCTGCAACCGCAACATTTGCGGGCATGTCCAGTGCAACCTTCGTGACCGATGCGAGCGGTGTGGCGACCACATCGCTATTGCATGCGGGCAGTGTGGTCGGTGCTTATCCAGTGGCTGCTACCCTCGTGGGTGGCGCAGCAGCCGTCAATTTCAGTTTCACCAATACCGCGGGTGCACCGGCCAGTATTGAACTCGATTCTTCTACGGTGTCGGGCACACCGCAGTCAACAATTGTGGCCGCACGATTTGCCAACGCACTGCGGGTTGTAGTGCGTGATGTCGCAGGCAATCCTGTCCCCAATACCGTCGTCAGCTTTACAGCGCCTGCCAGCGGCGCGTCCATGCAATTTAACGGTAGCCATACCGCTCGCCTCAACACAGGTGCTGATGGCATCGCCTCGCTGTCTGGCGCTGCGGCCAATAATATTGTTGGTAGCTATAACGTAGTGGCTACGGTGGCCGGGATAACGGCAGGGGTTGCGTTTGCATTAACCAATAGAGCTGATGTGCCTGCCACTATTACCGCGACCAGCGGCACGCCGCAGTCAGCTCGCATTGGTGAGTTATTTCAAACGCCGATGACCGCAACGGTACGTGATCGCTTTGGCAATCTGCTGGCGGGTGTGGCCGTCAGCTTTAGAGTGACCCCATTGACAGGTCAGCTCGCTCAAGGCAATTTCAGTGGCGCTAACATTGTGATCGTCAACACCGATAGCATGGGTGTGGCGAACGCCCCCGCATTCCGCGCCAATACCGCTCTCGGCATGCACGAAGTACTCGCGACGGTCACCAGCATTGGCATACCGGCACACTTTTTGTTTACCAATATTGTCGGTGTGCCCGCTTTGATCGTGGCCGATGGCGGTGACAATCAGACGGCCATCATCAACACCAGCTTTATCGCCGGTCTGGCGGTGAAAGTATTTGATGCTCAGCGTAACTTGGTTCCCGGTGTGGTGGTTACTTTCACCGCGCCGCCGATGAGTGCGTCGGCCATATTTGGCACCAGCTCTGGCATCAACACTAATGTTGCCAGCGTAACCACCGATGCAAATGGTCGCGCGATATCACCGATACCGGTCGCCAATGGCAGCCCGAATCTTTATTATGTTGAAGCCAGCTTTGCAGGCGGTGCCGCACCGGCCAGATTTCTTTTGACCAATTTGCCGCAGCCGATGCCCACCATCACCCTGCAAAGTGGTAACGGACAAAGCGCTGCCGTGGGGACGAGTTATTCGATTCCATTATCAGTGGCGGTGCGTCAGTCCAACGGTTCGCCAGCATCGAACATAGCCGTCAGCTTCACTGCCCCCGCTAGCGGACCTGGGGTGGCATTTGGTGGCTTGGGCGGCGCGCCGAATGTGACCGTGCTAACCGATGGCTCGGGTGTTGCCACCGCGCCGACTGCATTTGCCAATGCTCTGGGTGGATCGTTTGTTGTCACCGCAACGGCCGTTAATATTGGCAGCGTGAATTTCAATCTCACCAATACCTCGCTGCCGATTCCGGCGAGTGTTGCCATTTATTCAGGTAGTGGGCAAACCACGAATATCAATACCGTGTTTGGGCAACCGATGCGGGCGATTGTTCGCAATGCGGCCAACGCGCCTGTGGCTGGTGTGACCGTTTCATTTATCGCACCGGGCAGTGGCGCATCAGGGCTCTTCGGATTGGTGCTGGGTGGCAATGGTGTTACCGATGCAGCGGGGATTGCGACCGCGCCCAGTTTTGCCGCCAACGGCATCACCGGCACCTACACCGTGGTGGCCAGCGTGATGGGACTTTCCACCCCGGCGAATTTTATGATGACCAATGGTGTGGTGGCCGGGCCGCCTGCGAGCGTGTCCGTTTTTGCGGGGAGTGGTCAATTTGCAAAGGTAGGCACGGCTTACGCGACCACGATGAAAGCCGTCGTGCGTGACGGCAGTAATAATCCGGCATCCGGTGTGACCGTGATATTTACGGCCCCATCAAGCGGGGCGTCGGGCATCTTTAGTGCGACCGGTATGTTTGGAACGACCAATACGTTTGCGACTACCGATGCTGCGGGCGTTGCAACTATTCCAGCCTCTTTTTACGCCAACGCGACTACAGGCTCGTTTGATGTTGTTGCGACCGTGGCGGGCATTGCAACTCCCGCCTTGTTTAATCTGACTAATCAACCAGCGGCATCAACTTTTGCTCTGTCAATTATCGACGGCAACAATCAAACGCAGACTGAGTTTGGATCTTTCGCGTGCTTGAAAGTGCTGGTAACGAATACCGCACTAATGTTGCCTGCGCCTGCAATTGACGTGACCTTTAGCGCACCGACAGCCCTTGGTATTTTTAATGGCGCAGGCGCACAGGCCATGACGGTGCAAACAGACGGTGCCGGTGTGGCCTTGGTGTGCGACCTGACAGCCAACAGAAATGTGGGCGCTTATGCGGTGACTGCATCCAGCCCAGGCGCAACTCAAGTGAGCTTTAACGAGACCGTCACTGCGGGTGTGCAGGACCTCTCATTAAATTTTTTAGCGGGGGGCAGCTTATTTTCCGGCGGCGGTGCGAGTGTCCGTTTGATTAATAACTGGAACAATCCGGTCTCTGGACTCACGGTCAACTTCAGATCATCGGCAGGTATGTCGGACTGCCAATTTACCGGCAACACACTATCAGCCACTGCGGTGACCAATGCAGCAGGTCAAGCGGGAGTGTCGTTTAGATGTAGTGAAACCGGGCCTCACTTCTTTAGTGTCTCAGTTTTGGGCGGAAGATTTTTTGAAACGACAACGGCCACTATCGGGCCATAGCGAGATCATCATGAATCGGTTGGCGTCAATTTTTTGCGTAGCGGGCCTTTCGCTATTGAGCGCGTTTCAACAGACCCACGCCCAATTGCAATCGCGCGACTTCCGCGCTTTTAATCCTATTGCTACGCCGGCTGCACCGGCATTGCGACTCAGCTCACCCCGCGCTGTGCCGCGTGAGGTGGTGGAAAAAGCGGTGCGTGATATTACCAACGCATGGAATAGTGGGCGTCTTGAAGCCTATCTGGATCGTGATTTTGCCAATGGTTTTAGACTCGAAGATGTGTTTCGCTTTACGTTGCCGCGAGATGCGAAATTAACCGTGCTAAGCATTCGCAGCGTGACTGTGCTGGATCAGCAAATGCGTCCTGATACCACCAAGCCCAATCAGCCAGCGAGCGCGGTGAGCGTGGTTAGTTTGGTGAGCGCGATAGTTGAAACACAAATCGAATTTCTCGATGGTCGTACCGGGTTTGTGCGTTTGCCGGGTGCGAATGAATTCACGCTGCGTGTGACGGAAGCGTTCTGAAATGCGGGTGAATCGATGGTCATTTTTGGTCGCGCTGACATTGATTTCTGATGCTCATGCTGCAGCGCCGGAAGTTGCAATTCAAGACACGGTGCAGGATTGGCAAATTACGGGTGCCTTGACCACACGCTGGGATAGTTATGCTGTTAGCGGTGATCCTGAAGTAGCACCGTACAGCAAAACCGGCACGCAGTATTACAGCGATCTGGCGGCCAGTTTTGCGCGACGTATTTCATCGTATGAAAAAATTTCTGCACAAATTACAGCCGCCATCAATGAATCCGCTTATCGGGGTAATGAACGCGGCGGCATCGTGCAGCGGTTGAAGGCCGAATGGGAGAAGGGGGATGCTGCGATTCCGTTTCGCGCCGAGGCGGGCGATATTTTTGCGTTTCAGTCCTTGCGTACTTTACAACGTGGACTACGCGGCGCGCAGGTTGAATGGCAGCCTGAAACCTCGTGGGGCAAACGCCAATCGGTGTTGCTGACCGGTGGTACGACTGCTGCATCATATCGAAAATCAGACACGACTAATGATCGCTTCGCGAGCGTGGGTTGGCTGATAGAAGAAACCCCGCTCGGCACGTTTAATCTATCCAACACCTGGGGTAATCGTCGTGGCGATGCCAATGCGGTCGGCTATTCCCAATCGGTCACGAGTCTGGGTTTTTTGCAGACGTTTAATCAAAGCTGGCAGCGGGTTTCCATACAAGGCGAGCGTGCCTTGTTTCGCGGCAGCAATGATGCTCAAGGGCAGGGTCAGGGTGAGGTGCATGATCAAGCAAGCTCGCTCTCGCTTGATGGGCGCGTCATCAACCTGCCGCTAAATTATCTGATGCGGTGGGAGCGTTACGGGCAGGGCTACCGGCCCAGCGGTGCAGCAGCGCCTGCTGATACCGATCAGACGACTTTGCAGGCTTCATGGCGATTTATAGGAGGACAAAATTGGGTGGTGCGTTTTTTGCAGGCGCGTGACGGCTGGGATTCGAACCGTGAAATTCGCACACGTACCGCGCAGACTACCTTCAGCGGCCCAATGATTGATCGTGTTTACCTCAATTTGGATTTTGCTTCGCAGCATCGGGATGGAAAACCCACCGCGCTCGAGCAGCCTACCCG
>ENA-OFCI01000925-OFCI01000925.1-metagenomes-genome-assembly--contig:-NODE-925-length-15231-cov-3.745256_pt1 | contig 15231 bp, 8 predicted proteins | sample MGYA00153391_OFCI01 | MGnify analysis MGYA00153391
GGGGTTTTGCAGCAGTTTCCAGCCGCCGCTGCCGACGCCGCTGATCCGTACCACGTCGCCCACGCTCGGGGTGGCGGGCAGGGTGATCGCGACTTCGACGTTGCTGTTTGCGAAGTAGCCGGTGTTCGGCGCCGCGGCGACCGAGCTCGATGTGACGTCGATCCAGGCGACGCCGGGCCCGGGCGGTCCGTTGCAGATGTATGAAGTGCTGGTGATCTCGCTCGTGCCCAGCGCGCCGTTCCGATCGGCGTCGGCACCGGCGTCGACGCGAGTGCCCCCGTCCCCACAGCGCGCGCCGGCCGGCTCGGCCATGAGTCCGAGCAGTGTCGTCAGGCCAGCGTTGCCGCTGCCGCCGGTTGCGCCGGCAGCACCCGGGGATCCGGCAGCACCGCTGCAGACGTGGGCGACCGATGTCACCTCGGCAGCCTCGAGCCGGCCGTTCGCGTTCGTGTCGGCGCCGACGCTCACCGTCGAGCCGCCCGTGGCGCACGTGCCGCCCGACGGCTCGACGGCAACGCTGACCAGCCACGCTGTGCCGGCGGGCCCGGTCGCACCCGCTGCACCGGTGGCACCCGTCGCACCTGTCGCACCCGCACAGACATACTGGCTGCTTGCGACTTCGGCGGCGTCGAGCGTGCCATTGCGATCGGCGTCGAAGCCCGACGCGGCATCCAGCTCGCCAAGCTGCTCGTAATCCTCCCGGGCGGCGAGCTGCACCCGTCGGAACAACTCGTTGCGCACCAGGATGCGGAACGCGCGGATGTTCGTTGTGACGCCCTTCGGTGCCGGCGGCCGGACCGGGGCGGATGCCTCGATCGCCACTCCGTCAATAAGAACCGCGGGATTGATGAGCTGCTCCCACTCGTCGAGGAGGCTCGAGTCGACCTGGCGCACCAGTTCGCCGAGCCACTCGATCAGGTCGAGTAGTTCCTCCGTCTTGGCTTCGTCCGGGATGGTCTGGCGGGCCGCCCTGTAGGCGTCAGAGAGATAGCGCAGCACCAGCCCTTCGGAGCGATTGAGTTTGTAGAAACCGATGTAGTCGTTGAAGGTCATCGCGCGTTCGTAGAGGTCGCGCACGACGGACTTTGGGCTGAGTTCGAAGTCGCCGACCCACGGTTGTGACGCACGATAGGTCTGGAAAGCGGCATCCAAAAGCTCCTCGAGCGGCTTCGGCCAGGTCACCTGTTCGAGCAGCTCCATGCGCTGGTCGTACTCGATTCCTTCACTTTTCATCGCCGCGACCGCTTCGCCGCGGGCCATGAACTGCTGCGCGGAGAGGATGGGTCGGGGGTCGTCGAGGGTGGACTCGAGCACCGAGATGAGGTCGAGGGCGTAGGTGGGCGATGTCTGCACGGCGCCTTCTGCCGGCTGCAACAGGTCGAAGACGGCAAGCGCGAACGGTGAGAGCGGCTGGTTGAGCGCGAAGTTCTGCTGCAGGTCCACGGTGAGGCTGATCTCTCCCCCGGCCGACTGGTTCACGATCTCCGCGGTGCGCAGCGTGCGATAGATCGCCAGCGCCTGGCGGGCGAGTTCACGCTGTCGCGGCCTCGGCTCGTGGTTGTTCTCGATCAGCTCCCGCAGCTCGTCGAACGGCTTGCCGCCACGGCCGATCACGTTGAGCACCATCGAATGACTCACCTGCATGCTCGACGTCAGGGTCTCCGGTTGCGCTGCGACGAGACGGGCGAAGCTCGGCTCCCCCCATGACACGAATCCGTCGGGAGCCCGCTTGCGCACGATCTTCTTGATCTTCTTCGGGTCGTCCCCGGCCTTGGCGAGCAGCCGGGCATTCTCGGTCTCGTGATCCGGTGCCTGCACGATCACGGTTCCCGCCGTATCGAAGCCGGCGCGACCCGCGCGACCGGAGATCTGATGGAACTCCCTGGCACTGAGCTGGCGCATCTTCGTGCCGTCGAACTTGGTGAGCGCCGTGAGCAGCACGGTGCGGATGGGCACATTGATGCCAACCCCGAGGGTGTCCGTGCCGCAGATCACCTTGAGCAGTCCCTGCTGGGCAAGCTGCTCCACGAGCCGACGGTACTTCGGCAGCATCCCGGCATGGTGCACCCCGATACCGGAGCGGATGAGGCGGCTGAGGGTGCGACCGAAGTTGGTGGTGAAGCGGAAATCGCCGATGGCATCCGCGATCTCGTCCCGTTGCTCGCGGGAGGCGATCTTGACGCTGGTGAGCGCCTGCGCACGCTCGAGGGCGGCCAGCTGGGAGAAGTGCACGATATAAATCGGCGCCTGCCCGGTGGCGAGCAGGTCTTCGACGGTTTCGTGCACCGGAGTGGTGGCGTAGGAGTAGTGCAGCGGAACGGGCCGGTCGACTCCGGTCACGACCGCGGTCTCGCGGCTGTTGCGCTTCGACAGGTCGGCCGCGAGCCACTCGACGTCCCCGAGCGTCGCCGACATCAGGATGAACTGCACGGCAGGCAGGGTGAGCAGCGGCACCTGCCAAGCCCAGCCGCGCTCCGGGTCGGAGTAGAAGTGGAACTCGTCCATCACCACCTGGTCGACCGGGGCATCCGTTCCCTGGCGCAGAGCGAGATTGGCCAGGATCTCGGCGGTGCAGCAGATGATCGGAGCCTCGGCGTTGACACTCGAATCCCCGGTGACCATGCCAACGTTCTCGGCGCCGAAGATGTCGACGAGGGCGAAGAACTTCTCGGAGACGAGGGCCTTGATCGGCGCCGTGTAGAACGTGCGCTGCCCCTGTGCGAGAGCAGCGAAATGGGCCGCGATCGCGACAAGCGACTTGCCCGTGCCGGTGGGGGTGCTGAGGATCAGGTTGGCGCCGGAGACGATCTCGATGAGCGCCTCGTCCTGGGCCGGGTAGAGGGTCAGACCTCGCCCGGTCGCCCACTCCACGAACTGCTCGTAGACGGCATCCGGGTCGTAGGTCGCAGCGGCACGGACCGGGGCCAGCCGATCGAGGAGCCGGTCAGGCATGCTGCTCGGCGACCATCGAATAGACGTGCTCGACGTAGGCCCAAAAGCCCGGGACATCCAGGGTCACCGGCACGATGGCATTCGGGAAGGGCGAGTTGAAGTCGACAACAGTCATGCCGCTGGTGAACTCCCCGGTGGTCTCCACCTGCACACGGGCCGGCCGCGACGCGAAGAGGTCCGGTCGCGCGACGTGGGCGACAGCGCAGACGTCGTGCACGGCCTGACCATCCCCGATGCTGTCGTTCGCTCCGGCCTGATTCGCTCCGGCCTGATTCGCCCCGGCCTGATTCGCCCCGGCCCAAAAGGTGGCAAGAGGCAGGATGAGCTCGTGCGCGAGCACTCCCAGTCGGCCAAGGCGCTCGACAACCGGGCCGGTGGCCGTGGCCTGAAGCGTGAGGTCGAGTCCGACCATGACCACCTGCCAGTCGGCGTCGAACACCGTCCGAGCGGCCGCCGGGTCGGCGTAGATGTTGAACTCGGCCGCGGGGGTGGCGTTGCCGCGGGTGAAGGATCCGCCCATGATCGTGAAGGAGGCGACCAAGCGAGCGATCGCCGGTTCTTTCTGGAGGGCGAGGGCGATGTTGGTGAGTGGGCCGGTCGCAACCAGGTGGACAGCTCCCGGCGTGGCCCGTACCGTCTCGATGATGAAGTCGACGGCGTGCCGGTCGTCCACGCCGAGGATCGGCTCCGGTAGCACGGTTCTGCCGAGTCCCGACTCTCCGTGCACGTGACTGGCGCTGCGCGTCTCGCCGCCCAGCGGCTGGCTGGAGCCGGCGGCAACGGGAACCTTTTCGAAGTGCAGGTATTCGCGCAGTGCCAGTGCATTCCGGGTCGTCAGCGGCAGTCCCACGTTGCCGCCGACGGTCGTGACACCCACCAGCTCGATGTTCGGATCCCCGTGCGCGAGCAGCAGGGCGAGCGCGTCATCGAGGCCCGGGTCGCAATCGAGCAGGATCTTCTTGGGCATGGGTCAACCGTGCCACATCTCTCCACGCCCTGCCGCAGCACGGAGCCGCACTACGGTTGGGCCATGGACATCGTGCTGCTCTTCGTTGTGTTGCTCGGGGCGATCGGTGTCACCGCTCTCGCCAAGCGGAAGGGGCTGCAGCCCGCCCTCATCATCGTGGTCGTTGGCTTCGGAGTCTCCTTCATCCCCGGTGTGCCGCGCCTTGCGGTGTCGAGCGAACTCATCCTCGGTGTGGTTTTGCCCCCGCTTCTCTACTCGGCGGCGCTCAACTTCTCGATGTTTCGCTTCCTGCGCAATCTCCGCCCGATCCTCGGCCTCGGGGTAAGCCTCGTGATCATCACCGCGATCGCGGTCGGTTTCGTCGCCTCCGCGATCGTGCCGGGACTCGCTCTTGGCACGGCCATCCTGCTCGGAGCGGTGGTGGCTCCCCCGGATGCCGTCACCGCGGCCGCGATCGGCAATAAACTCGGCCTGCCGCGCCGGGTGATGGACATCCTCACCGGTGAGAGCCTGGTGAACGACGCCGCCGCCCTCACCCTTTTCACCATCGCGGTCTCCGCTATCGCGGGCACCCACACCCTGTTCGCCAATCCGGTGCTTCTCTTCGCCTACGCGGCGATCGTCGGCGCCCTCGTCGGAGTGGCGCTGGGGGTGATGGCAAACATCCTGCGCCGCTTTCTTGGCAACGCCGGGCTGGAGACGGTGCTCGGGATTATGCTGCCATTCGCCGCATACTTCATCGCCGAACAGCTCGAAGCCTCCGGGGTCCTTGCCGTGGTTTTCGCCGCCTTCGCCGTCGGTGGAGCGAACAACAGCGTGGGGTACCAGACTCGGCTGCAGGAGAAGCAAGTCTGGTCGTCGTTCGATGTGCTCCTCGAGGCCTTCGTCTTCGCCTACATGGGACTGCAGTTGCGATTTGTGGTGGGGGATGTCGCCGAGGCCAAGCTCCCCGTCGGGCTCGTCTTCGCCCTTGGCGGTGTCATCCTGCTGCTCGTGATGCTGGTGCGGCCGGTGTTCGTCTACGCGCTCTACGCCCAGGGTGCCCTGCAGAAGCGCGGATTCGAGAAACGCCGAGCCGGCAGTAAACGCTTCCGGCAACGACTCGAGCGCGCGGCAGTAACTCGACGCAACCGCGGCAGGCCCCCGCGACGAGACTTCGAGCCGATGACAGTGCCGGAGGCCGTTGTCGTCTCGTGGGCGGGGATGCGGGGTGTCGTCACGATCGCCGCCGCCGCCGCCATCCCGCTCAGCACGACCACCGGCGAGGCGTTCCCCGGCCGCGCCCTCATCCAGGCCGTCGCCTTCACGGTGGCGGTCGGCACCCTGATCATTCAGGGGGCGACCCTGCCCGCGCTGATCCGCCGTCTCCGCCTTCCCAGCGACGACGCCACGCGACGCGAGAATGACGCACGAGTGTTGGAGGTCGTGCGTGCCGCGTCCGGAAGAGTGGTGGCAGAGTTCACGAGCTCCCCTCCCCCGGGGATCGCTCCCGAGATGCTCGAGCAGTTCCGCATGATCGCAGAGCAGCGCACGAAAGCGGCCGCCCGGCAGGAGGGGCCGGATCTCGAGGGCTCCGCCGTGTTCGACACCCTGCTGCTGACTCTCCTCCGGGCCCAGCGTGAGGCAGTACTCGCCGAGCGCAACCGAGGCACACTCGATCCGAATGCCGTTGACACCCTGATCGAGAGGCTGGACTACCAGGAGGCAGCGGTGGCCTCCCGCATCGAGAACCGTCTGTAGTTGCGCTCACCCGGCGTCGCTGATGCGCGAATCGACGATTCTCGGAATGCGGCCGAACCACGGTGCTCCAATCACTGCGGCCGCCCCGATGAGCAGGATCACCAAGAGCAGGACATTTCCGCGACCCGCCACAGTCAGCCCGAGCACCAGTGCAAGTGACACCGGAACCCGCACCAGAAGCCCCCACACCCGCAGCCTCGGAACTGCGATTCGGTCGTAGCGACAGCTCGCGAGCTGCCGCTCGAACTTCTGCCAGAGCGCGGCGTTGATCCAGAGCAGGAGAGCAGTGGCCCCGGCGACGACGACGAAATAGGGCACCCACGAGAAGGTGAACACCCCGGCCAGTGGGCTTTCGCCGGCCCTCACCTGCAGCAGCCACCTGAGCGCCGCGGTGACGATATCCGCCGGTCCCCGCGTAATCAGCCCGAAGAGATCGGCGAGTGTCGGCACGAAGAAGCAGAGAGCCGCGAGGGTGAGCACGAGCAGTCGATTGAGTCCGAGCTCCTTCACCGCACGCACATGGAGCCGATTCTGCTCCGCGCTCGCCGCCGCGAGAGGACGGACAGCGGCGCTCTCCGATGTCGGTGACGCGTCCAGAGTCTCGAGGCCGAGCACGATTCGGGCGAGCGGATCGATCACCTGCACGATGTTCGCCGAATACGACTGGTGGTCAGTGAAAGCGGACGCGGTGTTGTGCACGGGATGCTCCTCCGGCCCGAGCTCGGAAGATTCGGCGTACGGGTGAACGGCCGCGCCCGCCGACCGCACCGACGGCGTGTAGCTCGCCGCCCAGCGAGTGCGCCGAGCCGCTGGACCGGTGGATGTCGGGCCGGAGGGGATGACATCCCAGGTCGCGAAGAAATCCACCCAACGCGGGCGGATAGCCGCATCCATCCCGGCCCACGCCCGCACCGGATTGAGCTTCACCGATAATCCGGGCCCCGCGAGTTCACTCGGGGTCAGGCGGTGTGAGGTAAAGCTTGGTGCCCCGAGAAGCGACAGTGCACTGCCGAGGGTGGCGAAGGTATCCACTCGAAGCTCTGGGCTGTCGATGGCATCGCCGAAGAGCAGGTTCGCGGTGATCGCCGCGCCTTCGGAATGGGCAAGGACGATGACGCGATCGGAATCCCCCGCCCTGGTGCGTGCGGAGGACACCGCATCGGCGACGACTTGGCGCATGGCGGCCGCCCGCGTCGGGCGTTGGGTCCAGGCGGGCACGTCGCCGACGAAATCCACGAGGACATCCACCACCGGTTTGAGGAGTGTGCCGACGAAGGGAAACAGGAGCAGCGGTCCGGACACAGCGAGGAAGACCACGGCGACGAGGGTGAGAATGCCGACGACGATCCACAGCGCCGAGATCGCCACCACTGCCACCACCCTTCCGATACCCCAGAAGCCGCGCGAGGTCACCCAAAAGACGGTGCTGAGGTAACGGAGCAGCCGCCAGACTGCCCGGAAGACAAAATTCAGACCCCAGGTGAAGATCTGGGTGCGGGACAGCGGTAGAAACGCCTCCGACCAGCGGGCCTCGGTGATGTGCACTGTCACCCGGCGGAGGTGCGCTTCGAGATCGAGGAACTGGATGCTCGCAGTCACCTCGTCGCACTCGGTGCCAAGCACGACGGCGCCGAACTCGATCGTCGTCGGCTCGCCCTGAGAGTCATCGCCGGCTTCCGCGATCCCTGGCTCCCGAGCAGCGTGTATCCGCTCCACCGATGCGAGCAATGTGGACTCTTCCGCCATCTTCTGGGCCGCGGCCGAAGCCCCGTTCTCGGTCGGATTTCCCTTGGCTAGCCAATCCATCCTCTGCAGCACCGGTTCGGCCCACTCGAGCAGGGTCTGGCCGGCGATCTGTCGACCCATGCCGTGGACGACCACCAGTTCGACCCTGCTGACTTCGTGCGACGTCGCCCCGGTCGCAACCAGATCGGATTCAGAGTCGATCACGTGGTGTACCTCCGGTCGAAACGGGGAGCGAGTGCCGCACCCGTGGCAACGGGGTGTCCACACAGTAGTACCGCGACGCCGCTCGCAACCAGACCGCTGCCTCGCGGACATCAACGGTCGCTTAGAATCTTGTGTGCCTTCGAACAGCAGTGCCGACTCGAGCGGTGCCATCGACCCGACCGAGCTGCAGGTGACCCTTCGCGTACTCGCCGCGATGGACGCCATCGACGAGGAACACCCCGACTTCATCGCGGTGCGCCAGGCCACGGCCCGCATGTTCAAGTCGGTGAAGCGCAACCGTCGGCTCGAGAAGCGAGCCGTCATCGCCGAGGCTGACCGGGCCGTGGTGGCCAGCACCGCAACCGGTGCCCCCGATCGCATCGACGACGAGACCCGCGGCATCCCGTTGGCCATCACGGTCGCGGCGCCCACCGCCGGCACCCTGCTCAAATCGCGCCCGTGTTACATCTGCAAGCAGCACTACACGCGAGTAGACGCGTTCTATCACCAGCTCTGCCCGGACTGCGCCGCGCTCAATCACGCCAGGCGGGATGCCCGAACGGATCTCACCGGAAAAACCGCTCTGCTCACCGGCGGCCGCGCAAAGATCGGCATGTACATCGCCCTTCGGCTGCTGCGGGATGGCGCGCACACCACGATCACGACGCGATTCCCCCGCGATGCCGTGCGTCGATTCGCATCCCTGCCGGATGCGAGCGAGTGGCTGCACCGCCTGCGCGTCGTCGGAATCGACCTGCGCGACCCGGCCCAGGTGATCGGACTCACCGACGCGATGATCGAGGCTGGCCCGCTCGACATCCTCATCAATAACGCGGCCCAGACGGTGCGACGCTCCCCCGGCTCCTACGCTCCGTTGGCGGATGCCGAAAACTCGCCGCTACCGGATGGCCCGCTCCCCGAGCTACTCACCTTCGGCCACACGAACGATGCCCACCCGCAGGCGCTCGCGGCATCGGTGGGCTCGCATCCGATCCTCGCCAACGCCGGTGGGCTCAGTGCTGCGGAGCTCACCGAACTGGCCCTCGCTGCCGGTTCCTCCTCCCTCGCCCGCCTGGCCGCTGGCACCGCGATCGATGCCGGGGGGCTCGTGCCCGACGAGCACGACCAGAACAGCTGGACCCAGTTCGTGCACGAGGTTGACCCGCTCGAGATGCTCGAGGTGCAACTCGCCAACGTCACGGCGCCGTTCCTGCTGGTGTCCCGCCTGAGGCCGGCGATGGCGGCGTCGGCTGCCCGTCGAAAGTACATCGTCAATGTCTCGGCAATGGAGGGACAGTTCGGTCGGGGCTACAAGGGTCCGGGGCATCCGCACACCAACATGGCCAAGGCCTCGCTCAACATGCTCACGCGAACCAGCGCGAAGGAGATGCTGGAGACCGACGACATCCTGATGACGAGCGTCGACACGGGCTGGATCACCGACGAGCGGCCGCATTTCACCAAGATCCGGTTAGCGGAGGAGGGCTTCCACGCCCCTCTCGACCTCGTGGACGGCGCGGCACGCGTCTACGACCCGATCGTGCGCGGCGAGGCGGGCGAAGACCTCTCCGGGATCTTTCTGAAGGACTACGCGCCCGCCGCCTGGTAGCTTCCACGACAGCTGCGGACTGTTCAGTCCTCACGCTTTCCTCGACAGTGATGTTCTTCTATCGGGTGGTCGAGCCGACCCTCTCTGACCGATTCGCGGCCGGCGCGTGCCTCTCCAGGAACTCGAAGACCTCGGTGCTGTCCACGCCGGGAAACGCCCCGCTCGGCATCGCCGCAAGCAATGACGAGTTGAGGCGCGCACTCGGCCAGGAGTGTTTATCCCATTTGGTGGCGAGCACACTCGGCGGCAGGCGACAGCACGAGGGGTCAGGGCAGGTCGAGGTGAATCGATTCTCGGTGTCGCGCCCTCGGAAGAACTTTGCCTGGGAAAATTGCGTGCCAACACTCACCGAGAATTGGCCGCCCGGTGCTGATTGGATGCGTGAAGTGCACCAGTACGTACCGGCCGGCTTGTCGGTGTACTGGTGGTAGGGGCTGAAGCGGTCAGCCACGTCGAAGACGCGGCGCGCGCTCCAGAAACGGCAGACGACCTGTCCCTCTACCGCGCCGAGGGCATCCGTCGGCAGCGTCACGCTGTCATTCTCATAGGCCTTCGACACCGTGCCGCTTTCATGCACCTTGAGAAAATGCACCGGGATGCCGAGATGCTGGGTCGAAAGATTGGTGAAGCGGTGGGCTGCGGTCTCGTAGCTCACCCCGAAGGCGTCGCGGAGGTCTTCCACCGAGAGCTCGCGGGCGAGCTTCGCCCGGGTGAGGAGCTCGACGGCACTCTTCTCGGGCACAAGCAGGGCGGCCGCTAGATAGTTGGACTGCACGCGCTGGTCGAGGAAGTCGGCATAGTTACTTGGTTCCTCATGCCCGAGAACGTGGCTGGCGAGGGCCTGCAAGACAACCGACCGCGGATCGGCGTCCGCGCTTGCTCCCTGTGGCACGTAGATCCTGCCGTTATTGAGGTCGGTGATCGATCGCGTGGATCCGGGCAGGTCCGCAACAGAGTGAAGCGCAAAACCGAGGTGGGTACCCAGATCGGCTGCGACCCGCTGGGACAGCGGCCCACCGGTATGCCCGACGGCCGCGAGCAGCCCCCGTGCCACATCCTCGAGCTCGGCGAAGTAGTTGTTGCGTCGTCGCATGGCCTTCCGCAGCTCGGTGTTGGCGCGCCTGGCCTCCTCCGGCGTTGCCGCGCGCTCGCTGTGCACCCGCTCGAGTTCGCGGTAGAGACCGAGGATCGCCTCGATCGCCTCGTCGCTCATCGCCTTCCGCACCGCGAGCTTTGGCAGTCCGAGCGACGCGTAGAGGGGTCCGCGCTGTACGCGTTCGAGAGCGATCTCGAGCGCCGCACGGCCGGTGGGCGGCTCAGAGCTCAGCAGCTGGTCGATCGACACGTCGAGAGCGCGGGCGAAACGTTGCAGTTCCCCGAGTTTGAGTTCGCGCCTGCCGTTCTCGATGACCGCCACCTGCGAGGCCGCGCGCCCGATCGCGACCCCCATTTCGTCAAGGGTCATCCGCCGAGAAGTGCGCAGTTGCCGGATGCGTCGGCCGATCGTCAGTGAATCGAGCATGTCTTCATCCTCGAGCGAGTCGAACGGCCGCGGTCCCATGGGCTCAGGATGACACGGGAACTTCTTGCCGTAAATAGAAGAAACACAGAATTTCTGCCATGAATTGTGGAACAGAGCATCCTGATTGGCCGCATCGTGGGTTTTACGAAGCCAACGAAGGAGCACGATGACCAGCCACCCGGGTGACCAAGACCAGACCGCCACCGAGCTCGAGACGCAGTGGAAGACCGACGCACGCTGGAACGGAGTCGAACGGGACTACACGGCGGAAGATGTGATCGCGCTACGGGGCAGCGTCCAGGAGGAGCACACCCTCGCCCGCCGCGGGTCGGAGCGGCTGTGGAGTCTTCTGCAGTCCGAGGAGTGGGTGCCCGCGCTCGGCGCCCTCACCGGCAACCAGGCCGTTCAGCAGGTGCGCGCCGGCCTCAAAGCCATCTACCTCAGCGGCTGGCAGGTTGCCGCCGATGCAAATCTCTCCGGACAGACCTACCCCGACCAGAGCCTCTATCCTGCCAACTCGGTGCCGAATGTCGTGCGGCGCATCAACAACGCGCTGCTGCGCGCCGACCAGATTGAGACCTCGGAAGGTAATCGAACGACCGAGTGGCTTGCCCCCATCGTCGCGGATGCCGAAGCCGGTTTCGGCGGCCCGCTGAATGCCTACGAGCTGATGAGCTCGATGATCGCGGCGGGAGCCGCTGGCGTGCACTGGGAGGACCAGCTCGCGAGCGAAAAGAAGTGCGGTCATATGGGCGGCAAGGTACTAATCCCCACCGGCCAGCACATCCGCACCCTCAATGCCGCGCGCCTCGCGGCCGACGTCGCGGGCGTACCGACGATCATCATCGCCCGCACCGATTCGCTCGCTGCCACCCTCGTCACCAGTGACGTCGACGAGCGTGACCGCCCGTTCCTCGATGGAACGCGCACACCGGAGGGCTTCTATGGCACTCATCCCGGCATCGAGACTGTGCTTTCTCGCGGCCACGCCTACGCCCCCTATGCCGACCTGCTCTGGGTCGAGTCCTCGGAGCCCGACCTGAACCTGGCCCGCACCTTCGCCGAGAGCATCCACAAGGAATTCCCCGGCAAAAAACTCGCCTACAACTGCTCGCCGTCGTTCAACTGGAAGAGCCACCTCGATGACGCCCAGATCGCGACCTTCCAGCGCGAACTCGCGGCAATGGGATACGCGTTCCAGTTCATCACCCTCGCCGGGTTCCACGCCCTCAACCATTCCATGTACACGCTCGCCCGGGACTACAGCCAGCGTCACATGAGCGCCTACGTTCAGTTGCAGGAAGCCGAGTTCGCCTCCGAGGCCGACGGGTACACCGCAACCAAGCACCAGCGTGAAGTCGGCACCGGCTACTTCGACAGGATCTCCACGGTGCTCAATCCCGGGAGTGCGACCCTCGCGCTCGTCGGCTCCACCGAATCCGAACAGTTCCACTAAACCGCCAGCACGGAAAGGCATTCTCATGACCATCGACAGCCGTATGACCGTTCTCGGCAGCTCCGAGCCCGGGTTCGACACCATCCTCAGCCCCGAGGCTCTCACCTTCATCACGCGCCTGCACGACCAGTTCGCGGGCCGCCGCCAAGAACGCCTGAACGCGCGAATGGTGCAGCGCAAGAATATCGAAAACGGCCGCAACCTCGGCTTCCTCTCCGAGACCGCTGCGATCCGGGCAGACTCCGGATGGCGCGTCGCCGGTGCCGGTCCCGGTCTCGAAGATCGCCGGGTGGAGATCACCGGCCCCACCGACCGCAAGATGACGGTCAACGCGCTCAATTCCGGTGCGAAGGTCTGGCTCGCCGACCTCGAGGATGCCACCAGCCCCACCTGGTCGAACATCATCGGCGGGCAGCTGTCGCTCTACGACGCCATCCGTCACCAGGTCGATTTCACGAGCGAGGCCGGCAAGCACTACACCGTTGGCGAAACGACTCCAACGATCGTGATGCGCCCGCGCGGCTGGCACCTCGTCGAAAAGCACCTGAGGTACACCGACCGGGCTGGGCTCGGCAAGGCGGCATCCGCGTCGCTCGTGGACTTCGGCCTGTATGCCTTTCACAATGCTACGGCGCTCATTGCGGACGGTCGTGGACCGTACTTCTACCTTCCGAAGATCGAGAACCACCTCGAGGCACGGCTATGGGACGACATCTTCGCCTTCTCGGAGATCGCGCTCGGGCTCCAGCATGGCTCGATCCGCGCGACAGTTCTCATCGAGACGATCACGGCCGCGTTCGAGATGGACGAGATCCTCTACGAGTTGAAAGATCACTGCGCTGGCCTCAACGCCGGTCGCTGGGACTACATCTTCAGCCTGATCAAGAACTTCCGAGGGCGCGGTCGCCAGTTTGTGCTTCCCGACCGCGATCGCATCACGATGACCTCGCCGATGATGCACAACTACACCGAGCTGCTCGTCGCCACCTGCCATCGCCGGGGAGCTCATGCGATTGGCGGCATGAGTGCGTTCATCCCGAACCGTCGTGACCCCGAGATCACCGCGCAGGCGATCACGAAGGTGCACGACGACAAGCGGCGCGAGGCCACCGATGGCTTCGACGGCACCTGGGTGGCGCATCCGGATCTCGTCGCCACCGCCCGCGAGGAGTTCGACGCAGTGCTCGGCGATCGCCCCAACCAGGTCGACCGCCAGCGACCGGAGGTGGATGTCTCGGCCGCCGATCTGCTCGATGTGCGCTCGTTCGACCAGACGGTCACCACCGAGGGCGTGCGTCGCAACGTCTCTGTCGCGCTGCGATACATCGAAAGCTGGTTGCGTGGCGTCGGCGCGGCGGCGATCGACAATCTCATGGAGGACGCCGCCACCGCGGAGATCTCGCGCTCGCAACTCTGGCAGTGGATCGCCCAGCGCGTGGTCACCGAACAGGGAGACCTCGTGACGCGAGACCTTGTCGAGGGGATACTGCAGCGCGAGCTCGACGGCAGCGACCGGTCGGCCGGGGACCGTTTCGATGACGCCGCCGCGATCGTGCGCCTGGTGACATTGCACGACGACTTCCCGACCTTCCTCACGATCCCGGCCTACACGCACTATCTGGTGGACACGGTCGCGGAGCGGGAGACGGTCTCCGCCTGAACGCTGCCCGAGCGGTGCTCGTCGCCAAGCTCCGCTGCCCCGAGTGACACTCGCGCCCGAACGTTTGGGCGCGAGTGTCACTCACGGCCGCCCAGATCGTTTCCCCGGTCGGGCGGATAGACTCCATACCGCCCGGTCGGTTTTCCGGTCGGTCGGCACACCCCACCAACAAAAGGCATCAATGGAGATCGTCGGCGCGGTACTCGAGCGCAGCGGGGCGGAACCGCCCTTCGCTGTATCCACTCCCCTGTCGATCTCCCGGCTGGAACTGGATGCTCCGGGCCCCGGAGAGCTCCTGGTGCGCATCGAGGTGGCCGGCGTCTGCCACTCAGACCTGTCTGTCGTCGACGGCAGTCGGGTGCGGCCGACCCCGATGCTTCTCGGCCATGAGGCCGCCGGAATCGTCGAGCAACTCGGCGGTGAGATCACCGACCTCGTGCCCGGCGACCGAGTGGTGATGACCTTCCTCCCTCGCTGCGGCACGTGTGCGGGATGCTCCACCGGTGGTCGCCTCCCCTGCGAGGTCGGGAGCGCGGCCAACAGTGCGGGCACACTGCTCGGTGGAGCGATGCGGCTGCACCGGGACGGGCATCCGGTCTCCCACCATCTCGGAGTCTCCGCCTTCGCGACCCACGCGGTCGTTAACCGCGCCTCGGTGGTGCGCGTGGATCCGGACGTTCCGGCGGATGTCGCGGCGCTGCTCGGCTGCGCGGTGCTGACCGGCGGCGGTGCGGTGCTCAACTCTGCCAAGCCCGAGCCGGGCGAGACCGTGATGGTCGTGGGACTCGGCGGCGTCGGCATGGCCGCAGTTCTCGTCGCGCTCTCGCTCGGGCATCACGTGATCGGCGTCGATGGTGTCGAGCAGAAGCTCACGGCGGCCCGCGACTGCGGCGTGACCGAGACCTACACTCCCCAGCAGCTGCTCGATGCCGGCGTGCGAGCGCCCGTGGTGATCGAGGCAGCGGGCAACGCGCGTGCCTTCGAGACCGCGCTGGCCGCAACCGCTGCGGGAGGGCGAACCGTGACGGTCGGTCTCCCTGCGCCGGACGCCCGCGCGTCGGTTTCCCCGCTCCTGCTCACCGCCGAGGCGCGAACAATCATCGGTAGCTACCTCGGCTCTGCAGTGCCCTCTCGCGATATCCCGCTCTTCGCCCAGCTCTGGCGCGACGGACGATTGCCGGTCGAGAAGCTCATCTCCCGACGCATCCGGCTCGACCAGCTGAACGAGGCGATGGATGCCCTCGCCGAGGGTCGCGCACTGCGCCAGCTGATCGTATTCGGGCCGGAAGACCATCTGAAGGAGACCGCATGACCGAGCAGCGCATCGCCATCGTCACGGGAGGCGCCCGAGGCATTGGAGCCGCCATCTCGAAGC
>ENA-OFCI01000928-OFCI01000928.1-metagenomes-genome-assembly--contig:-NODE-928-length-15194-cov-3.646674_pt1 | contig 15194 bp, 14 predicted proteins | sample MGYA00153391_OFCI01 | MGnify analysis MGYA00153391
AGTGGTGGCGGTGGCTTTAGTGGCGGCGGTGGCGGCTTTGATGGCGGCGGCGCGTCCGGTGATTGGTGAGGACGAAGCATGAGCTCATTTAAAAGATTTTTTAGTCACATCTGGATGTCGCCGATCATTCGCAATCGTCACTTCTCGCGCGCAACCCTGAGCGCGATTGAGGCCGCTGTGGCAGCGGGTGAAATAAAGCATCGCGGTCAGTTACGTTTTGTCGTTGAAGCAGAATTGACTACATCGCAGCTATGGCACGCCGTCAGTGCCCGTCAGCGGGCGATTGAGGTTTTTTCAATGCTACGTGTTTGGGATACCGAAGAGAATAACGGCGTGCTGATTTATGTTTTGCTGGCCGATCGCAAAGTAGAAATTGTGGCTGATCGCAGCATCCATCAGAAAGCTGGTGAGCAACGCTGGCATGCCATCTGTCGAGAGATCGAACATCACTATCGCAAAGCCGCATTTTTGGCGGGTAGTGTGAGTGGCATCGAAAAAATCAGTGCCGAGTTAGCGCATTATTTTCCAGCAAATGGCACGCACAAAAATGAACAGCCCGATAGCCCAGTCGTTTTGTAGGCCCAATATCCGGTTATCTGCGTGATCAAAATCCCTTAGTGCAACCGCTGATCAAAATGAGTGAGTGACTCGCCCTTCTCAATACCGATGAGCTGTTCCGAGTTGCCATAGACACGTTGATTGCGTCGATGCCAGAGGATCACACCGCCCATTGATAGCGAGACGAACGTCCCAAAAATAATGATCGCGGTATTGATATGAATATCCAGCGACAACAGCAGCGCATAAAACGCCAGCATGACCAGGATACAAAGGTTCTCGTTAAAATTTTGTACTGCGATAGAGTTTCCTGCGGACAACAGCACATGGCCCCTATGTTGAAGCAGGGCATTCATCGGAACAAGAAAAAATCCGGCAATGGTGCCGACCATAATCATTAGCACATATACGGTGGGCATGAAGTGTACGAGCGGCATTGCCATCACCATGATTCCCATTGCAATACCAGCTGGCAACACCCGAAGCGATTTTTTGAGCGGAATAAATTGCCCCGCTATCACCGCACCAAATGCGATGCCGAAAGCGAAAACGCCTTGCAGCACTGATGCCTTATCAAGTGACATCTGCAGATGCTGTTCTGACCAGCGTAAAACAATAAATTGGAGGGTCGCTCCTGCGCCCCAAAACAAGGTGGTGACTGCCAGTGATATTTGGCCAAGCTTGTCTTTCCACAAGGTGTTGAAACAGTAACCAAAATGTGCGATTAGTTCCAGCGGGCGGGTTTTTTGTTTTTCATAACGGGCACCGGTGTCGGGGATAAATAAATTAAAAATCGCGGCGATGATATAAAAAATGACGATGACGGCTATCGCCGCCTCGGCAGGTGTGTCAATGCTGGTATCGATGTACGGCATGTCGAACGAGAGCAGGGCTTTTGAAACAGATGGTTTGATTAAATATCCGCCGACCACAAATCCGACAATGGCTGAAATAACGGTAAGCCCTTCTAGCCAGGCGTTGGCCATGACCAGTTTTTCAGGCGGCAACAACTCAGTGACGATGCCATATTTTGCGGGTGCATAGGCGGCAGCGCCAAAACCGACTACACCGTAAGCGATGAGGGCAACCAAATAAGCGGGCATGCCACTGCCCGCTATAAATTCATAAAACAGCATCATCAAGCACCCGATAACCTTAATGGTGTTGGTGATGAACATAACCTTGCCTTTAGGCCAGGCATCGGCAAATGGCCCCACAAACGGGGCCAACGCCACATAAGAAATGGTAAAGAAAAATTTCAATAGCGGCGTCATCCACGCCGGCCCGTCTAGCTGTATGAGCAGTGCAATGGAGGCGATCAGCAGTGCGTTATCCGCCAGCGATGAAAAAAACTGCGCCGCCATGATGTTGTAAAAACCGCGTTTCATTTTGGGGATTTCATTTTCTGCATTTCATATTACGTGTTGCTATTAATAGGGCCGTCGAGAAGGGCAGAGCAAAGCATGGCAGAGCTGGTCTGGGTAATCTGGAAGGTGCAAACAAGATGTGAGTATTTTTTGATCAGTGTGCATCCGGGGCCGCAAAGCTGGGCGGATCTTTTGCCCGAGATTCATTGCGGTCAGCCACACTCAGCTCTCGCGATGTATCAATCTGACAAAGTTTGATAAAACATAGCGCAGTTTGCGTTATTTCCTTTGGTGTCATCGGTCGTTGTCTATTGAGCGATGCCCTGAACACTAGCATTGGCGAGGTCTTTGGGGCAACATAGTCTTCCGGTGCGACGGCATCGACGACGCGAATTTCTTCAAGCCGCTGAACGCCGCCTGAGTTTGCCTGACTGTAGGCGCTTGATGTGCTGCTATTTAAGTTGGTGGTCTCGGTTGAAATGGGGAGAGCGCTTTTTTTGGGCAAGCGCCTAACATACGTTTGCGCTTTCGAATCCAGCGCGGTATCGGCAATCGGCGGTGCGGTTTGCGGCTTGGCTTCTACATCTTCGGTGACGGCTGTATGGGTTTGCGCTTCACTGCAATTCACGACAAAAACACAAAAGCTCAGTACTCCCAGCGATAGTGGCCATACAAATATCGCGGAGGGCAATGAGGTTCGCATTAAAAGTGCTGTAATAAAACGGCTACAACACTTCGGCGGCGTGATCCGCCAGGCGCGAGCGCTCGCCGCGCGCCAGCGTGATATGCCCGCCGTGCGGCCAGCCCTTGAAACGATCTACCGCATACGTCATGCCCGATGAACCTTCGGTCAGGTACGGTGTGTCAATCTGCGCAATATTGCCCAAACACACCACCTTGGTGCCAGGACCGGCGCGCGTAATCAGGGTCTTCATTTGCTTGGGGGTTAGATTTTGCGCTTCATCAATAATCAAAAACTTATTCAGGAACGTACGGCCCCGCATGAAGTTAAGTGACTTCACCTTGATGCGCGAACGAATCAGATCGCGCGTCGCGGCACGCCCCCAGTCGCCACCTTCATCATCAGTTGAATTGAGCACGTCAAGTTTTTGATTATTGATGAACTCAAGCGCGCCCATCCACGGATTCATCTTTTCCTCTTCAGTGCCCGGCAGGAAGCCAATATCTTCACCAACCGGCACGGTTACGCGGGTGATTATGATCTCGGAATAGACTTTGAATTCCAGCGTCTGCATCAGCGCTGAAGCCAGTGTAAGCAAGGTTTTACCGGTGCCCGCCTGGCCGAGCAGGGTAACGAAATCAATCTCGGGATCCATCAATACGTTTAACGCAAAATTTTGCTCGCGATTGCGCGCGACAATTCCCCAGATATTATTTTTCTGGTGCGTATAGTCCTTCAATGTTTTTAGTACGGCGCTTTTTCCTTCCTGCGCAGCAACGATGGCGTAGAAAGGTTTATCTTCGTCCTGAAATACGAATTCATTAATGTTGAAACTGTCCACCATCGGGCCCTTGATGCGATACAAGGTCCGCCCATGTTCCTGCCATGACTCCATATCTTTACCGTGCTTGTCCCAAAAATCTTTGGGTAATTCACGCACGCCGGTATATAGAAGATCCGTATCTTCGAGCACTTTATCGTTAAAATAATCTTCCGCCGCAACACCAATGGCGCGTGCCTTGATGCGCATATTGATATCTTTGGATACCAGCACCACGCTGCGTTTAGGATTGTGATGTTGCAGATCGAGAGCGACTGCCAGGATTTGGTTATCCGCTTTCCCGCTGTCGGGCAGCGCCGATGGAAACTCCACGCTCACAGGTCGGGTTTGCAGCATCAAACGGCCGCTAGCGTCACGTGTGCCGAACTCCTTTAGCGCAATGCCCGTTTCGATATCGCCTTCCTGGCTTGAAACGATGTCATCCAGAAAGCGGCTTGCCTGACGCGCATTACGCGCGACCTCGGTCATGCCTTTTTTATTGTTGTCGAGCTCTTCAAGTGTGATCATCGGCAGATAGATATCGTGCTCTTCGAAGCGGAACAGCGATGTCGGATCATGCATCAACACATTGGTATCCAGCACAAAAATCTTATTGCCAGCATTTTTGACCGATGCGGTCAGTGCGTCTTTTTTAGGTTTAGAAGCCAATGTGAATTCCTCTTGGGTTGAACCTTGCGTGGATAATAGAAACAACTGAAGCGGTAAAAATTACAGACAGAAAAGCGAAAAACCCTCTTGCGACGTTAGCCGTAAGAGGGTTTGAAAGAGCGAACAAGGATAAGTCGGCAGTTCAATGGGTTACGGCTCAATTCGTATAGTCGCAAAAAAATATTATTTCTGGAATGTTGTCTGTGCGGAAATCTCAAAATGATTATGACACGGTTTTTGCAGCGGCCAATACTTCCTCAGCATGTCCGTCAACTTTAACCCCGCGCCATTCCTTGAGGATCTCATTTTTCGCGCCCATGATGAAGGTAGAACGTTCGATGCCAAACACTTTTTTACCGTACATATTTTTTTCTATAATGACTTTAAAGAGATTGCACATGACTTCGTCCGTATCCGACAATAAATCGAATGGAAAGCTCATTTTGGATTTGAATTTTTCATGGCTGGCGACGGTATCGCGCGATACGCCAAAAACAAGATAGCCTGCCTTTTGGAACTCGGCATATAAATCACGAAAAGCCGCGCCTTCAACGGTACAGCCAGGCGTGTCGTCTTTGGGATAAAAATAAATAATGTAGGGATGCCCGCGAAATGCCGTGCTGGCAAAACGTTGGCCGCCGGTAGCCGCCACTTCAAAATCAGGGATTACAGGATGGGTCATGAATGTCTCGATAAAAAAGTGGGCTGTATAGGGGCTGTGAGTGAAGTGTAAAAAATTGCCTGGCACGATGATTAAAGGCTTGTTCGCAACTTTCACGCAGTGTTCATGATCAATATGACAAAGACGTGGCAGTTAAGTGCCATGTTGATTGATGTTATCGGGTTTTTTTCAACTAAGCGGTCGGTTTCAATATCGGTAAAAACGGTTTGCCTTGCAACAACAGCGCGCCGCTGCGTCCGGCAATCTCGCCTTGTTCCGCCGTGTAATAGGGTAGAAGCAGTTGATGGTTTGCGTTGCGTGGCAGGCATTCGTAAAGAGTCCGGGTCGTCACCAGTTGATAGCCTTGCGCTTTCCAGCCGATCAACAATTGTTCAAACGTCGCCTTGAGACGCATGCCTTCCAGCTCTGCATGCAAGGTGAAAACATGGGCGTTGGTGTGGCCGTAATCAGGGCATGTTTTGGTCATCTCCAATAATCTCTCGGCCACATTGATTTCTGTTATGTCGCCAACGCCGATCAGTTCATCCAGGGTCGGTAAAGTGGAAGGCAGTTGCGGACAACTAATAATTTCACCATTGACTACGGGGAAATGCGGCTCTGCCAAAGCAGGATCAGCTCGTCCATCGGAGCAATAATCAAAGCCCATTTCTTCGGTGAGGCGCAACGCATGTTTCGACATTTGCCAGCCAGCAGCACCGTGTGTTTTGGCGGGCTCTTTATAAATATCGCAAAAGCGATTTTGCGCCGCCATCATTTCGCGCCGCGTCCACTCGGCACTCGCGTGTTGCACGCCGTCCTGCCATTTCACATGATCCCAGGTATGAATGCCACACTCAAAACCTTCATCACGGGTCTTCTGCATAATATCTGCGCAACGCTTGCCAATATCCGGTCCCGGTAAAACCGTGCCGTACAGCAGTGTTGGGAATCCATAATTCTGAACCACCGAGGTGCGCTTTACTTTGCCCAGGAAGCCTTTGCGAAATACGCGTTTAATCGCGCGCCCCGTATGATCCGGTCCCAGACTAAATAAAAAGGTGGCGTTCGCCTGATGTTTTTTTAGCGTATCGATCAAGCCTGGGACACCTATTTTAGTGCCCTTGAAGGTATCAACATCAATTTTGAGCGCGAGATACTTATTTGAGTTTTTTGATTGCATAAACAGAATTATGCCAGCCAACTGAGGTGCTGAGTATGCCTCACCCAACCGGCAAAGAACGCTGACGCAAAGCATTAAAGAAAAGGGCGCTCTCAGCGCGGCGTTTGAGGCAAAAGGCGCTGAAGATGCCCGCCGATAGGGGAGTTTATTTTTTAGCCAATGGGTATCAGTGCTTAATGGTTAAAACATCGATCAATAAATCGGCTTTAAACTTGAAAATTAAAACATTGCGGTTAAATCTATGCCGTTAAACTTATATTGTCAAAGCCTCCGCCATCTTGATGCAGCGCACAAATAGCTCGAACTTGTCACAATGACGTGCTAAAATGTCGAGTTGACTCAACAACTTATAGATAGTTTTCTGAAGCTTATGGCTCATCAGCCATTATCGAGTCTCCCGTTCAACCTAAAGTTGCATGACTTAACTGTTCACTGCACGTTTCAATCGTACGACTTAACCGAAGCCGAATTCCATGCCACGCGCCCTTAGAAATATCGCCATCATCGCCCACGTCGACCACGGTAAAACTACCCTCGTTGACAAGCTCCTTCATCAAGCCGGTTCCTTCGCCGCCCATCAGCACATTGCTGAACGCGTCATGGATTCCAACGATCTTGAAAAAGAGCGCGGCATTACCATTCTCGCCAAGAACACCGCCATCGATTATGAAGGCGTCCACATCAACATCGTGGATACCCCGGGTCACGCTGATTTCGGTGGCGAAGTCGAGCGCGTGTTGTCGATGGTTGATGGGGTGCTGTTGTTGGTGGATGCAGTTGAAGGCCCGATGCCGCAGACGCGTTTTGTGACCAAAAAAGCATTGGCTTTGGGTCTCAGGCCGATCGTCGTGATCAATAAAATTGATCGCGATGGCGCGCGTCCTGATTGGGTGATCAACCACACCTTTGAATTGATGGACAAGCTGGGTGCGACCGAAGCGCAGCTCGATTTTCCGATTGTTTATGCCTCCGCTATTAACGGCTACGCCATGCTTGATTTGAAGCATCCTGCCACCGATATGCGCGCGTTATTCGATACGGTTTTGAAATACGTGCCAGCGCCTGATTGCGACGCTGATGCGCCGCTGCAGTTGCAGATTTCCGCGCTCGACTACTCCACCTATGTAGGTCGAATAGGCATTGGTCGCGTTCGTCGTGGCTCAATCAAACCTGCACAGGATGTCATGGTGATGATTGGCGACAAGCCGCCCAAGCGTGCCCGTGTAAATTCTGTACAGGGCTTTCAAGGCTTGAATAAAGTACCGCTTGATATTGCCGAGGCAGGTGAAATTGTATTGATCTCCGGCATTGAGGATTTGGCGATTGGCTGCACGCTGGCGGATGTGGAAAAGCCGGAAGCATTGCCGATTTTGGGTGTGGATGAACCCACGCTGACGATGAATTTCCAGGTTAACAAATCGCCCTTCGCCGGACAGGAAGGCAAGTTTGTCACCTCGCGCCAGTTGCGTGAACGTCTTGATAAAGAATTGCTCGTCAACGTCGCCTTGAAAGTCGCCGAGACTGAAGATACTGATTCATTCATGGTCTCGGGCCGGGGTGAATTGCACCTGACGATTTTGCTGGAAAACATGCGTCGCGAAGGTTACGAATTAGCAGTCGGCAAACCTCGTGTGCTGGTTAAGGAAATTAATGGCGAGAAGTGCGAGCCGTTTGAAATGCTCACCCTTGATGTTGAAGAAACCCACCAGGGCCCGGTGATGGAAGCGATTGGCCAGCGCCGTGGCGACATGGTCGATATGGTGCCGGACGGTCGCGGTCGGGTCCGCCTCGATTACCGTATTCCCGCGCGTGGCCTGATTGGTTTTCAGACTGAATTTATGAACCTGACACGCGGTACCGGTTTGAAGAGCCATGTGTTTGACGAATATGCACCGCTTCGTGGCGATATTGCGTCGCGTCGCAATGGCGTGCTGATTTCGGGCGAGCAGGGCGATGCAGTCGCTTATGCGCTATGGAAATTGCAGGACCGTGGTCGCATGTTCGTATCACCCGGCGAGCGTTTGTACAACGGTATGGTGATCGGTATTCACAGCCGTGATAACGATCTCGTCGTCAATCCGATCAAAGGCAAGCAGCTGACCAACGTGCGCTCGTCAGGCACTGATGAAGCGGTGGCCTTGGTGCCGCCGATTCAGATGACGCTTGAATCCGCGATTGAGTTTATCGATGATGATGAGTTAGTCGAAATCACGCCCAAGAATATTCGTATTCGCAAGCGTTTCCTGCTGGAGCATGAGCGCAAGAAGGCATCGCGCGAAGCGGCATAGCAAATATTGCCGTGGCAGCACCTAAAAATGAGAAAGAAAAAGCCGCATGATTGCTCATGCGGCTTTTTTACTGCGGACTATCTTTACTACTCTCTTGTGCGCCAAGAGGGGTGATCTGGTTTTCTTAGAACCATTTTTATATATGAATCGCGTTAAATCTCGGCTGGATTTTTGGCAATTCGAAAACTGTATTCACTGTGCTTTATTGAGCCCGGTCAAACTGTGATAAAGATCACTATTGACAATGTTTAACAAAACGGCGGTTTGATTTCAAGCCGATGCCGGCGCGGTGGTGCGTGATACACTTTTAGCGTTTAGATCAACATAAATTACAAAAAAACAAATGCTTATCAAGCGCTTTTTGAGCACAGATTAATGGACATTCAAATACTGGCGGCGATTATTGGCATCGCTATAGCGGTTCTGGCATTACTGGTTGGATGGCTGGGGTTTACGCTGAAATCGAAAATAGATTTGTTGCCCGCACGCATGGAGCGCGACCAGGATGCGCGCCATCGGCAAATGCTGACCGATATGGCAGAAGGTCTTGCACAACAAGGTGGACGAATCGCTACGAGCCAGCTGGATGCCGCAGAACGGCTGCGTATCGCCGTCAGCAGCGAGCTCGATAAGACCCGGCAATCACTGACCGCACTGCAGACCGAACAATCGCAGAATCTGGTGGCGAATCGTGAAGCCTTAATTCGCGAGCTGGCCGCGCTCACGCTTGATCTCGGTAAAAAACAGGACGCGTTAAAAGCCGAGATGCTGGGCAGCACGCTGGAAAAACTTGCCGAGCAGGCGCGACTTCAGCAGGAAGCGTTGCAGCTCACCATGCGCTCAGCCACGGCTCAGGTAAAAGAAACCATTGATGCACTGGCTAAAACCAACGACACCCGTCTCGCCGAAATCAGCGGCAAAGTCAATGAGCGACTCGACGAAGGCTTCAAAAAAACCAATGAAACTTTTGTGAATGTGATCGCCCGATTGGCGACGATAGACGAGGCGCAGAAAAAAATCGATGGCCTCACCACCAATGTGGTGAGTCTCCAGCAATTGCTCGGTGACAAGCGTTCACGCGGCGCGTTCGGCGAGGTGCAGCTTGAGACCATTGTCAAAAATGTACTGCCCACCAGCGCCTATGATTTCCAATTCACATTCCCTAACGGGGTGCGTGCCGATTGCGTATTGAAGCTGCCCGAGCCCACCGGTTTAATCGCGATTGATTCAAAATTTCCGCTGGAAAATTACGAGCGTATGTTGGCTGACGGCGCAGATCGTGCCACTCCGGCGGCATTCAAATCAGATGTGCGAAAGCACATCGATGATATTTCCGGTAAATACATCATTCACGGCGAGACCGGAGATGGGGCCGTCATGTTTTTGCCTGCCGAAGCCGTGTTCGCCGAGATCCACGCGCATCACCGCGATCTGGTCGAATATGCCGCGCGTAAACACGTCTGGATTGTTTCACCAACGACCATGATGGCGGTGCTGAACACCGCGCTAGCCGTGCTGAAAGATGTTGAAACCCGTAAACAAGTACACGTGATAAAAGACGCTCTCGGCAAGCTGGGCGCGGACTTTGGACGGTTTCAGTCACGCATGGATGATCTTGCCAAGCATATCGGGCAAGTTACAAAAGATGTGGAACTGGTACACACCTCAAGCCGAAAAATCTCGGACCAGTTTCAGAAAATCAAAGATGTTGAACTGGATTCACTGACCCCAGAAATCAGCACCAACGCCAACGCCAACGCCAACGCGCTGGATGTAGAACCAAAGCCCACGCTGGCGATCGTGAAATCAGTTGTAGAACCGTAATCAAAAATACATCTTTTATCAAAACATATTTTAAATATGAGGATGCCATGTTATCAACTTCACAACCCGCTGCACGATGGGCGTTTTTAGTCGTCACATTGTTTGTTGCAACCACGACAGTGATGTCGGTGAGCGCGCAGACTATCCAATACCCGGACACGCGCAAAAGCGATCAGGCCGATACCTATCATGGGACAAAAGTTGCCGACCCTTATCGTTGGCTGGAAGACGATAACAGCGCCGAAACCAAAGCATGGGTGAAAGCGCAAAACGAGGTGACCGATAAATTTTTGAATGCGCTGCCGCAGCGTGAAGCGATCAAAAAGCAATTTACGGCACTCTATAATTTTGAGAAGTTTGGCATCCCTTCAAAAGAAGGCAAGCGTTATTTCTGGACGCACAACGACGGTCTGCAGCAACAAAGCGTGCTTTACACTGCAGCCTCGCTGACCGGCGTGCCGCGAATTGCGATTGACCCTAACACGCTCTCTAAAGACGGTACGGTTGCGCTGAGCGGCACCGTGCCCAGCCGCGACGGGCGCTATTTGGCATACGGTATTGCGGGGGCAGGATCGGACTGGCAGGAATGGCATGTGCGTGATCTCAACACCGGCAAAGATTTGGCCGATACCATCAAGTGGGTGAAATTTTCGACTGCCGAGTGGACGCCTGACGGCAACGGTTTTTTTTATTCCCGCTACGATGCGCCTCAAGACGGCGCCGTGCTAACGGGCAGTAATTTTTATCAGAAGCTTTATTACCACCGCTTGGGCGATGCTCAAACTAAAGATGTGCTGGTTTATGAAAACAAAACCGAGAAAGAGTGGGGCTTTGGAACCACCGTGAGTGATGACGGTAATTTTGTCAGCATCTACGTGTGGAAAGGCTCCGGTCGCAAAAATGGTTTGTTGTGGATGCCGCTTAAAAACGGTGCCTTTGACTATTTAACGAAGGCCGAACCTAAAATTATTACGCTCGATTTTGATGCCGAATATACGCCCGTTGGCAGCCACGGCAATCTGGTCTGGGTGAAAACCGACAAGGATGCGCCGCGCGGTAAAATCATCGCGATTGATCTGAATAAAGCGGATCGCATGCATTGGAAAACGATCGTTACTGAAGCAGTTGACACACTCACAGCTGCCAGCGCAGTGGGTGGAAAAATCTTTGCGCAGTATTTAAAAGATGCGGTCACGAATGTGAAGGTTTATACCCCGGAGGGAAAATTTGTACGTGATGTGACCATGCCCGGCGTCGGCACGGCAGGCGGATTTGGCGGGCGGTTTGCGGATGCAGAAACATTTTTTAGCTATACCAGCCTGACCACGCCTGGCGAGATTTATCGCTATAACGTTGCCACCGGCAAAGTGAGCTTGTTCAAACGCCCCATCACCGCGTTTAATCCCGATGAATTTGAAACCAGGCAGGCATTCGTCACCAGCAAAGATGGCACGAAATTTCCCATCTTCATTGCCCATAAAAAAGGTTTGAAGCTGGATGCCAGCAACCCGACTATCCTCTATGGTTATGGTGGCTTCAATGTTTCTGAAACACCTAATTATCGCGTTACCGCGGCCACTTGGATCAAGCTGGGAGGTGTCTATGTGTCGGCTTCCATCCGGGGCGGTGGTGAATATGGCGGTGAATGGCACGATGCCGGTACCAAACTTAAAAAGCAGAATGTGTTTGATGATTTTATTGCCGCCGCAGAATGGCTGATCGCCAATAAATACACCCAGCCTGCCAAGCTGGCGATTAACGGCGGCTCCAACGGTGGCTTATTGGTGGGGGCCGTCGTCAACCAACGCCCTGATTTATTCGGCGCTGCCGTGCCACAGGTGGGCGTGATGGATATGTTGCGCTTCCATAAATTCACCATCGGTTGGGCGTGGGTATCGGACTACGGGTCATCTGATAGCGCGGAAGAATTCAAAGCGCTTTACGCTTATTCACCGCTGCATACCATTCAATCGGGTAAAACATATCCATCGATACTGGTGACCACGGCCGACCACGATGATCGCGTTGTGCCGGCCCATAGTTTCAAGTACGCCGCCACGTTACAGGCGGCTGATACCGGCGCAGCACCGAAACTGATTCGAATTGAAACCAGTGCAGGGCACGGTGCCGGCACGCCGACGACTAAAGTGATTCAGGAGCGCTCTGATATATTGGCTTTCATCGCCAACGCGCTTGGCATGCCGATAAAATTAAGTTTTTGACCCTTTGTATTCATCTTAGAATTTATGAAAACGATTGCTATTGCAGGCTATTCGGGTAGCGGTAAAACCACCTTGATCGAAAAAATTATTCCGTGTCTGGTCATGGAAGGCTATCGGGTCTCGCTGATCAAGCATGCGCATCATGAGTTTGATATTGATCAGCCCGGCAAGGATTCGTATCGGCATCGCCAAGCGGGTGCGAGCGAGGTGCTGGTTTCGTCGAGCAAGCGTTGGGCGCTGATGCATGAATTGCGCGGCGCACAGGAGCCCAGTCTTGAAGAACAGCTTCAACATTTTTCGCCTTGCGATGTCGTGATCGTGGAAGGCTGGAAAAATAACGCCATGCCTAAAATTGAAGTACATCGCAAACTCAGCGACAAGCCGCTACTGTTTCCGCATGACAAAAATGTTGTCGCGGTGGCCAGTGATGAGACCTTGGCCACCAATCTGCCGCAATTTAATCTGGATGATGCTGCTGGCGTGGCACAATTTATCATCGCTAATTTGGGCTTGCGTAAACCGATTCTGCAAATGGTGAAGTGAATGCTCAATATTTTATATTTTGCCAGCCTGCGTGAGCAGGTGGGTTTGGCACATGAATCCATCGCCGTGCCAGCCGTCGCAACCGTTGCTGGTTTGATTGAAATGTTGCGGGCTCGTGGTGGCGAATGGCCAGATGCGCTGGCCGCCAACAAACCGTGGCGCGTCGCAGTCAATCAGGAAATAGCCGCCTTCGATACGCCGCTGAAATCAGATGATGAGGTGGCGATTTTTCCACCTGTCACCGGCGGCTAACCGAACTATTTTAAGGCGAAAAATATGCCCGTTATTCGCGTTCAAATGGCCGACTTTAATATCGCGGACGAGATTGCTTTAATGCGCAACAACCCTTCTATCGGTGCGATCGCCAGCTTCATTGGTTTGGTGCGCGACATCAATGACGGCTTGGGCGTCAAAACACTTACCCTAGAACACTATCCGGCGATGACGGAAAAAGCGGTGGCCGCCATTGTGGCGGAAGCCGAAGCGCGCTGGCGTATTATTCATTGCACCGTGATTCATCGCGTCGGTGAATTAAAACCCTGCGATCAAGTGGTACTTGTCATCGTCGCCAGCGCGCAGCGCGCTGATGCATTTGAAGCCTGCCAATTCATCATGGATTATTTAAAAACCCGAGCACCGTTCTGGAAAAAAGAGCGAACCCCACAGGGCGAACGCTGGGTTGAAGCACGTGAAAGTGATGATGTGGCCTCGCTACGCTGGCGTGTCGAAACCGCAAATTTATCAGGAGACCGCATTGACTGAAATTAAAAAAATCGCTCGCAATGTATTGGGCAATCCGCTTGAAAGCTGCTGCGCAGCACCGATGACCGGCTTTTACCGCGATGGTTTTTGTCAAACCGGCGCGCAGGATACAGGCTCACACACCGTATGCGCGCAAGTCACCGCAGAGTTTCTGTCGTTCAGTCAAAAAATCGGCAACGACCTATCTACCCCACGCCCCGAATACGGTTTTCCAGGCCTCAAACCGGGTGATAAATGGTGTGTTTGTGTTGCGCGATGGGAAGAGGCTTTCATGGCCGGGGTGGCGCCACCTGTCGTGCTGGAAGCCACGCATGAGCGTGCGCTGGATGTGGTGGAGTTAGCTGAGCTGAGAGCTCATGCGCTGGTGTAATCACGACAAAATTACGCTTTGTAAACGCGCTGCGTATATTGCCGAATAGTTGCTCAGTAGTTGCTCAATGACTTTACTGATTCGGCGCGGTGATCAAGAAACTATTTGCGCGCTAAATTATTAAACTCGTTTATCCACGGGCATCTTGAAGACTTTATGGCTCGAAATCCCCGTCAGCGCTAGACTTTGGTCATAAAAATCGTCAACGCTAAACCGCGCAAAAAATTTCCCTCGTCAGCGTGATCATGCGCAAAATCCTTGCGTCGCCGATGCTGTAAAACATTTTGGTGCCGTCTTTGCGGCCGCTGATTATGCCGCACGCTTTGAGAATACCGAGATGTTGGGAAATGTTGCTTTGGGTGGTGCCGACGGCGTCTACAATTTCCTGCACGATTAATTCACCTGACGAGAGCAGGCAGAGAATTTTGATCCGCATCGGGTGCGACATGGCTTGCATCGCCACGGCGGCTTGCTCGATGTTCTCGGATTTGCCAATGAGCGCAAAAATATCCTGAGGTACGTCTTTAGCCAGTCGCGATTTTATCGGCGTAATTTCGTCGGCTGCTTTGCGCGTCCTGGTCTTAGTGTTGAAACTTTTTTTGTTTGCGACGTTTGCCATGGAATTTATCCGCTTGGATGATTAGAATCCGAGACTACTTGACCCGCCGCCTCGTTGTCCATTAGACTTTGCTTATATAAGTAGCTGCTAATGCTTATGGCCCATGAATCATGAGTGCGCCACAAACATTACAGCACGGCCTCACGAGGAGCATTCATGGCGGAGCATAACCGTAAATTGCTTGATTCAGTCACCGGGAAATCCGGTCGTATCCAGCGAGCGCCCGAGAATTTTTTGAATGCGGTTCAGCTCGTTGAAGTGGCTGCAGGACGCCGTGATTTTTTGCGCGCTGCATTTATGTCTGCAGCAGGCGCTACTGCCGCGCTCGGCAGCAAGGCGGCGTTGGCTGAATCCCAAGGCGACCCGAATATTCTTTCGCTACCTGAACATAGCAAAGGGCTCGGTCAGCCGGTCGCGACACGTGGTTATGGTGCGCCTTCGGTTTGGGAAAAAAATCTTCAGCGCCGCGAAAGCCCGGGTCTTACGCGGGTTGGTGCGGCCGGCGTCTCGTTTTGTCCTCTGCAAGGTCTATTTGGCATCATCACGCCGAATGGGTTGCACTTTGAGCGCCACCATCAGGGCTGGTGGGATATTGATCCTACCAAACACCGCTTCATGATCAACGGCCT
>ENA-OFCI01000929-OFCI01000929.1-metagenomes-genome-assembly--contig:-NODE-929-length-15175-cov-3.130225_pt1 | contig 15175 bp, 14 predicted proteins | sample MGYA00153391_OFCI01 | MGnify analysis MGYA00153391
GGGCTAACGCGAGCGAATCGATGATCGAGCGGTTCGACCTGTTCACCATCATCGTGCTGGGCGAGGTAGTCGTCGGTGTCGTCAACGGTATCGGGGATGCCGCCCGCGCGCCGATCACTGTTGTCACCGGCATCCTAGGGCTGGGGATCGGGTACGCGTACTGGTGGAGCTATTTCGACCTCGTGGGAGGCCGCCGGGTGCGCTCCGAGCGCGGTGCCCTGTCGCGTTGGCTCGTCGGCCACCTCCCGGTGACGATGACGATCGCCGCAACCGGCGCGGTCATGGTCAACATGGTCGAGCACGCGTCGGGAGGCTACGCCCCGGCCCCCGCCGCCATGGTGCTGTCGGCCTCGGTGGCCGTCGGCGTCCTGGCCCTGATCCTGCTCGCGACCTCGCTCGGCGACTGGCGGGACCTTGCCCCGGTCTACCGCCCGGTGTCGGTGGCGCTGGGGCTGGCCGCGGTGGTCGCCCTCCTTCTCGGCTGGCTGGCCCCGCCCCCGTGGCTGCAGATCCTGCTGCTGACGCTGGTGCTCGGCGCCGTCTGGCTCTACGGCATCCTCACCTGGTTCTCCTTCACCGACCACCATGGAACTCTGGGTCCGTCATGACCAGGACGTCGGCCGCAGGGGAGGGCAACGTACGCCGCGGCCAGCGCCCAGCCCCGCAGCATGGCAGAAGAAGCCATGAAAGATGCCCTGCGGTACAAGTGCACATCGAACCTCCGGATCACCCCGCACAACCCTGGTGAGAGTGAGTCCCGATAGGCCAACGTCACGCGGGTCAAGTTGGCGAGCTGCTCGAGCCCGGCAGCGATCTGCGCATGCGGGATCGTCTTGCGAAATCGATTAAGGAGCAGTCGAGGGGTCTCCCTCAGGACGAGCAGACGCTTCTTGGGGTGGGTTGGAGGCGTTCTCCCGTGTTCTTTCCCACCACGCGCTCGTGTACGCACTGGATGTTGCTCGCGATGTTGGCGAACCAAGCGGCTTCTCGGTGCCCGACACATACACGTGGCCGGTCGTCTTGCGCTCGGGTTGTCGAAGTCCCTCATGTTCGGTTTGAGTTAACAAGGACATAGCGCGCTGGCGATCTCCGAGATCATCGGCGCCCTGGAGTGACTTTAGAACCGCGGTCACTTAACACGTTGCTGGACGATCCCTAGCCGCACATTCGCTTCGGGGACGCTCGCTCGAAGGTCGATGAGCTTGCCGAAGACGATTCTATGGACGGCGTCGCCTTTGGTTGTGATTGTCACTGGGTTGCCTCCAGGAACAGCGTTGATGACGAGCTGGACCTGTTGTGAAGAGCCTCCGTCCACGTCGACTTCCTGGGCGCTGCCCCCAGGAGATTGGATGGTGAAGCGTCGTGGCGCGGAGTCTGGCGCAGCCAGTGAGAAGGTGAGATGCACACCATCGATCGTGGTCCGCCCGAAGTTGTGTACGTCGATCTCGGTTGACGCGCCAGTCCACTGGTAGGGAATCTGGTTGTCATGCTCGACGCCGTAGGCCCCGCGGGCAGAGTAGACGACCACCGGATGCAACACGAGGTCACCGGTTGTCTTGACCTGCTTAACACCGACTCGCGAGGTCAGCGCGGTGCGAGCCCGTGTCAGGTCCCAGGCCAGTAGAAGGTTGTCATGGGTTGTTGAGATCGGTACGCCGAGCAAGGCTGTGAGCTCGCTGGCCAGGGTAGTTCCGTGATCGGCGAACTTTGCCCGATCGACCTCGACGGCACAGAAGCCGGCAGCCTCTAGATCGTCCAGCATTGCGGTTGTCGACCTCTGCGGCAGCGCGAGCTGCCAGTCTGCGAGGCTGGTTCCCTTGATGGCGCCGTAGCTCCAGCGCAGGGAGGACGACACCAGATACGGCCTGAGGTGTGCGTAGTCAGCCTCCGGGAACGGCACGATCGGGAGCTGGAACACCGAGCAACCGCGCCCGACATTGGCCTCGATGCGCTGACTGAAAGCGGTCAGTTCTGCGACCGCGGGACGCATGACCTGGTAGCTGGGTGCCAAGGCCGGGTTCGTCTGGTCGAGGACCCCGATCGCTATCAGTGCAGTGGCGGTGAGTACGCCAAGAGTGCGGTTTCTACGGGCGACCACGGTTACCCAGTAACCGACGGCGAGGAGCCCGAAAAGGGCGATGATCACGAAGAGACGGGACCAGGAGCGGATCTGTGCGGTCACGAACATTGCAGTGAAGGACCCAAGCCCACCGATTGAGAAGAAGGAGATGGCGACGAGGGTGAGCACCCCGAGTACCCCGAGCTCAGGGTCGGCCGGTCTGACCCGCTGTGGGACGAGCGTGGACGCCATAATCACCAGCAGGGCTACGACCCCGGCCAGCGCAATGACGCCCAATGCCGGTTCTTCGAGTGTGCGTGAGGTGTGACTGTTGTAATCGACAGTGAGGTTCTGCATGGCGTCCACCCGGTGGTGGATCCACGGCAAGATCAGATCCATCAGCTTTCCGGCGTACTTCTCGGACTCCCCGGGACCGCGCAGGGCCGGCATCGTCACCAGCGTGCTCTTGTCCTGACCGGCAGCGACGCTGAGGACGGCCGTGAGGCTGAGAGCACCGATCGCAGCGAGCATCCCTGAGGCGCCGGCAACGGATCGACGATCCCGGGTGGCGACGAGCCGCACCACCAGGGTCACGGCGAGCAGCAGCAGGGTGAACGCCGAGTAGTAGATCCCACCGAGGGCAATGCATACCACGCAGAAGACTGTTGTGAGGTTGAGCGGAAGAGCCGAGCGGCGCTCGACCGGGTCCTGCCAGGCCACCTTGAACCGGAACAGCGGCTCGCCCAGGGCCGCTCGCAGGACCAGCCACATGCCCAGGGGTACGACCCAGTACGAGGCCAGCCAGAGGTGCGGGAACATCGTCTGGTGGCCGGGGAGAACCGAGAAGAGGACGCCCGCGGCCACCGAGCCGAGTCGGCCCAGGTGGCGCTGGCGGGCCAACCAGTACATCGACAGCGCCGCCAGCGGGAAGCCGAGGAAGAAGTAAATCGCACCGACCGTGAACGGGTTGTCCGAAAACAGGCCGATCACCCTGCCTGCGAGAAACAGATGCAGGTGGTCGGCATGCGGGAACCAGCTTGCGTCCTGGTGGAAGGGCGCACCGAGATCGGGGTTCGCGCCGTACCAGCCGTGGTCGAGTATGTCCTTGAGCTGCGCCAAGCCCGCGGCACTGTCGCCTGAGAGGTCGACCGGGTCACCAGGTCTCCACTGCCACACCTTCAGGGCCTGCGTCATCGCTGCCACTGAGAGCAGCACACTGGTCAACGGCCCCGCCACCAGGTCGGCCAAGACTCGGAGTCGCCCGCTGATCCTGGCGTGCTTGGTGAACTGGCGCAACGAATTCCTCTACGTTCAGGACCGCCAGCACGCCGGACCAGATGGTTGACTCCTTGAAGCATGTCGCTCGGGAGGATTGTAGACGGAGCCACGGGTCGGAACGGCCACCTCCTTGAGGGCGAAAGGATGATGCTCGAAGTGCTGGTGAAGCCGTGTCGCACCCGCCATCCGCTCACCGCGCCGATCGGACCCCCCAGGACATCCGCCGATCAAGCATGAGTGCTCGCATTTTGTCGACTATCCACGGTCCCCACAGCGGAACGATGACCGAACGCACCCGAGTCATCCGTGTCAAATGACGATCGGGCTACGGGACACGAACGGGTGGCGGGCGTTCACGTGAACAGCCCTACTGCGTTGTGACTGAGTGGGTCGTCAACCCGGGTTGGGGGTGACAACCCGGCCGAGGTAGGCCGAGAAGGTGAGTAGGGCGACGCCGCTGAGCACTCCAGCGACGACCGTTCCTACGGTTGCGCCGAATGTCAACGCGAAGATGCCGCCGATCATGGCAAGCCCGATGAGGCACCAGGCAAGGGGTCGGAAGCCGTTTACGGCGAACGCCTTTGCGAAGGGCAGGAAATGGACCCCGACAACGAGAGCCACCCAAGGCACCACGAGTTCAGGGCGGTGGTTAAGCCCGAGCGTGCTCGCGCCGAGGGGGATCAGGACCGCCTCGAAGGTTACCGAGGTCCAGTAGATGCGACGCGCCCTGGGTTGGGGATCATCGGACGCTGGCCGGGACTGGTCCGCCGTATCACCGCGAACCACACCAACGCGAACGCGACGATCCCCAGCAACCGCACGAGGAGTGCTGTCTCACCCGGGAGCGACCCGGAGTTGATCAAGATGAACACCAGACCTGCGATGGCCGCGATACCCGCTCCAAGGCGCTCCCCCGACATCCCGCGAGTCTGCCATGAGTGCCACACGGCGCCGGCAGACACACTCATCCACAAGACGACCGGCACCGCCACAATTGCTTTGGTCGGCTGAGACCATTGAGAGCATGCACGGACGCCTGCACCACGTCATCCTCGACTGTCCCGACCCGCGAGCACTCGCGCGGTTCTACTGCGCGCTCCTGAACCACCCGATCACCTACGCAAGCGACGAATTCGTGGTCGTCGCGGCTAATCACACGACCTCTGGGCTCGCATTCCAGCTCGCTCCTGACCATCGTGCGCCGACCTGGCCGGACACCGCCGTCCCGCAGCAGATGCACCTCGACATCATGGTCGAAAGTGTCGCCAACACGACACCTCACGTGCTTGGTCTGGGCGCGACCAAGCTCGACGGCGAAGGAGTGTTTGCTGATCCGGCCGGGCATCCATTCTGCCTGGTCGAGCGCCCCGGCTGGGCGCAGCCCATCTCGGACTGATCGGCACCCACATCGGCAGATCGCACTCCCGTCGCGGCCATAGAGTGCGTTCTGCCAGGCGACCTCCGGGTGTCCCACGAAGGATCCTCTATGGGAACGGAAGACGGTTGACAAAACAGGACCGGCCTACCGTGACCGGCGCGATCGCTAATGTCACCGAGAGGAGGCCCTTCGCGGCGGGCTCGGTCGGCATGGCCGAAGGGGGCAGCGTGCTCCAGCCGCGAGGGTGTGCGTAGGTGGTTGGTGTCCTGTCGGAGCCAGGGAGTTACAAGCGTTCCCTGGTGATGGGACGTCTGCCAGAGACCGGGCTCATACTTCCAGACTGGCTGCTCGAGCGATGACGTGACCCCGCTCGCGGAGCCAGAAACCCGCCAGCCCCGATAGCGCGCGAGCTGAGCCCGCGGCATACGGTTAAAGCATGGACTACCGATACCTCGGCAACAGTGGACTCAAGATCTCCGAGATCACCTACGGCAACTGGCTCACCCACGGGTCCCAGGTCGAGAACGACGTCGCCACGCAGTGCGTGGCCGCGGCGCTCGACGCGGGCATCAGCACCTTCGACACTGCCGACGTCTACGCCAACACCAAGGCCGAGACCGTACTCGGCGAAGCGCTCAAGGGCGAGCGGCGCGAGAGCCTCGAGATCTTCACCAAGGTCTACTGGCCCACCGGTCCCGGCGGAAAGAACGACACCGGCCTGTCGCGCAAACACATCATGGAGTCGATCAACGGCTCATTGCAGCGACTCCAGACCGACTACGTCGACCTCTATCAAGCGCACCGCTATGACACCGAGACCCCGCTCGAGGAGACGATGCAGGCGTTCGCCGACGTCGTCCGGCAGGGCAAGGCGCTCTACATCGGCGTCAGCGAGTGGACGGCGGAGCAGATCCGGGAGGGTGTCAAACTCTCCAAGGAACTCGGCTTCCAGCTCATCTCGAGCCAGCCGCAGTACTCCATGCTGTGGCGGGTCATCGAAGGCGAGGTCGTCCCGGCCTGCGAGGAACTGGGCGTCAGCCAGATCGTCTGGAGCCCCATCGCGCAGGGTGTGCTCACCGGCAAGTACCAGCCTGGCCAGCAGCCGCCGGAAGGCTCGCGGGCCACAGACGAGAAGGGCGGCGCCGACATGATCCAACGGTTCATGAACGACGATGTCCTCACCCGCGTCCAGGGCCTCAAGCCGATCGCCGACGAGGCCGGTCTGTCGATGGCCCAGCTCGCCGTCGCCTGGGTCCTGCAAAACCCGAACGTTGCAGCTGCCCTCGTCGGCGCCTCCCGCCCGGAGCAGGTCTACGAAAACGTCAAGGCCGCCGGCGTGAAGATTGAGCCCGAGCTCATGGCCAGGATCGACGACGTCCTTGGCGACATCGTTGAGCGAGACCCCGGAAAGACCAAGGAGACCGCGCCGCAGAACCGCGTCGCCTGAGCAACTCGGCACCAGTGCTGTGAGCTTGTGGCGGGGACGGAACCAAGGCGGAATCTCACGCGTCCAACCCCTGCCGTGGAGGAGCACCCATCTCAATAGCCGTCTGTGCGATGGCCGTTGCGCTAGCAGGCTGCGGTTCTCAGGCAACAGACCCGGTGCGTTTCAGTGAGGTGATGGTGATTTCCAGCGGCCGACCTGAAGTACATCCAGAAGGCGATGGGACACTCCTCGATCACCGTGACGGCCGAGATCTACGCCCACCTGTTCGACAGCGAGCTGGACCAGGTCAGCGATGCCCTGGACTCCCTCACCGAGGGCGTCGGAGACCCCGTGTATGTCCAAAATATGTCCACGGGGCCTGATCCTGGATCGGATCGGGCCCCGTGATCGAGGACGTAAACCCTCGTTGACCTGCGGTGATGCCGTGGAGCCGCCTATCGGAATCGAACCGATGACCTATTCATTACGAGTGAATCGCTCTAGCCGACTGAGCTAAGGCGGCGAGTGCCCGTGAGCACGAGGCACGAGTATACGGATGATCCGACGGAAGTCCGAACCGGGCCATCAGGACCGCCAATCCCGGGAGCTACAGGGGGCCGAACAGGGTCAGCACCGGAGCCCGGCCACCGGAACGGTGCCTTTGAGCAGGTAGGCATCGACCGCGTTGTTGACGCACGAGTTGGACCGCGTGTATGCCGTGTGACCATCCCCGTTGAAGGTGATGAGATGCCCGTTCTCCAGCTCTGAGGCAAGACCCTGCGCCCATGCGTACGGTGTTGCCGGGTCTCGTGTGGTGCCCACGACCACGATCGGACCGCTGCCGGTTGCCGTGACCTTCTTCGGGGCGTTGTTGGCCGGCACCGGCCAGAAGCCACACGGCACGGTGCTCCAAGCCAAGAACGGGCCCCACGTCGGAGCCTTGGCGCTCAGCGAGCGCGCCTCAGACTCATAGTGGGTCAGGTCCTTGGAGTCGGAGCGGTCCAGGCAGTTCACCGCATAGATGACCTGCATGAGGTTGCTGGAATAGGCGCCCTGGCTGTTTCGGTAGGCATACGCGTCAGCAAGATTCATCAATGGGTCGGCGTCGCCGCCGAATGCCCGTCGAAGAGCGTCGGTCAGCTTGCTCCATAATCCCTGGTCATACATCGCGACGGCGATTCCGAGCGATCCCCACCCTTCGGTCAGCGCCTTGACCTGGGGATCGCTCAGCGGCAGCGGACGGCTGTCCAGTGACTTGAGGAACTCGCGCAGCCTCTGCATGCCGGAGTCGAGGGAGTCACCCAGCGGGCAGCCACCCCGCCGGACGCAGTCCTGCACGTAAGCCCTGGTCGCGGTCTCGAACCCAACCGCCTGCCCCTCGTTGACCTGGCTCGACGTGAGGTTGGGATCGATCGCTCCGTCGAGGACGAACCGTCCGACATTGGTCGGGAACAGGTCGGCATAGGTTGCGCCGAGAAAGGTCCCGTAGGACTTGCCCAGATAGTTCAGCTTGGTCTCGCCCAGCGCTGCTCGCAGGACATCCATGTCCTTTGCCGCCTCGATCGTGGAGACGTGGCCGAGCAGAGGGCCGCCGTTGGCCTTGCACTTGTCGGCAAAGGCCTTGGCCCAGTCCGCGAACTGCTGCTCCGCAAGCTTGTTGTCGGGCGTCGGGTCGGAGCCCAGAAACGTGTCGAGCTCGCGGTTGTTGAGACACGTGATCGGCGATGAGCTCCCGACACCGCGGGGGTCGAAGCCCACGATGTCGTATGCCTCTCGGACCGCCTTCGTGACGATGACCTCCGCCGCGCTGGCATAACCGACACCGGACCCACCGGGACCTCCCGGATTCACCACGAGCGAGCCCAACGGTGTCGGGCCGCTGGCCACGACTTTGAGCACGGCCAGCTTGAGGGTGTCACCCTCTGGGTGGGCGTAGTCGATCGGCACCGTCAGCCTGGCGCACTGGTTGGGACCGCAGTCTGACCACGCAAGGTCCTGCCGGTAGAACCTGGCCAACGGCTTCTGACCAGAGGGTGGCACCTGCGCCGCTCGCTTCTGCGCAGGGCTCGGCGTCTTGGCCTGGTTCTGCCCCTGGGGAATGATGACGCAGGCGGAGGCGGTCAGCGCCACTGTCAAGGACGTAGCCAGGATCACGAGGACACGCCTGTGCCAAGGAGGTGGTGGCGTGTCCGGCATACGGCGCGCGGATGACTCCGCCACATGGAACAGCGGCTGCACCGTTCAGGTCCCTTCGTCGGTGGGTCGTGAGTCGAGGTTACCTGCCGAACGTGAATCGAGCCCTTGGCCCGGGTGGTTGTGGCGGGTCAGCGCGGCAGCTGCAAGGAGATCGCCATCGCCTCAAGCGCCAGCAGTGGGTGGACGTTGGCATCGATTCGCTCGCGGGCGGTGCCGATGGCGTCCATGGACTGGAGGAGACGCTCCGGTGACAGGACGCGGGCGAGCTGCTGGACCTGCTCGGCCATGTCCTGGTTGACCAGCCCGATGGAGGCCCCCGTGTGCATGACCATGGCGTCGCGGTAGATCGACATCAGGTCGATCACGTCCCGGGAGAACCGGGTCGCCCGGGTCTTCTGCTCCTTCTCAAGAGCCGCGACCTGCGAGCGCACGTGCGGGGGTTGGGTGCGAGCGCTCGGGTCGGCGCCCAGGGTCTCCAACAGCCGGGCCTTCTCGGCGCCGTCACGTTCGGTCGAGGATGCCGCTGCCTCCTCCTTCGCGATGGCGTCAAGATCGGCTGCGGCTCCGACGGCGTCGCCGACAGTTCGGATCTTCCCGGCGAGCGCGACGACGTCACGTCGCCTGATCCGGGCGCCCTCGTCGCGTGCCAGCCGGCGAGCCAGGCCCACGTGGCACTGGGCCGCGCGGGCGGCGAAGGTAGCCATGGCAGGGTCGATGCCGTCACGACGCACCAGCAACCCCGCGACTGCCTCGACCGGGGGCGTGCGAAGTCGCACATGCCGCGAGCGAGAGCGGATGGTGATGATCACATCCTCCAGTGATGGCGCGCACAGGATCCAGACCGTCCGGGCGGCCGGCTCCTCGAGCGCCTTGAGCAACGCGTCAGCGGCTCGTTCGTGCAGCCGGTCGGCATCCTCGATCACGATCACGCGCCAGCGTCCGACGGAAGGGCGCAGGGCGGCCAGCTGGACCAGCTCGCGCGCCAGATCCACCTTGAGGGTGAGGCCCTCGGTCGCGATGACGTCGACGTCGGCGTGGGTGCCCTCCAGCGCCGTGCGGCACTCGTGGCAGAAGCCGCAGCCGCCGTCGGGGCACTGAAGCGAGGCCGCAAACGCTTTGGCCGCAATGGATCTGCCCGACCCGGGGGGACCCGTGAGCAGCCAGGCATGGGTCATGGCACTGGGGTCGATGACCGCACGACGCAACGTCGCAACGGCTGGCTCCTGACCGACAACGTCGTCCCAGACGCTCACCGCGACACTCCGCCGATGGTGGGCAACGCGAGGAGCGTGGCAACCCTGACCCGGACCAGCTCGTGGATCCGGTCCCGTGACAGCTCGCCGTCGACAACGAGGTATCGGTGGGGGTCGGCGCCGGCGAGGGCCAGAAAGCGCTCGCGCACGGCGCCATGGAAGTCGTCGGCTTCTGCTTCGAGGCGATCGTGAACTCCTGCCCGCCGGGCCCGGCCGACCGCAGCCGGCAGGTCTACCAGGACGGTGAGGCTGGGCACCAGACCGCCGGTCGCCCACAGGTTGAGCTCGCGTACCTCGTCGACCCCGAGATCACGTCCGGCACCCTGGTAGGCGATCGAGGAGTCCATGTAGCGGTCGGTGATGACGACCTCGCCGCGCTCCAGCGCCGGCCTGATCAGGGTCTCGACGTGATGAGCCCGGTCCGCGGCGAACAGCAGCGCCTCAGCGCGCGGTGCCACGTGGTCGCCGTGCAGCACGAGCTCACGGACGCTGCGACCGAAGTCCGTACCTCCGGGCTCGCGGGTCACAACGACGGTGTGACCCAGGCCCTCGAGCCATTCACGCAGCAACCGACCCTGGGTCGACTTGCCCGCTCCGTCGCCGCCCTCGAGAGCGATGAACAGACCGCGCGAGGACTGTGCAGGCTCCGGCTGGGTCACGCGGCCGAGCCTATGACAGAGCGCCCACAGGACCCGCACCGAGCGGTATGCCGTGTCTCGCACCTGAAGCGCGAGGCACGGCATACCGCTTTGTCAGGACTGGCTCATTGTCAGGACTGGCTCCCGGCGGCGCGGGCTGCTCTGTCAGCGTTTCCATGGATCGCGTCCCTGACATACTGCGCCATCCCCGGCCTGATGTCCTCGTAGGTCTTCGTGAAACGGGGGTCCGCGAGATACATGTCGCCAAGGCCCCGGTGGAACTCGGGCGTGAGGTCGTAGAACCGGCGATGGATGTGCAGGCGGTGCTGCTCGGCGGCATCCATCGCTCGCTCGCTGGTCGCGGGCTCGCCATCGGCCATCGCCGACACGAAGGCCGTGTTGGTGGCATCCATCTCGGCCTTGACCTGCGCCCAGTCCGCCTTGGTGTACGTCGACGTCCGTTCTTGCGACTGCTTCCAGGCCTCGCTCTCACCCCATCGCTGCTCGGCCTCTCCGGCGTAGTCATCGGAGAAGGCCTCACCAAACAGCTCCTTCTGCTCTTCCTTGCTCAGCTGTGTTCCAGACATCTCTTTCTCCAGTGCTCGGTCGATGGCCGTCACAAGCTCGCGCATCTCGTCCAGCCGGGACATGACCACATCGCGTTGACGACGAAGGTGCTCGCCCACGTCAGCCGAGGCGTCGTCAAGCAGGAGAGCGATCTTCTCCAGGGCGAAGCCGAGCCGCCGATAGACCACCACGTGCCGCAGGCGCGCAATGTCGGTATCGGAATAGAGCCGGTAGCCGGCCGACGTACGCTCACTCGGAACCAGCAGGCCGATCTCGTCGTAGTGGTGCAACGTGCGCACCGTCACGCCGTACTGCTCGGCCACCTGGCCCACCGTCAGAGGTGTGCGCGCCAGCTCGTTCACTGTCCTCATTGCGGTCATATCCCTACCGTGCGGCCTCACGTCGGGTGAGGGTCAAGTCGAATACCCCACGGTATGCCGGGTCGTCACCGCCGCTCAGAGCGCGGTTCCCGTCACCTTGGCGTCCTTGGTCCTTCGTCCTTCGTTCTTCGGATGCCTGTCGGCGGGTGGTGCGAGCTTGGCACCATGACAACCATGGCGATGAACGTTCGACTGACAGAGGATGCTGAGCGCGTCCTCAGCGCGCTGGCCGAGCAGGACGGGATCAGCAAGAACGCGAAGATCAACCGAGCGATTCTGGATCGCGGCGTCCGCCGCTCCCGAGAAAAAGACGTCCGGACCCCGGCACGAGAGGCAGTCAGGGACTACGGGCCACTCCTCGATCGCCTGGCGCAGTGACAGCTGGCTCTGGACGGATTCGACAACGACGCAGCACCGGATGACGGCCTATCTGAGCACCGACGACCTGCTCGTTCTCCTCGAGGAGCTGGGTGGGCTGCAGGTTCGGGATTGCGGCCAGCTCGACTCAGCCGCCCACCGACCGCAAGCGACGGTGTTCGGCGAACACGCCTATCCGGAACTGCACACCAAAGCCGCCGTCCTCCTCGAGTCGATAGTGCTCAATCGAGCCCTGGTCGACGGCAACAAACGCCTATCCCAGGTGGCCGTTCTGGTCTTCTACGGCATCAATGGCATGGCCTTGCGCGCACCGGAGGATCCGGCATACGAGCTGGTCCTCGGCGTTGCCGAGGGTCGACCTTGTGCAGAGGTGGCCGCGCAGCTCGCCGGCTGGACTACACCCCGCGCCTAGTGCGGGCCGGGCCCGACCTTCTCGGCGGCCACTTTCTTCGTGGCTGCCTTCTTGGTCGCTGTCGTCTTCTTCGCCGTCTTCTTGGCCGTCTTCTTGGCCGTCTTCTTGGCGGCCCGCTTTCGGGTCACCGGGCCGCGAGCGCGCTTCTCCGCCAACAGCTCTGAGCCGCGCTCGGGCGTGATCGTCTCGGGCTGGTCATCCTTGCGCAAGGTCGCGTTGGTCTCCCCGTCCGTGACGTAGGCGCCGAACCGACCCTCCTTGACCACCATCGGCCTACCCGACACGGGGTCGTCGCCCAGCTCCTTGAGCGGTGCTGCTGCGGCCCGCCCGTGCTGCTTGGGCTGGGCGTAGACCGCCAGGGCTTCCTCGAGCGTGATCGTGAACAGCTGAGACTCGGCCTGCAGGGAGCGCGAGTCCGTGCCCTTCTTCAGGTAGGGACCATAGCGGCCGTTCTGCGCGGTGATCTCCTCGCCTTCGACCGGGTCATTGCCCAGGGAACGCGGGAGGGTGAGCAGCTGCAGGGCGGTGGCGATGTCGAGGGAGGCGAGGTCCATGTCCTTGAAGAGACTGGCCGTGCGCGGCTTGACCTTGGACTTGCCCTTGAGCGCCGCGACCTCCTCCGGCAGCACCTCGGCGACGTAGGGGCCGTAGCGGCCGGCCTTCGCCACGATGTCGCGCCCGGTGTCAGGGTCCTGGCCAAGGATCCGGCCATCATCGGCGGCCGCTTCGAGGAGCTCGCGAGCCATGGCCGGAGTCATCTCGTCGGGGGCGATGTCGTCCTTGATCGTGGCGCGACGAACCTGGCCGTTGAGGCCTTCGGCGACCTCGCCCGTGGCTGAGTCGACTCCCTCCGGGGTGGTCTCCTCGACGTAGGGACCGTAACGTCCGACCCTCACGACGATGCCCTCGCCGATGGGGATGGTGGAGATCTCGCGCGCGTCGATCTCACCGAGGTCGTTCACGAGCTGCTGCAGGCCTTCACCCGAGGTGGAGTCCTCGCCGAAGTAGAAGCGCTTGAGCCAGTCGATGCGCTGCTCCTCACCGTTGGCGATGCGGTCGAGGTCCTCTTCCATCGATGCGGTGAAGTCGTAGTCGACGAGCTTGCTGAAGTGCTCCTCCAGCAACCGGGTCACGGCGAATGCCAGCCACGTCGGGATCAGCGCCGTGCCGCGCTTGTTGACGTAGCCGCGGTCCTGGATCGTGCCGACGGTGGACGCATAGGTCGACGGGCGGCCGATCCCTTTCTCCTCCATGGCTTTGACCAGTGTTGCCTCGGTATAGCGCGCCGGAGGCGAGGTCTCGTGTCCGCTCGCCTGGGCGCGGAGCACGACAAGCGGGACACCGACGGAGAGCTTCGGCAGCCGACGCTCTTCATCGTCGGCCTGGGCACGCGCGGTCGCGTCGTCATCACGACCCTCCTCGTATGCCGCGAGGAAGCCGCGGAACGTGATGACCGTGCCGCTGGCGGAGAACCCGACCGCGCGGCCGTCAGCAAGGGTTGTCCCCAGCTTGACCGTGGCGGTCGAGCCGCGGGCGTCGGCCATCTGCGAGGCGACGGTGCGCTTCCAGATCAGCTCGTACAGCGCGAACTCCTCGCCGCGCAGCTCACCGGCAACCTGCGCCGGCGTGCGGAAGCGTTCTCCGGCCGGTCGGATCGCCTCGTGGGCCTCCTGTGCGTTCTTGACCTTCTTCTCGTAGCGGCGAGGCGAGTCCGGGACATACTCCGCGCCATACATCTCCCGAGCCTGGCTGCGAGCTGCTGTCAGCGACGCCTCCGAGAGGGTGGTCGAGTCGGTACGCATGTACGTGATGTAGCCGTTCTCGTACAGGCGCTGTGCCACACGCATGGCGTTCTTGCTTGACAGGCGAAGCTTGCGGCTCGCCTCCTGCTGGAGCGTCGAGGTCGTGAACGGCGCGTAGGGGCGGCGGGTATAGGGCTTCTCGGAGACATCGGTGACCCTGACACTGGCATCGTCCATGACCGCGTTGGCGATCAGGTTCGCCGCGGCCTCGTCGAGCTGGACCACGTTGGAGCCTTTGAGCACCCCATCGTCGCTGAAGTCCCGGCCGGTGGCCACGCGCGAGCCGTCGACCATGCTCAGTCGCGCCGTGAAAGCTTGTGCCGCAGCCGAATCAGACGCGAAGTCACCCTCGACGTCCCAGTACGAAGCACGCCGAAAAGCCATCCGTTCGCGTTCACGCTCGACGACGATGCGGGTGGCCACGGACTGCACCCGTCCTGCCGAAAGTCCTTGTCGCACCTTTCGCCACAGCACCGGCGAGACCTCGTAACCGTAGAGACGGTCAAGGATGCGTCGGGTCTCCTGGGCATCCACCAGACGGGTGTCGAGCTCACGGGTCTCGCCTGCGGCGCGGATGATTGCTTCCTTGGTGATCTCGTGGAACACCATCCGGCTGACCGGGACCTTGGGCTTGAGCACCTCAAGCAGGTGCCACGCGATGGCCTCGCCCTCGCGGTCCTCATCTGTGGCCAGCAGGAGCGCGTCAGCGTTCTTGAGCAGCCGCTTGAGCTCGGCCACCTTCTTGCGCTTGTCCGGGTCGATCACGTAGTAGGCGTCGAACCCGTTGTCCACGTCGACGGCGAACCGGCCGTAGGGACCCTTCTTCATGTCCGCCGGCAGCTCGCTGGGGTTCGGCAGATCCCTGGCTTGGCATTCCTGTTAAATGGCCACAGATATCGGCAGCACGCGTCATTGTTGAGTCGGGATTGGAAAATTATCGCATTGAACCAAGTCAGGGTACGCATTTCTTTCAAAATCTGACTTCATTCAGGGTTGGCTATTTTACCATTAATCCTTTCATCCATGAGGGTTTATATGATTTGGATTCTTTTCCGGCTGTTTATGAGGATGATACAATCAGACATATTCGTTTTCCACATTCTTTAATTGTAAAGATTGACGGAAAAAATAATCGTGGGGTGATTTATAAAATGGTAACGTAGGGTAATTTATTAAATATTGCCAATACTTTATATCGTCTTCCCTTCAATTTCCTTATCCCAGATATCCTGAAAGATCATCCACATGCGTTCATTTGGAGGCAAGGCGGTGATTACCATGGGCGTTAGCTTGATCGGATGTATGAATTCTATCTTTCGTGCATGAAGAGAAATGGATCCGTCAGGATTCGATCGGGGGTAGCCATATTTAAGATCACCCTTGATGGTTAAACCGATCGCTGATAACT
>ENA-OFCI01000933-OFCI01000933.1-metagenomes-genome-assembly--contig:-NODE-933-length-15149-cov-3.774944_pt1 | contig 15149 bp, 16 predicted proteins | sample MGYA00153391_OFCI01 | MGnify analysis MGYA00153391
GCATAATCCGGGAGGAAACCTCCCGGATTATGCGAGCCGCTGTCGGAGAGGCTGTGCCTCCGGCAGGCTACGCCAACGCCAACGCCAACGGAGGTTCCCTCCGAATAAAAAAACCGACAAGACAGAAGATCTCAAACGGGTTATGTAAAGCAGGCAAATGTAACGAGAGAATCGGCTAAATTAAATCGGTAGAAAATAGAAAGCTGCTGCTAAAATCAGGTAAGTTGCGAGTAATAATACTCCTTCCAACCAATTCGATCGACCGTCTAAACTAATCAAGTTTGCCACAATTACCGCGACACCTACCGCTACAACTTCAAACGGATTAAAATTGAGATCCATCGGTTGACCGATCGCGTATCCGACCAATACTAGCATCGGAGCCATTAATAGAGCAACGAGTAAACTCGAACCCATCGCTACAGAGACAGACAAATCCATATTATTTTTAATGGCAACACCTACCGCTGTGACATATTCTGCGGCACCGCCAACTAATGGTAATAAAATTACACCAGTAAATAACGGCGTTAAACCTAGCCCTTGAGTTGCTGTTTCTACCACTCCCACAAACATTTCTGATTCATAAGCAACTGCCAAGGTAGAAGCAACTAAAACACCTAACCATAGACGTACATCTGGTTTGTGTCCGGTCGCTTCAACATCTAACTCTACCAAGCTGACATCATACAAATAACTGTGAGTTTTGAGAGAAAAAAGTAAGGTCATCACGTATACTGCAATTAAAATAACTGCCACCGCGATCGAGAGTTTTTCAACTGCAAATAAATCTGAATTACTACTAGAATAAAATGCCATCGTTGGTAATAAAATCGCAATTACCGCCAGTGTCATCGAAGAACCACTGACTTGAGCAACGATCGGTTTAAATTCTTGCTCTTTGTACTTCAAACCACCCAAAAACATCGACAATCCCATCGCCAGCAGCAGATTACTAATAATTGTCCCAGTGATGCTGGCTTTGACAATATCAACTAAGCCAGCTTTGAGCGCAACTAAACTAATAATTAACTCTGTAGCGTTACCAAATACGGCATTTAGCAGCCCGCCGACCGCAGGGCCAGTGACGATAGCTAGTTCCTCCGTTGCGGTACTCAACCAGATGGCTAGGGGCACAATAGCTAAGGCTGAGGTGATAAATACCACCAGTTCCCCCCAGTGTTGAGATTCCGCCGCGATCGAAATCGGCACAAATATTAGTAACCCGATCGACAGGATTTTTTTGATAGACATGGTAGAAGTAGGTAAATAGGTAGATGAAGGAGGGCACCTCGTAGTTAGATACCCAAAGATAGTGGAACAATGCACATACATTTGAATTAGATAACCCAAGTCGGTATCCACTAGAATGCCAACGATTGAAATCGTGGCTAGTGTTGCAAAGTCCGCCTAAAGCTGTACTAATAAACTAGTCCGCGTAGGCGGACTTTGTACTCCGAGGAGCGGTTTCTAACCGCTTAGGCGATCGGTAGCAACTTGGATTAGATCTGAGAATATCTCATCCCCAGGATCAAACCTCGGCATAATATGCCAAAATTTGTAACAGTGTGTTAATAATCGTCCAATATTAAAATCAAGTTTATGAGCGATCTAGAGCAAGATCGTCCTAGTAGTCCAGAAGATCTGGCACCTACAACAGACACCAAACCAGCCGCCGCAGTAGCTAGCGATGAAGATCGATTTGAATGCCGCGCCTGTGGATACAAATACAATCCCAGCAAAGGCGATCCCAAAAACCGGATTATTGCTGGTACGCCTTTTAGTGTCCTACCCATGACCTGGAAATGTCCTTCGTGCGGGGTGAAGAAAACCGCATTTGCGAATATCGGGACTACCGAAAGCTATGGGTTCAAAGAGAACCAGGGCTATGGGTTTGGGGTCAATACCATGACTCCAGGGCAAAAGAGCTTATTAATTTATGGTGGACTCGCAGTCGGCATCCTTATTTTCCTTAGCTTATATACACTCAATTAAAAATAATTATCGCCCCAACACATGAACCTGCTCAAACAAATTCTCAAACGAACTGTTACACTACTGGCGATCGGGATATTGTGTGTCAGTTGTAGCCACATTCAACCATTAGCTACCAGTCCCTGGAGATCCATCCAGCTACCCACCGAATCCAATATCCAGGATCTAACATTTACTGGCAATCCCCAACACGGCTGGGTAGTCGGTAGTGACGCAGCCATCTTGGAAACTAACGATGGTGGTAAAACTTGGGAAAATCGCAAACTAGAACTAGATAGCGACAAATACCGCTTCACTTCAATTAGTTTTGCTGGTGATGAAGGCTGGATTGTCGGCGAACCCGCGATTCTCCTCCACACCAAAGATACGGGCAAATCTTGGGAACGAATTGCCCTCAGTTCCAAACTACCAGGGATTCCCGCCACCATCAAAGCTCTAGGTGATAAATCGGCGGAAATGACTACTGATATCGGGGCGATTTATGCCACCCAAGATTCAGGTAGAAACTGGAAGTCACTAGTTAGTGGAGCTGTGGGTGTATTTCGGACGATTTCTCGTTCCCCTGAAGGTAAATACATCGCTGTCTCTGCCAAAGGTAACTTTTATTCGATTTGGAGTCCAGGTCAAGAAAATTGGGAACCCCATAACCGGAATAGTTCTCGCCGTGTTTCTAACATGGGATTTACTAATGATGGTCGGCTGTGGATGCTGGCGCGGGGTGGACAACTACAATTTAGCAATCCAGCAACACCTGACGCTTGGGAGAATGAAGTATTTCCTGGACAAAAAACTAATACAGGCTTGCTAGATCTGGCGTATCGCACACCTGGAGAAGTCTGGGTATCTGGTGGGAGTGGAGATTTGCTCGTCAGTAATGACAGCGGCAAAACTTGGCTCAAGGATGAGGCTGTAGAAGAGGTACCGTCGAATCTCTACAAGATTTTGTTCTTTAGTCCCGAACGCGGTTTTATCATCGGTCAACGGGGGATTATCCTTGAGTACAAAGGCATCCCCACTGTTGCTAGTATTTAGGCTTTAGGCTTCAGGCTTTAGGCTTTAGGCTTTGGATTTTAGGATTGAGGCTGGAGGCTGTGTGCTGTGAGTTGGAGCATTGCAGCTTACCCGCCATAAAGCCTAATTTCTCATTTAAACATTACATTTCTTCAAGTTTATCGAAAATTTGGGTAAAATCCCGTGCTTCTAGAGCGGCTTTCTGGTAAGCTAGAGCTAGTCGCCATAGGGCATTGGGAGACTGCTAGGCGGGTCATCCGCCCAGATCTAAACGGACGTGGAGGGAAGGTAAGACTGTGAACCATAGCACATCTCAGTGAAGCGTCAAGGAATCACTACACTTTTAGAGTGGTGAGGTATGTCAAGAGATAAACTGTGATGATTAGATATTTAACTATAGGAGCATAGACAAGATGGCAGGCGGAACCACCGGAGAACGTCCGTTTTCGGACATCGTTACCAGTATTCGTTATTGGATTATTCACAGCATTACCATCCCTGCATTGTTTGTAGCTGGTTGGTTGTTTGTTAGCACTGGCTTGGCTTACGATGCCTTTGGTACTCCTCGTCCTGATGAGTACTTTACTCAGACTCGTCAAGAGTTGCCAATCGTCTCCGATCGATTTGATTCCAAAAATCAGCTCGACAAATTCGTTCAAAAGAAATAGTTATCTGGATCTGACCGATCTTGGTTTAAAAGTTATTTTTGGTGCTTATTAGCTAATGAGTAACTAGATAAACATCGATAACTAAAGCTTAAATTAACCTACCTTAAATTTTAGGAGCAAACACATGACTAGCGGTGGCGGAAATCAACCAATTTCATATCCCATTTTCACTGTCAGATGGGTAGCAGTCCACACTCTGGGCGTACCCAGCGTATTTTTCATCGGCGCGATCGCTGCCATGCAATTTATTCAAAGATAGGATCGAATTAAAACTATGGAACGTACTCCAAACCCAAATAATCAGCCAGTAGAACTCAACCGTTCTTCACTATATTTAGGCTTGTTAATGGTCTTTACACTCGGAATTCTGTTTACTAGTTACTTCTTTAACTAACTAGTCTTATTTGTATTACTATTGGGATCTTTACTGAGGAAAAAACTATGTCTGAACCAGGAAAAATTCCATTGTGGTTGGTTGCTACCGTTGCTGGTATGGGCGTAATCGGCGTTGTCAGCCTATTCTTTTACGGCTCCTATGCTGGAATTGGCTCGTCAATGTAATTGAGACGACAATTTGGATCAGTCCCAAATTGTGTGCAGATGTGGATAAAAGCGAGCGAGCATTTAGTACCACCAAAACCAAAAAGCCGGACTAGTCCGGCTTTTTGATGGGATAGGCATTGGACGATCCGATCGAAACATCAGCAAACTGATTCGCCTACCTCCGCAGGGGAATCAGTTTGCCTAAGGTAAATTTAGATCGCGTCACGTTCGATATATACAAATAAAAACGCCATCGCGATCGCTGGAAATAATAAACCGACAGTAGGGACGAGGATCGTAGGTAGAAAAGAAGCTGCCATGATTAAAAATCCTTTATCTATATAAGCTGCATGTTTAGATTCTATCTGAATTAGTCAGCTAATAAAGCTCACAAATATTTGACAAAAGTTCGCAAATCTTAATTATTACTTTCACGCTTCAAATATCGATCGATTCAATCATCGATGACAATCTCTAAATTTTGATAGCGCGGGGATGCTACACCAACAGCAGGTATAGCAAAGTCGATTTCTAGATTGCCAGTGATATCGGTTGGGGCTGGGGTTGGGGGATTATGGGCGATTTTTCTGGCACCTTCTGGGCTGGGAGTACGATCGATCGAGGATGGTACGGGTTTGATGTCTGGATGAGTGAATACAGATTCTCGATTGTAGGCAAGGGGTACAGGGGGATATTGAGACGACAGGGGGATTTTTGGTGGGTTGGTATTGGTAGGACGTGACGAGCTATGTTGCCCGATCGTCAGTGGTTCTATTTGTAATTCTTGGGTAATCTGAGTCATTGCGGCTGGAGTGTCTGGCTCCAGATCGAATAGTCGTAGGAGTGAAAGTTCGGACTCATGTAATGGATTGAGATTGAGGGTGACTGTAAAGCCACTGGAGCCGAGTTGAATATGGTGCTTGTCATAAAGACTGACTTCGCCCAGCAGTAAACTGATTTTAGGCTCTGTGGGTAATTTCAGTTGACCGCTAAAAGCAAACTTGTCCAGATTTGGCGGTAGAGGTTGTTCGATCGAGGTAATGATTTCGGAGGTTTGAGGATGACGCAGACAAATTGACAGCTTCTCAATTTTTACAGTTTGGACGAGATTGGGATTGAGCAGTCGTAAGTTGCAGGCACCATTAATCATCAGTCGATTGCCAGGGACTATGCCCGAAAAGGTGGCGCGGTTCAAACTAATCAGTTGTAAGGGTGGATCGATAATTCGATCGAGTTGAATCGTACCCAATAATTCCTGGTGAGCCACTGGCTGTTGCTTTTGAACCTGTAATGAATCTCGCTCTAGTTGCTCCAATAATCGATCGAGTCCATCCGCCCAGTTTTCCTGTTCGCCGAGCATCGAGATCGGTACCATTGGTGCTGTCGGCGTAGCAAGATCGTCACTGGGATCGATCGTTGTCGTTCGAGGAGTCAATGTCTCAAGCTGTGGAGAATTGGTAGAATTAGGAGCATGTACTGGTGTGCGAGGTAACACACGGAGTTTGAGAATCTGATGCCATGTCTGCGTTCCACTCATCCCACTACAAACAAATTGCCAAATGCCTGAGTGTAAGTGTGTAAAAGGGATAATTGCCAGTAATCCCCTAGAATTAGTGGTCTGATTGCATGATTGCGATCGCCGTTGCGGTGCCGTCAAGCCTGGAGTTTGATGGGTAACACGAGTCTGAATCTGTGTGTCTAATAAGTGACTATTGGCAACGATGCGATATTTTCCTTCCATCAACTGGAGATTACCTGTTTTAATCGGTCGCCACCCTCGATCGCCCTGACGCTGGATTAGAAACTCCCAATATTCCATTAGTTACCCTCAAGTTCACTCAATCTAAATTTTAGTATCTTATAACAATAGTTTGTCTGGCGATCGGTGACTAGTAATTAGTCAGCACCAATGCCCAGCAAAGTAAGTATCTTCACATCTTGCACCATTTGAAGCGTACTAGTGCTTTGTATAGATCCAGGGTACCCACAAGCGGCGTTTTTATGCGGGGGGAACCCCCGCATAAAAACAACGACAAGACAGGGGCACCCCTACACAATTAATCTGTAGCCCCTTGTGGGTACCCTCAGATCTACGCTATTGCTAGTCTTTATTTCTTAGTGCAAGATGTAAGTATCTTCACGATCGACACTTCTCTAAGATCCGCTCCACGAACGACGACGATCGGTGCGAGCTGTCAACTGACTTAAACTATGCAAACTGGAACCATTGTAGCGATCGCGACGGCTGTTGTCCCCCAACAAGGTAGTGTCGGAATTGTGCGGCTCTCAGGGGTAGATGCTGTCAAGATCGCCCGCCAAATTTTTAGAACACCAGGTACTCAAGAGTGGGAGAGCCATCGGATTTTGTATGGTTATGTGCGGCATCCAGAGACGGATGTGACGATCGATGAGGCACTATTACTAGTGATGCTCGCGCCGCGCTCTTATACGCGGGAAGATGTGGTCGAAATCCACAGTCACGGCGGAATTATCCTAGTCCAACAGATTCTCCAGTTGTGTGTCGAGTATGGAGCAAAAGTCGCCGAGCCTGGAGAGTTTACCCTGCGGGCATTTTTGAATGGACGGATCGATCTGACTCAGGCGGAAAGTATCAGCGATCTAGTGGGTGCCCTATCTCCCGCCGCCGCTCAGACAGCAATTGCTGGACTACAAGGCAAATTGCGCCAACCGATCGGGCAATTGCGATCGCAGGGATTGGATTTACTGGCTGAGATTGAGGCGAGAATCGATTTTGAGGAAGATTTGCCGCCGTTGGATTTAGATGATGTTAAAGCAAAACTAGCAGCATTGGCGGGGGAAATAGGGCGGATTGTGGCGACAGCCGATCGTGGGGAACTATTGCGAAGTGGGTTGAAGGTGGCAATTCTCGGACAGCCAAATGTCGGCAAATCTAGTCTGCTCAATGCTTGGAGTCGGAGCGATCGGGCGATCGTCACTCCACTCCCTGGGACGACGCGGGATGTAGTTGAATCGCAATTAGTCGTCGGCGGAATTCCCGTCCAGGTATTGGATACAGCCGGGATTCGGGATACTAATGATGTGGTCGAACAAATCGGTGTGGCGCGTTCGCGAGCGGCGGCGCAAGCGGCGGATTTGGTGCTACTGACGATCGATGCTCAGATCGGTTGGACGGATGTAGAGACAGAACTTTACGCCCAGATCGCCCCGATTACGACGATTGTGGTAGTCAATAAAGTCGATCTCGTGAAAGTTAGCCCCCACCTGAATTTACCACTAGGGATTAGTGCTGTAGTCGAGACTGCTGCGGCGATCGATCTGGGAATCGATCGCTTAGAGGCGGCGATTTTGGCGATCGTTGCTGGCGGCAAACTGCACGCCGCCAATATCGATATCGCCATCAATCAACGTCAAGCAGCAGCACTGATTCGCGCCCAGGCTGCCCTACAACAGGTCTTAACTACCGTCGATAGTCAATTTCCCTTTGACTTCTGGACGATCGACCTCCGTGAGGCGATTAGAGCATTAGGCGAAGTTACAGGCGAAGAAGTCACTGAGTCAGTTCTCGATCGGATTTTTAGTCGCTTCTGTATTGGGAAATAGTTAAACAGTTGACAGTTGACAGTTGATAGTTGACAACGCGATCGGGTGGCAAAGTTTAGACTTTTTCGTACAAACTCATCACTTCCATAATCGATAATCGCGATTGCACTCCCAGATCCAAGGGTGAAGTATGTCCCCGATTCAGATGTTCCGCAGCAGCGCACCCGATCATCGCGGCATTGTCAGTACAGTACTCCAGCGGTGGAAACAACACCTTAATCCCCCGCTTATCTGCTGCTGCTTGTAATGTTGCTCTCAAGCCGCGATTTGCCGCGACACCACCACCGATGACGATCGTATTCAAACCATAGTCGCTGGCACAAGCGATCGCGCGTTTGGTGAGAGATCGCGCCACACTATGTTGAAAACTTGCCGCAATGTCAGCTACAGGTAATTCTTGCCCCTCCGCTTGCAATTTTTGCACCAATCGCAGTACCGCAGTTTTCACACCACTAAAACTCGAATCATAGGGATGAAAGCCACCGCCTGGAAGCGATATATTGCCCTCTGGGAGAGGGTAAAGGTGGGGATTGCCCTGACTTGCCAATCGATCGATCTTCGGGCCGCCTGGATAGCCGAGATTTAATAATCTTGCCACTTTATCAAAAGCTTCTCCCGCTGCATCATCGCGAGTGGCTCCGAGTTCGGTATATACGCCGCAATCTTTGACATGAATCAGGCTCGTATGTCCGCCTGACACTAACAAACACAGAAATGGCGGCTCCAATTCTGGCGCACTCAAATAGGAGGCGTAGATATGTCCCTCTAGATGATGAACGCCCAAAAATGGTTTGTCGTGCAAAATTGCTAAAGTTTTTGCCGCAGTCATGCCGATCATCAGCGCACCCACCAATCCAGGTGCGACAGTTGCCGCAATCCCGTCAATTTCTGCCCAACTTAAACCCGACTCATCGATCGCCTGGGCGATCAGAGCGGTAATTGTTAATAAATGTTGCCGCGATGCCACCTCTGGGACGACACCACCATATTGAGTATGAATGGGGATTTGTGAGGCGATGACACTGCTGCAAACTTTACGGTTGTTTACAATTGCCACCGCAGTTTCGTCACAACTTGTTTCAATTGATAAAACTGTTGTCATTAGCTGCTAATTTAAAAGATGAAAACAGAGATAAATAATTTGGCAATCGTCGCGGTGTAGCTGTTAATTCAGATCTTGCACCAACTCAAATAGCTTGCCGATCGGGCGATCTCGATTGGCGATATTTTGCCAACCTCTACCATACCAGTGATGTTTCGCGAGCGATCGCCAAATATTACTGCATACTCCCGAAAGACTATTATAGTTTTTTTACCAAAGCAGATCGACAACCCGATCTAGCTGTTTGTAAATAAAACTTTTTGTTTTGTTATAAAAATAAACAATCACTATGAAAAAACTGCTGGCTTTTGTCTTTGCCATCTGTCTCTGGTTTAACTTTGCGCCGATCGCATCTGCTTCAGAAGTAGCCGGACTCGTCCGTTGTGGCGACTCTCCAGCCTTTCAGCAACGTGCCAAAGAGGCGCGCAATACCACGGGCGATCCCGAATCTGGCAAAAAACGCTTTGAACGCTATGCTCAAGCTTTGTGCGGCCCTGAAGGACTTCCACACTTGATCGTCGATGGACGACTCGATCGAGCAGGTGACTTCTTGATTCCTGGCATCCTGTTTCTCTACATCGCTGGTTGGATTGGTTGGGTTGGTCGTGCCTACGTGATTGCCATCAAAAAAGACCCCAACACTGAAGACAAAGAAATCATTATCGATGTACCTTTAGCAGTTACTTGTATGTTAGGCGGATTCGCTTGGCCAGCTAGTGCCATCGGTGAATTTACCTCAGGTAAATTAGTTGCTAAAGATAATGAGATTACTGTTTCTCCTCGATAAATTTGGTAGGTAGATTCTCAATATGAGAGGCTACGCCAACGGTATAAGTTCGAGTTGACAGGCTACATCAATGTAGTTGGCAACCGAATATACCAATTGAATACCAATATTTACCGATTAGCTTACATAACGGCGATCGTTACCCGATCGTATTGACTTTAAATTCTGGAGATATTCCATGCCAAATTTCTTGAGATTTCTATCTAGTGCCCCAGTTCTAGCAGCAGTTTGGATGTCATTTACTGCATTTCTACTAATTGAGATCAATCTCTTTTTCCCCGACCTATTATTTCACCCCTTGTAATGTTTGATGTTAGGGAATAGGTCTAATTATTTGCCTATTCCTTATCCCCTATTTCCTTAATTACTTTGAGAGGTCTTCAATGGTTCTTAGTCGCGATCGATCTGTCGTCAGTACCCCCAAGTCAGAAATTAGCAATCTAGCTACTCCTGTCAACTCTTTGGGTATTGTCAAAGCTTTCATCAGTAACTTACCTATCTACCGCAATGGTTTGTCCCCACAGCGGCGTGGTTTAGAAGTCGGAATGGCTCATGGCTATTTCCTACTCGGCCCTTTTACTCTGTTAGGCCCCCTGCGTCATACCGAGCAAGCCTACTTAGCCGGATTGCTCTCAACAGCCGGATTGGTGGTGATTTTAACTGCTTGTCTAGCTATTTATGCTATGGTCAGCCCACCACCTCCACTACCCAGCGTAGCCGCATCAAATCCACCGCCAAATATCAAGGATGGTAAAGGCTGGAGTGAATTTACTTCTGGTTTCTTAATCGGCGGACTTGGTGGTGCAGCATTTGCTTACTTGTTGGTAGCCAATATTCCAACTTTAAGTAGTTTCTCTATCCTTTCTAAATAGATAGATTCACTCACTAATTCATTCTCGATCGCATCACGGGCGAGATCGAGGCTATCTTAATTACCCTGTCTTCAATGTGAAGATGGGGTGATTTCATTTTTAGATACTGTTAGAAAACTTTGAATTTGTTTCACGGCTATTTTTGTCTTAGCAATTAATTCGCGGAACGCAATTTGATTGTCATCGTAACTACCTACTCCAAGACTGTTCGATTCAATCATAGAAGATTCTCCTGACTTAAATTTAACGATCACTTTATAGGTAGTTTCAGCCCAAGAGGGAAATCCATCAATATCAGAATCATAATAACTAGATACGCGGATTGCAATGTTGTTAATGTCATCGATTTCGATGCTGTCGATCCGATCGACAAAGTTCTCATCGAAAGTAATCATATTTTGGTGATAACTATAGGCTGGACGGGGCAAGATCCAACTATCTCGATCTATTTGATAAGTCTTTTCCCTTCGGACGATCGCTCTTTTCAAGAAAAGATAATAGATTGCATTAACCAATGCAAGTATCAAAGCAAACCAATACATAATACTATTGAGAGGATGGCTTTTCCCATAGGCTATGATACTTAATTCTATTTTCGATAAGAAATCTAATAAGTTGAAACCAGAAAGGTAAGTACTAAGAATAATAATGAAAAAATATACAAACTCAGTTGAAGTAGGTGTTGGCAATAGAAAAGGCTCTTTACCAGCTTCAAAATTTTCGCATTGAACGATGAGATATCTGTCATCGACTACGGATATTTTCATTGCAATATTCGAGAGGATAATCTTTAAAAATTAATCATTTAGTGTAGCTTTTCCGTTGGAGCATCGCTCGTAAACAATCCGAAATCGTCTAGCTGGAGTAGGATCGAAGTGGTCGATCGAATCCTCAAAAGATAGCTGCGTTAGCCCAGTATCGACAAATTTATTTAACTCATCCTTGGTAAGTGGAAAGGGTAAATTCTCGCAAGCGTCTTCAGGATCGCGACCGCGACAGACTACTAATAATTTACCCTCGATCGCGACAAAATTACCGATACACTCGATCGCATTTGGACGAATATTTGCAGGTAGTGCTTGAATGGTATAAATCTCAATAACGAGATCGAAACCAAACTTCCACTCGGCTGGAGCGGCAAATAAATCGATGGCTTGATAATTGACTTGCGATGTGGGAAATCTCTGATGACACCAATCGATCGCAGTTGGAGATAGATCGAATGCTGTTACTTTAGCACCGAGTCCAGCTAGATATTGGGCATCGTCACCCAGCCCACAGCCGACAACTAATACTCGTAAATCTTGTAGCCTTAATTGAGATCTTTTAGTCCATTCTAGCAGCCACGGATTCACAGATCGATCGGCCCACGGAATTGCATCGAGATTTCCTTGAGCTTCGGCATATAGAGTTTCAAACCATCCCGTATAGTCGCTTCTACTATAGGCTGCGGTAGATAATTCACGAACGCGCGAGCGAGAGTTAGTCATATCTTATTTTAAGTAGCATCATGCAGCAACTCTAACCATTGTGACAGAATAAGGATAGTAGATTTTGCCGCACCGTCCAGGATAAAACGTTCATGCTCCGCCTCTCTGAAGTCAAACTCCCACTCGATCGTACTGAAGCAGATATTCAGTCGGCTATTCTCAAGAAACTATCGATCGCGCCTAAGGATCTAATTCGCTACACCATCTTCAAACGTAGCTATGATGCCCGTAAGCGTGGCGCAGTTTCATTTGTCTATATTATCGATGTCGAGACGACTAGAGAGCAGCAGTTACTTCAAAGGTTCAAGAAGGATATTCACGTTGTCCCGACTCCCGATACTAGCTATCGCTACGTTACCCAAACAGCTACTAAAATAGAACAACGTCCGATCGTGATTGGCTGTGGGCCATGTGGGATGTTTGCGGGGTTATTATTGGCACAGATGGGATTTCGTCCGATCGTTTTGGAGCGCGGTAAAGCGGTACACGAGCGATCTGTCGATACTTTTGGCTTCTGGAGCAAGGCAAAATTCAACCCAGAATCCAATGCTCAATTTGGCGAAGGCGGTGCGGGGACTTTTTCTGATGGTAAGCTGTACAGCCGGATCAAAGATGCCCAACATCACGGGCGCAAAGTCCTCGCGGAACTGGTTAGTGCTGGTGCTGCGCCAGAAATCCTCTACATCAATAAGCCCCACATTGGCACCTATCGACTAGTAAAAATAGTTGAAAATATCCGCCACACGATCGAATCTCTCGGTGGTGAAATCCGCTTCCAAAGTCGGGTAGAAAATATTCAGATCGAAAATGGGCAAGTCTGCGGCGTTACTCTGGCAAATGGTGAATATATCCCCAGTAACCATGTGGTGCTTGCTGTCGGACATAGTGCCCGCGATACCTTTGAGATGCTCCATCATGCTGGAGTATACATCGAACCCAAGCCCTTCTCGATCGGGTTTCGGGTCGAACATCCCCAAACAGTCATCGATAAATGTAGACTGGGATCGCAAGCTGGACATCCGATGCTCGGTGCGGCTGATTATAGCTTGGTTCATCACTGCAATAATGGTCGATCGGTTTATAGCTTTTGTATGTGCCCTGGGGGGCAAGTTGTCGCCGCTACATCCGAGGTGGGGCGAGTTGTCACCAATGGGATGAGCCAGTACGAGCGCAGCGGGAAAAATGCCAATAGCGGCATCGTTGTCGGGATTACACCAGCGGATTATCCTGGTAGTCCGATCGCTGGAATTGAATTTCAGCGTCGCTTGGAGGAGAAGGCTTTTGAGTTGGGAGGCGGTACCTACCAGGCTCCAGGACAACTGGTAGGTGATTTTTTGGCGGGGGTGCCCTCTGTGCAATTAGGCTCTGTCAAGCCGTCATATAAACCAGGTGTAAATCTCGGCGATTTGAGTTTGTGTTTGCCCGATTATGCGATCGAGGCAATTCGCGAAGCTATCCCCGCTTTTGACAAACAGCTCGATGGTTTTGCCATGCACGACGCGGTACTAACTGGCGTGGAAACCCGCACTTCATCACCGATTTGTATCAAGCGTGGGGACGACTATCAAAGTCTCAATACCAAAGGTTTGTACCCCGCAGGTGAAGGAGCTGGGTATGCTGGGGGTATTCTCTCGGCTGGTGTCGATGGGATCAAAGTCGCTGAAGCTGTGGCTTTGAGTATTCAAAAAAAACAGTAAATGCTTGCCGTAATTGAGAGTAGGGGCAATACGGTTCGGTGCCCCCCAGCCCCCAATCCTGGGGGAGCAAGATCGATAGAAGTCCCCCAGAATTGGGGGATTTAGCGGCGCGATATGGGCGGGGTTCCCCACTGGGGCGCGAGCTTTTCGGGGGAAGCTTCCCCCGAAAACGTCGCTTCGGGTGACCCGACCAGTACGCACATATAATCGCGACAAGACAGGGGGCGATCCTCACTAGAGAATCGATTAACCGAACCGTATTGAAAGCGAACGGATCTTGGCCAGAAAAATATCAGATTTTGAGGTTTGGGGGAGTAATTGGTAGTCTCAAACACATCCAGGATCGACGAGAATCGATCGATCCGTGCATCAGATGTGTTAAAAAGACACTAACCGCCACCTCGCATAGATCCGCATGAAATTATTAATTAGCAACGATGATGGGATCTTCGCTCTGGGGATTAAGACATTGGCAGATACACTCGCTTTAGCTGGACATGAAGTAATTGTAGTCTGTCCCGATCGCGAACGATCGGCAACTGGTCATGGTTTGACTCTTCACGATCCGATTCGGGCTGAAGAAATTACAGGTATTTTTCATCATACCGTTAGAGCTTGGTCTTGTTCGGGTACGCCTGCCGATTGCGTCAAATTAGCACTGGGAGCATTACTAGATGGTTTCCCCGATTTCGTCCTCTCAGGAATCAATCATGGTGCCAACCTGGGTACAGACGTTTTGTACTCTGGAACGGTGTCTGCGGCGATGGAAGGCACGATCGAGGGGATTCCTAGTATTGCCTTTAGCTTGACTAGTTTCAGTTGTCGAGAGTTTCAACCCGCCGCGAATTTTGCAAAAGATTTAATCGCTCATCTGGAACATCAACCGCTGTCAGAATCGTTGTTATTAAACGTGAATATCCCACCCGTTTCAGCGTCAGAAATTGCTGGAGTCAAAATTACCCGTCAAGGGATCAGGCGATATTTTGATACTTTCCAAAAGCGAGTAGATCCGCGTGGCAAAACTTACTATTGGTTGTCTGGAGAAGTAGTCCAGGATTTAGATCAACCAGAACATCTCCATCTTCCCGCAGAGATCGAAACTGATGTGCAAGCGATAAAAAGCAACTTTATTACGATCGTCCCACTTCAGTTTAATATGACTTCTACAACTGGAGTATTTAGTCTCAAAGATTGTGGAATTGAGGGATTAAAAATAGAATTGTGAATTAGATAGCTTCGACTTCTATTGCTATAATCGCCATGCTTTGACTCTTCTTACTCTTGCAGGAGAGGGAGCAATGATAGGATGCCTGAAAACTCAATTTTGCTAAGTTCAAGCCCTAGAAGATCCCCCTAAATCCCCCTTAAAAAGGGGACTAAGAGTCCGGTTCCCCCCCCGCTT
>ENA-OFCI01000935-OFCI01000935.1-metagenomes-genome-assembly--contig:-NODE-935-length-15116-cov-3.697563_pt1 | contig 15116 bp, 9 predicted proteins | sample MGYA00153391_OFCI01 | MGnify analysis MGYA00153391
CATCGATTGCTGCTGCCTATCGAGATGCTGCTCTTTCTCGCGCAATTGTTCCCATTGGGCGGCTAGCTCTTGGCGAGATTGCTCGTGTTGTCCGAGTGTCACTTCTAGAGCTTGTGCTGCTTGTGTCAGCCTGTCGAGTTCGGCGCGGGTGTGTTCTAAATCTTCTTCCCGTCCATAAATTTCTTCCTGGCGCAGTTGCAACTGTTGACTTTGCAAGCTCAGTGACTGCCGCCAGCTTTCAATTTCGTCAGCTTCTTTTTTGTACTTTTCAATTTGCCGCGAGAGATTTTGGAGAATACTGACCAAATGCTTGCCAGCATCCCGCAATTGGGACTGAATTTGGCGATTGGCATTCATATCTACCAGTACCAAAACGCCAGGATTGTAGCTATTAACTTCATCAGGAGCGGTGAGTAGCTCTTCACCAGGAATGGCACTCCAATTCTGTTCGGTACGCTGACAAGCCAATAGTTTGAGTTCGGGCTTACTTCTCCCGCCGATATTAAACCCAGATCTTGGTTTTTGGACTTCTGCTAGATACAACACGTTAATATTCCCTTGTCTTATATAAACAAATTGAGGTTTTGCCGAGCATCCAGAATCAAATAAGTTAATCTATGTGATAAATCTGAGCCAACAGACAGTTTTAACCGCTTTTGTTGTATTACTCAAAAACGGATGTGGTAGAGAGATCGTCCACAAACCCCAAACAGCGAATTTCGCCGATCGGATGAAATTGACTCGGACGGATTAGCGATGCTCCAGCCCAGAGGCTGCGCCGTTCCCAGCATCTGGGGCAATGGCTGTGCGATCGGTGTCAACACCGCTCTAAGTCACATTAAGCTTTGTCTCAATTAGAGGATGCCATCACTAATAACTATATATACATCGACTGGCTGCTGTCATCAGCATAAAACCCAACTAATTTTTTTAACGATCTTGGAGATAATGCAACAAACTAGTCAATGTGTGGGAAAACTGAATGTAACGGACATAATAGATCGATATCTACACTGTGCAATCTCAGTTGGGTTCATTCGCGGAGCGTCGCTGCCTTGAATTCGAGATTTGCCTCCTTTAGCAGATTGACGCTCCGCGATATTGTGTTAAATGGTACTGGCTACTAGATCGATCGCCGGATCTAGTCCGATACCAGATCCCGATCGGTATTAGCAATGAATCCTGATGATGTTTAAAGATCGCCCGTCCATGTTTACGACCTCAGTTTCTATCCACCCGATCGATTAACAGATATATGAAAACAGTTCTAGTTGTGGATGATAGTACCGCCCAGCGGGAAATGATCAAAGAGCTACTCCTAGCTAGTGGAATGACAGTAAATGTCGCCATGGATGGCGAACAAGCTGTAGCAGTTGCGCTGGAAATCATCCCAGATATTGTAGTACTTGATGTGGTCATGCCCAAGATGAATGGTTATGAAGTTTGTCGAACACTTAAATCCAATCCCAAAACTCAAAATGTTCCGGTGATTTTGTGTAGTTCCAAAAGCGAGGATTTTGATAAGCATTGGGGAATGCGGCAAGGTGCAGATGCTTATGTCTGCAAACCTTTTGAGCCAGTGGAATTGCTGAGTACGATCAAACAGTTATTGCGAAATTAGGATAGATCTGATGGTTCTCAATTTAGATTTTCTCACTAGCGATCATCCTCCCGACAGTGCCGATGTGGCTGTGGGGAGCCGAGATGGAGAGTTGTGTTTGCGCTTTGATGTGCCCTCTGGTAATGAATTTGCGCTGATTGCTTCTGGTGTCCGCGAGGTAATGTCAGTTTATTTCGATCGGATCGCGCCGATTCCCAATGCTTCACCTTTTTTCCTCGGCACATATAATTGGCGGGGGCAGGTAATTTGGGTGGCAGATCTCGGTCAATTTCTAGGCGATCGAGTATTAGTAAATAACAATCAAAATGAAGTTTCTGTGCTAATTGTGGAAGATCAAGAACTGGTGATGGGTTTTGCCGTTCATACAGTAGCGAATACAGAATGGTTGGATATCAGCCAGATGCTCGCTCCAGATCGCGATGTTCCGGTAGCTATGCGTAGTTTTGTCAAGGGAGTGTATCCGACGACAGGGACTGCCCCAGGACTAAGATTATTAGATCGAGTGGCGATCCTCCGCTCTTCTCAATGGACTATTTAATAGTTTTTTAGTCAACACTTCATAGTTCGATCTGTGGATGACTTCCATCCTCCGGTAATTCTTAACATTAGATTAGTCTCGGTCAGAGTATGAAACTTATAAAAAACATCCATATTTTATAAAATCAGCCAGTTATAGTAGTAAAACAATGATTTCTAACCCCGATTACACTCAAGATTATACTCAAGATTATCAACTAGCCGAAGCTGCTTACCTCCAAGGTAATTATGAAAAAGCTGCATCGATTATCGATACTCTAGTTAATAAATTTCATGACGATCCTAGTGTCCGACTACTCCGAGGACATATTTATTGTTATGGTTTGTACCAATATGAAATTGGCAAAAAAGAGTATGAATACGTCATTAGTATTTCCAGCGATCCTGAATTTCTGCAATTTGCTCACAGTGGATTGGAATATGCTAATTCTTGTTTGAGTCAGATGGGCGATCGTCACCCGCAGCAATTCAATGATGGTGATTCTGGCGGGCATTATCGCGATACAAGTGCTGATTCAGCCGAGTTACTAACTTGGCGACAACCAGAAGATCTGACCGCTGATGAAGATTTCGACCTTGCAGCCCTCAATTTTAATGTAGATATGTCGGGGCAACTGTTTCCAAGCCATTCTACAGACTTTTTCACGGGTGAAGCTAGTGCGATCGGTCAAAAGCCCCAAGTAGCGACGGGGTTCCACAATAACGAACAAGAAACTCTCACTGATGCTTTTGCCTTTGGGTATAACAAAGAGGGTAGCGAACCTAACGAGTTGGGCGTACCGCTAGCAACCACAACTGAAACTGCGGATGATACTGGATTTTTTAATGTCTCGCCAGCAGCCCGTCGCGCTTTTGCGACTTTCGAGCCAGATCGATCTTCTACGTTTGAAAGCACACAGGAATCTCAGCGTTCAACTAACTCTTTGACTGACGATCTACCATCCCAAAGTGAAGCTGAAGACGATGAGTCAAATCGAGCTAATCGTCCGACGATGATTTTTTCAAATCATCGTGTGGAACCAGTTGCTCAGGAAAAAAATCCCCTCCAAGCCGAGTTTTCAGTCGAAGATATCTCCGATGCTCTCAATGAAATCAGCGGTGCGCTGCCAATGGCTTGGCCCCCAACGCGTCATGCTGCCGAACTGCCCAATTGGATGGACGAACAGAACGATCGACCGGAGCGAGCAAATGGTAGTCTACCTCATCCTGATAACGATTCGCCAGATTTGGGTGTGGCAGCAACTTTTCAGGCAGCTTTCCAACCACAGTCAGGATTTACTCCTCCCAAGGCATCGATCGAATCATCTTCCAACCGTCAGTTTGAGCCGATCGAGCATCAACTAGCTTCAATTCTCGATAGCGGTGGTGGCACACAATCTGGATTTTTCGATCTGCCAGACAATTTTCTCGAACAGGCAGCACCATCCTCGATCCAGCTACCCAAATCTTCCGGTATATTTGATGATAGTTCAACATTTATCAATGGGGTGTCGATCTCTGGGATCAAAAATCAACCACCTGGAACCATGAGTAGTCTCTATCGTGAGGATAGTTCTCTAATGACCAATATTCCTCCCGCAAAAGGTATGTTTGCACCGTTTGAAAATGCCTCATTCCAGAAGAAACAGTGGCTGATTTCTGGGGCTGCTGGATTGGGTGCGGCGATCGCGATCGCTGGAGCTACTTTTGCGACTAGCCTGACGCTCGATGCCAAGGATAAAGCCGCGCTCCCACTCCTCCAGCGGACTGGGGCGATCGCGATGGTCTTGGGTGGTCTGGCGAGTTTTGGGATCGCCAGAGTCCTGATGGGTCGCTATACCAAGCAGGTGAGCCGCAGTGTCCGAGACTTACAATCCAATTTTGAACAAGTTGCTCAGGGCAATATGGCTGCCCGTGCTACTGTATCTTCGCAGGATGAATTGGGTCTGTTGTCTTCATCTTTCAACTACATGTTGCAATCTGTGATAACTAGTAACTCCGATGCCCAACGCAAGGCACGGGAGATGGAACTCGCCAAAGATGAACTCCAACGCCAAGTAATCCGCCTCCTCGATGATGTAGAGGGTGCGGCGCGGGGAGATCTGACGGTCAAAGCTGAAGTCACCGCCGACGTACTAGGTGCGGTTGCGGACTCTTTTAACCTGACGATCGATAGTCTCAGACAGATCGTTCAACAGGTACAAGTTGCCGCAGTTCAGGTCAACCAAAGTTCGACTGAGAGTGAAGCATTTGCCCGACGGTTATCTTCGGACGCGCTCAGTCAAGCTGAAGAACTAGCTGTAACTGTGAACTCTGTCCAGATGATGACTGCCTCGATCAAACGGGTAGCTGAAAGTGCGCGCGAATCAGAAGAAGTAGCGCGGACAGCATCGGCTACCGCCCTTAGAGGTGGTGAAGCGGTAGAACGGACGGTAGCAGGTATTCAAGAGATTCGCGAGACCGTCGCAGAAAGTACCCGAAAAGTCAAGCGTCTAGCAGAGTCTTCGCAACAAATTTCCCAAATCGTCTCGGTAATTTCCCAAATTGCATCACGCACCAACTTACTCGCGCTCAATGCCAGTATTGAAGCAGCTAGAGCGGGAGAATCGGGTAAAGGATTTGCGATCGTCGCTGATGAAGTCCGCCAGCTAGCCGACAGAAGTGCTAAAGCTCTCAAAGAAATCGAGCATATCGTACTCCAGATCCAAAGTGAGACGGGTTCGGTAATGGCAGCGATGGAGCAAGGTACACAACAAGTTATCCAGGGTACAAAACTAGCAGAACAAGCCAAGCGATCGCTCGATGACATCATTCAAGTATCCAATCGGATCGATGCGCTGGTACGATCGATTACTTCAGATACGATCGAGCAACGTGAAACTTCCAAAGCAGTAACAGAAGTCATGCAATCAGTCGAAATCCAAGCTCAGTCAACTTCTCAAGAAGCTCAGAAGGTATCTTCATCCCTCGAAAATCTCGTAGTCGTCGCTCGAAACCTGCTTACTTATGTCGAGCGATTCAAAGTTGAGTAGTTTAGGCTTTAGGCTTTAGGCTTTAGACTTTAATCCGCTCCCCTTCACTAAATACCTAACACCTAACACCTAATCCCTAACACCTAATCCCTAACACCTAATCCCTAACACCTAACACCTAACACCTAACACCTAATACCTAGTTATGGAACACGATCGCATTCTGGGCTACTTTTTAGAAGAAGCTATCGAACACTTACACACGATCGAGCAAGGCTTACGCAAACTGCCAGAAACAGTCAGACAGCCGACGATGATTCGCGAATTATTTCGGGCGGCACATTCGATCAAAGGTAGTGCTGCTATGTTGGGACTACCTGACGTTCAAAAAATTGGCAACCAATTTGAAGCCAACTTTAAACTACTCAAAGAACAGCCGCAAATTGAAGTGGACAGCCACCTTCAATCACTATTCTTAGTCAGCTTTAGTTTTTTACAGGCAGGGATCGAGCGGATTCGAGTTGCTAGCGATCCATATCACCAAGATCCTGCTGCTGCCGATCCGATCGGCGATCCGGTATTTGGAGAACTCCGAGCCTATATCCAGCATTTAGTTGCTATTAGCAATCCTACCTTGGCACCAGTCATCAGCGAACGAGTCGATCGAGATCTCACTCTAGAACAAGTATTTGGGGAATATGTTACCCGCAAACTAGCTGAAATCATCAGTCTGTGCTTACAACCAGATCGACCTGAAATCCGTACCCAAATCCAGCAAGTCTGTCAAAAATTGGGAAATATCGGCGAAAATTTTGAGTTTTTAGAATGGACAAATTTATTTACAGCTTGTCGATTGGCGATCGCCAATCCAGCTAATTCGCTACCTCAACTAGGCGAAAGTATCAGGATCGCTGTCAAACAAGCACAAGTTCTAGTTTTAGCCGATCGCCATCAAGCCATCGGGATCACCCCCGATTTAGAGGCTCTGATCGATGTTCACAATGGGAGCGTCGCTAATACTAGCACAAATCATCCTCACGACTTAGTTACCGATCGTCCTGTAGCTCAGAGCGAGCCGTCCCAAGTTGCCGATTTATTATCCATTAATCATCGACTAGAACCTGCTAATGTCGATCTAGTTGCCATCCCAGCGGCAGAATTCGATCCAGAGGCGATGGAATTAAACGAGTTTATGAACTTACTCGACGTACCTAATGAGGGTACTTGGATGCAGGATGAGGATTTCATCGTCGGCGGATCTGAGCATGAGCCGCTCGAACCCCCGTTATTGGGCGATGCCACTACCGACAAATTTTACTCACAACTATTTGAACCATCCTCACTTGACATCCTCCCAGCTAACGATCTGGCTGTGACAATCGAGCAAGTAACAACTGGCGCAGACATAGCTCCAGCGATCGCCGAGTATGATGAAGAAACATTTTATACTCCCGATCTAGAAGGTATCGACGATCTAGCTAGTAATTTTTGGTCGGATCGAGTAGCCGCAGTCGAGCCTCCATATCTAAATCTAGATTCGATCGACCGCGAGGACTATGAACTTCAGCCCGATCTTTCTCTATTAGATCTAGATGTCCCTGCACCAGATTTTGGTCTAGATCGTCCGATTAGTAAACTATTTCCGACGATCGCCGCACCTGAAAATTGGTCTGAATTAGCACCACCACCGCCAGTTCACAATGTAGCAGAACCGATCGCCTCGATTGTGGACTTACAGGCTCCCGCGTTAAGCGATCTTACCAACTTCGATCGGCAAAATCCCGATCTTCTTCAGGTTACTAATGGAATCGCTTCACCGACTTCCGAGCTACTATATTTTGAAGAATTAAACGATCGTCCATTATCATTGACGATCGCTGACGATCTAACTATTCCTGAATCGATCGATTCGCTCCACAACTCAGTCGCACAATTTGAGGTTGATGATTTTAACGATCTGCAATTAGATATTCTCAATGGCAATTCATCTGGAGATTCAAGCGATGATGATTTCGCAGGTTTAGACATCAATCCTCTCGGTTACAGTGGCACAACTATCGATCCTTGTGTTGGTGATGAGTTTGCATTGGAATTTAGTTCTTTTGGTAATAACGATTTAGCAATAGGCGCGGCTGTCAATAGTGATTTTACAGACTTAGATTTTAGTTGTTTCGATCTTCCAGATTCAGATATCGGTTCCAATGGATCGAATCTCAATCCGTTGACTAGTAATAATCTAAATCTAAATTCAGCAACAGATGGTGATTTTGAATTAAATCTCACTTCAATTGAGAATGATAATCTGGATCTAGGTTCGGCGATCGATAACGATTTATTTGAATTAAATCTCAATTCATTGAGTAGTGACGATCTAGAGGTATCGGCGATCGATAACGATCTAGTCGGATTAAATCTCAATCCGTTAAGTAGTAACAATCTAGAGGCGAATTCGGCGATCGACAATACGTTTATAGATTTTGATTCTCTAGCTCAAAATAGTAATAATTTTGTAGATTTAGATCTAGAGTTCTTGGATGCTAGTGGAGCGAGTGCGAAACTATTTAATGATGATGATTTTGCAGGCTTAGATCTGGATTTTCTAGATGGTGGCAATTCACTTGCTGAAATATCTGTATTTGATGCAACTTCACCACTAGAGGAGCAAGTAGCATCATCAGACATCGATGCTTTAGATATTAATCTAGACCACTTAGCCGAAAATCCGCTAGTGGATCTAAATACACCCAATATTAATGATGCGATCGATCTCAATCTAGATATTTTTAGTATTGCCGATTTAGGTTTGGAATCGTCGGGTAGCGATGCGTTTGGAGATCTAGATTTTAGTATCCTAGATGAAGAACATTCAGAAGAATCTCTCCAGGAGCAGCTAAACCCAATAGCACAACATTCAAAGGTCGAGCATCTTTCTGACTTAGATTTTAATTTTGAGGCACTAAGTGCCGAAGTCACTAGTGATGAATTGATAGATTTGGGAAAAATGTTTGACGATCAATCTCCGTCAAACCTGACAGATACCGGAGATTTGGACGCACTGCTAGGGATGGCGATCGGTGTTGGGAGTGTCGTAGCCCTGACTGGAGGGGGATCGGCATTTGACGATCTCGACGCTCTGATGGCAACCCCAGCGACGATCGATCCAGCGATTAACCTAGATGAGTTATTAGGGGACGTTCAAAACCCTACACCACCGCTAGTCAATCCACCCGCACCCAGCACCGAGCGGGAACCAACAGATCGTCGATCGAAACAATCGCGGACATTCGAGCAAACGATGCGGGTGTCAGTCAGACATCTAGATAACCTCAATAACTTAGTTGGGGAACTCGTCGTCAACCGGAATACACTAGAGCAAGACCAAAATCGGATGCGCCAGTTTGTCGAAAAACTGCTCTCTGAAGTCCAAAAGCTCAATGAAGTTGGGAAGCGGATGCAGGATCTCTACGAACGATCTTTGATGGAAAATTCCCTCGTCGCCAGCCGCCAGCAACATAAAGCCACCATCCCAAATCTTCAACCTAATAGCGAAGTGGCGATAAATGACACATCGATCGAATACGATCCGCTAGAGATGGATCGATTTACGCCGATTCACTTGCTGTCCCAAAAGATGATCGAGTTGACTGTCAGAGTGCGCGAGTCCACTGCGGATATTGAATTCGTCGTCGATGATAGTACCGAAGTCACCCGTACCCTCAGACAGATTACCGGACAGCTTCAGGAAGATCTAACCAAATCGCGGATGGTGCCCTTTGCTCAGACAGCAGACAGGCTCCAGCGTGGAGTGCGGGATAATGGTCTTAGATATGGCAAAGAGATCGAACTGAGCGTCGAAGGACGGGATACCCTCATTGATAAAGTCATCCTCGAAAGTCTGACTGAACCGTTGATTCATATGGTCAATAACGCGATCGCACATGGGATAGAATCCGCCGAAACCAGACTGAATAGTCATAAACCGAACGCCGGAAAAATCACGATTCGCGCCATCCACCAAGGAAACCAAACCATTATCTCTATTTCCGATGATGGTGCAGGTATCGATACCGAACGTGTGAAAGCCAAAGCGATCGAAAAGGGGATTATTACCGCCCAGCAAGCGGCAACAATATCCAAAAATGAAGTCTATGAACTGCTATTCTTACCCAGTTTCTCTACTAAAGATGTAGCTGATGAACTCGCTGGACGTGGAGTAGGGATGGATGTTGTCCGTACTAGTATCACCGAAATTCGGGGGACGATCGCCACCGTATCGCAGCTCGGCATCGGTACTACCTTTACGATCCGGCTACCACTGGCACTGAGTATCGCTAAAGCGTTGATTGCTGTCAATAATAAGAGCAATATCGCCTTCCCAATGGATGGGATTGAGGATACCCAAGATGTCAGCCCCGAACAGATTCAAGTCAATAGTGATGGCGAACAGTGCATTTTCTGGCGCGATGAACTGATGCCATTCAAACCCCTATCTGACTTGCTAGGATTCAATCGTCCTCTGGCACGCAACAATTTTTATAATACAAATGAAGATGATAGCGATCTAGTTTCGATCCTGATTCTCCGTAGTGATGGCAACTTAATCGCCGTTCAAGTCGATAAAATTACTGGCGACCAAGAAATCGCAATCAAACCCCTTCAGGGGCCAGCATCCAAGCCACTGGGGATTGCTGGAGCGACAGTGATGGGGGATGGTCGGATCATTCCGATCGCTGACGTGATGGAGTTGATCGCCCTCGCCAAAGGTACGCTCTCTCGGAAGGTTTCGACTGAATGGACATCTCAAATGACAGTTCCGACTGTCGAAGTCCGCGAATCAATAGTACTGATCGTAGATGACTCCATCACCGTCCGAGAATTGCTCTCATTGACCTTCAAACGGGCTGGCTACCGTGTCGAACAGGCTCGCGATGGTCAGGAAGCCTGGGACAAGCTCAGAGCTGGTCTACCCTGCGATATCGTCTTCTGTGATATTGAGATGCCTCGGATGGATGGGCTAGAATTCCTCTCCCGCATCCAGAAAGATCCCGCCCTCATCAAAATACCTATTGCGATGCTGACTTCACGCGGTAGCGATCGTCACCGTCAGATCGCCTCCCAACTCGGTGCTAGTGGCTACTTTATCAAACCATACTTGGAAGAAGCTCTACTCGATGCCGCAAAACGGATGATCAAAGGGGAGGTGTTGGAGATCCTAGCGCAGAGGGCGCAGAGATAAAGGAGAACGCAGCGGAAAGTGCGTTCTTGGGGTTTCCCCGCTTGGGTTCGTTCCATGGTCGGGAAACCCGACCGGACGAACTCCGCAAGTGGAGCACCTTTTCAAGACAGAGAGTCGATCTGTAAGGATCTCTGCTGATTAATTTTCCCCACTAGTCCCCTCTCTGCGTTCTCTTCCCCCTCTGCGACCTCTGCGCCTCTGTTTTTGCCTGTTTAACGGGCAATTTTTTTTGCTGAGATGGTACCGATTTAGTATTACGATGCCAGAGATTTTTCAATGACATTGGCTTAATTTTGCCCTTGGAGAATCGCTTATATGTAGATACCAACCAATCACTACTGTAATGACTCATGGCACCCAATTCTAAACCGCAGAACAGAGCGGTATATACAGGAAAATTACTCTCGATCGAGTGGTGCAAGATGCCGATTAACTGTTGTCCGGTATATGTCTTAGCACCAGCTAACTGAGCTATACCCAAATAAAATAAACCTACCAGTCCCAACCATAAACTTAAATATAATATCCGTCCAATCGTCCCAATTATCGGCCCGTGCGACCAGATCGATCGATGTTTAATTGCCTGCTGATACGGTCGCCACAACCACCGCAATTTACCCCATCGTTTGTAATGAAAGGAGTATAAATCTAAATCGGGGCCGAAAATTAACCCACTCACTAGAAACCCACTCGACACCCAAAATGCCAAGTCTGCACGGGAAGTCGTCAACAGTGTTCCTCCCGCAATTATAGGTAAACTCCACAGAGTCACTCGATCGTGTGTACGTCCAGATGGCAAGGTTAATTAGTTGATAGTTGATAGTTGATAGTTGATAGTTATAAATATAAGTGCCAGCACAAGAGCAATTATACACTTCCGGTCGCTAATCTCCATTCACTACTTCTTCCCAGATGACAGAATCAAATCTTACTGACGAACAATATAAGCAGAAAATGCAGCGTCGGCAGCAGGTGCAAGCCGAGCGGATCGATCGATCGATCGACAAAAAAGGCTTGATTATCGTCAATACTGGGACGGGGAAAGGGAAAACTACCGCCGCGCTGGGGATGGTGCTACGATCGCTCGGACATGGCTATCGAGTCGCGATCGTTCAATTTATCAAAGGTGCGTGGGAACCAGCCGAGAAAGCCGTTCTAGAACGCTTTGGCGACCAATTAGTATTCCAGGCGATGGGGGAAGGTTTTACTTGGGATACTCAGGATCGCGATCGAGATATTGCTACCGCCGAACGCGCTTGGGCGCAAGCCTTGAGTTATATTATCGATCCCAACTATCAATTAGTATTATTAGATGAGATCAATATCGCTCTCAAATTAGGCTATCTCAGTCCAGAAGTAGTAATTGCCGGATTGGCTCAAAAACCCGAACTGTCTCACGTAATTCTGACGGGTAGAGGCGCACCCCAAAGTTTGATCGATGTCGCCGATCTCGTCACCGAAATGACGATGATTAAGCATCCTTTCCGCGAACAAGGTGTCAAAGCACAACCTGGAATTGAATTTTAGGATGTGCTTTGTGCTTACGACGATCGATACAGATCGGCGATGAATTGATATAGTACTTTTTGGGCATTCACCGATCGGGTTGAGTCTTTGGTTGGATGAAATAATTCAGAAATCAGCGGTAAAACTTCTGTATCTAAAGCATCACGAAAAAGATCGATCGGTAAAATTAGTTGAGCAGCGTCGCGGAGGTCATGCAAGAATTCTAATTGAAAGCTTTCGGGGTTCGATCTGGCAAGTGCCAGCGGTCTAACCCAGTAGCGATCGGATATTTCAATCGTATCTATGACCTCAGCAAATAGGTATAAACGATCGCGGTGGTGTATCTCCCGTTCTGAAGGTAGGGGAGCATCGAGACAAACAATTCGAGTAGTTTTCACTTCAACTATTGGATATTTATCGTTCATGAATATATATCCCCATATCTATAAACTTAAACTTTAACCTAAAGATGCGATCGCATCATTAAATATCTTACTAGGTCGCATTGCCTCAATTGCTTTCTCCCGATCGGGATGATAGTAACCACCAATATCAACTGCTTGCCCCTGCGCTCCATTTAACTCAGCTAAAATCATCCCTTCATTCTCGCTCAGTTGTCGTGCCAACTCCGAAAATATTGCCTTGAGTCTGGGGTTTTTATCGTGCTCTGCTAAAGCTTGCGCCCAATACATTGCTAGATAGAAATGAGTACCACGATTGTCTAATTCACGGACTTTTGCTGAGGGAGATTTGGCGTTATCTAAATACTTACCACTAGCTCGATCGAGTGTTGCTGCCAAAATTAGCGCGTCTGGATTATTCGTCTTCTGTCCCAAATCCTCCAACGCCACAGCCAGAGCCAAGAATTCACCCAAGGAATCCCAGCGTAGATGTCCCTCGGTGAGGAACTGTTGGACGTGTTTGGGTGCAGAACCGCCCGCGCCTGTCTCGAATAAACCACCACCAGCTAGGAGCGGTACGATCGACAGCATCTTCGCACTCGTTCCCAGTTCTAGAATCGGAAATAAATCCGTCAAATAATCCCGCAATACATTTCCCGTTACGGAAATAACGTTTTTACCTGCTTTAATTCGATCGCAAGTAAAGCGCATCGCCGCTACAGGTGACATAATTTTAAGATCTAATCCCGTCGTATCATGGTTGCCTAAATATTCATCCACTTTCACAATCAAATTAGCATCATGAGCGCGATCCTCATCCAACCAAAAAATCGTCGGACAACCCGTCGCTCTCGCCCGATTTACCGCCAGTTTTACCCAATCCTGAATCGGTAAATCCTTTGTCTGACACATCCGCCAGATATCGCCCTGCTCCACCGAGTGTTCCATCAATGTCGCTCCAGTGGCATCTACAACGCGCACCACGCCATCAGTAGGGATTTCAAAAGTTTTATCATGGGAACCATATTCTTCGGCTTTCTGCGCCATTAAGCCCACGTTGGCGACATTTCCCATCGTGGCTACATCAAAAGCTCCATGCTCTTGGCAGAAATTGATACACTCCTGATAAATTGTCGCATAACAGCGATCGGGTATCATCGCCTTCATATCGTGCGCTTGTCCATCCGCGCCCCACATCTTGCCAGAGGTACGAATTGCCGCCGCCATCGACGCATCAATAATTACGTCGCTAGGAACGTGGAGATTGGTAATTCCCTTGTCGGAATTAACCATCGCTAGCTGCGGACGACTGGTATAAACTGCTTGTAAGTCAGATTCGATCGCGTTTCGTTCGCCATCTGGTAACGATTGAATCTTGGCATATACATCGCCGATACCGTTATTCGGATTTACGCCCAATCGAGCGAAAGTAGCGGCGTATTTAGCAAACACATCTTGATAATAAACTGTGACAGCGTGCCCGAATAAAATCGGATCGGATATTTTCATCATCGTCGCCTTGACGTGGAGCGACAGCAACACATCATCCGCCTTCGCCGCTGCTATTTCTCGCTCGTAGAATGCTCGTAACGCCTTGACGCTCATCACCGCAGCATCGATGACTTCCCCCGCCGTTATCGCCGTCTTCGTCAATACAGTCACACCATCTATTGTTACTAGCTCGATTTTGACTTCCCCCGCCTCAGCTATGACTACTGACTGTTCGCTCCCATAAAAATCCCCACTCTCCATATGGGCAACGTGAGTCTGAGAATCTGCTACCCACGCGCCTACTCGATGGGGATTCTTTTGGGCGTATTCTTTCACCGCTGCTGCTACTCTGCGATCGGAATTTCCCTCGCGCAATACTGGATTCACCGCACTACCGATTATCTTGCCATACCGCGCCTTAATTTTTACTTCTTCCTCATTCTGCGGTTGGGCTGGATAGTCGGGAATATCGTACCCCTGCTCCTGCAATTCCGCAATCGCCGCTACCAATTGAGGTGTCGAAGCACTGATATTCGGCAGTTTGATAATATTAGCTGCTGGTGTCTGCGCTAGTTCGCCCAAGATCGCGAGGGCATCGGGCTGCTGTTGCTCCGCTTTCAACCGTTCGGGAAAAGTGGCAATAATCCGCCCAGCCAGCGAAATATCGCTCATCTCGATCGACACATTAGCAGTTTTGGTAAATGCTTGAACGATCGGTAAAAATGAATAAGTTGCCAAAGCCGGAGCTTCATCGGTAAAGGTGTAGACGATTTTTGAGGATTGGGCTGTCATAGATCTTCGTTGTATGGTGTGGAAGCGTGATGAAGCGGCTGTAAACCATCATTTTGACATCTCTTGGGAATCTGGTGGTAGCGCAGTTGGCAAAATCTGGATTTGGAAGTAATTGATGATGTTGCTACAATAGCTACAATCGTTTGGAGTGATAGCGATGAGTACTAAGCCATTAAATGAAACAGAGCTAGCTGAAATTATGCAAATAGCTCAAGATGGAGAGAAAAAACTTAGAGAAATGAGCGATCTAGCAACAATAATAGCTGAAAAATGGAGCGTAAAAACGTAGGCTCCCGAACAAGCGATTTCTAAACCAGAATCAAAAATCGCTTCTGAAATACAATAAAAGGGCACAAGTTTTCAGATTATGGAAGTTAAGACTACTCACCACACTGATGCTGGCGACAAAGATAGTCAAGGGTGGTATCAATATTACTACGAGTACGATGTATTCTGCTTCACCGATGGTGAAATAGCACTAACTGTCCGTAGCTATGTATAGCAATCCTAAATGAGAAGCTATGTTGATGTAGGGTGTGTTAGGCTTCAGCCGTAACGCACCAGGATCGATACCCAAGGAT
>ENA-OFCI01000936-OFCI01000936.1-metagenomes-genome-assembly--contig:-NODE-936-length-15108-cov-15.193981_pt1 | contig 15108 bp, 9 predicted proteins | sample MGYA00153391_OFCI01 | MGnify analysis MGYA00153391
GCCGACGCCGGAAAGTTGAGCGACATCGTAACGTCCGGGGCCGAAGAATTGCTGGCGACCTTTGAAGTCGGAGTTTTCGTAGACGGTTACGCCTTGTTCGACGACGAGGCTCGATGTCCGATCATTGAGCTGGTTGCCAATATAGTTTGCATCCTCAGTAAAGTTTGCGGTATCCCCCAAAAAGCCTGCTTCGGAATAGAGCGTTACACGCAAACCCGTTGGCACTCGCACCGAACTAATCGTGTCGTTGCCGACGCCGGAAAGTTGAGCGACATCGTAACGTCCGGGGCCGAAGAATTGCTGGAGACCTTTGAAGTCGGAGTTTTCGTAGACGGTTACGCCTCGTTTAATTGGAGGTGGAATTTCAGTGACCGTATTTCCTGCAATTCTCAGACCGGTAAAGATTGTGTTGTCGTCGTATGTATCTTCAGGGAATATGTGCAGAAGATTCGTTGTAGATAGCAACGTATAGTCGCCATCCAGTACACCATCTATGACAATGAACTGGCAAGGCAATTGGCTGTTATAAAGATCAGCCCAGCCAGCGGATACTCCCTGGTTTACGTTGCAATCGGTAAATTTCGCTGTTGGACTTGCTGATGGGTTAATCCGTTCTTTATCAATCAGGCAAAATGCTTGTTTATAGCCCTTTGTTACCTGGTTACCTGAGGTGTCAAACAGCCTAAATTCGTTGAAATTCTTCAGGTGATAGTGCCCATGAGAAGCTGATAATTCAAACAAATCTGGATGATCAGCGGGTCGACCAACTACTAAATCAGTATCGCCCATGTTGTAAGACAGGAAGTCAAACCTTAAGAGACGGTGTGTACCAGGCGTGACACAACCATCCTGCACAGAGTGATCGCCTGTTGTTGGAAATGTTTCCTCTGTGATGTAAAAATTTTTAACTATTGGTACAAGATTAACGCCCATTGCATATCTCCTATTGCTTAGTACGGGACAAAAAGCTTGAAAAGATTAGAAGGGTAGGGTTTCATCAGAATCCCTCTAACTTGACTTTTCGGCTTTTTCACTTAACTTAAAATGTCCTGTTGCAGTAGCCTTCTGGCTGATGTGATCGTAGAGCTTATAGACATATGACTAGTCTGGCGGTGGCGTTTCCGTCACCCGACTAAGTGAGACTCTTGAGACGAGGGGGACAAACCCGTAGCTTCGAGAGTCCCGATACACCTGGGCTGCAACGTCCGGTTTGAGAGAGTAGTCGATCGTGAAGACGGGGATGTCCTGTTCAAGGAATTTGGTAGCCTGCTTCACCATTATTTCGGTTTCTTGTGGATCCTTTGGGATGTCGCCCCCACGGGGATCGTCCCAAGCAGCATCGCCAAGACCTCCGAACCAGATATCTTCAAACCCTGCCCCGTCAATCACCTGTGCATAGTCCGGTGCCTCGATCAGAAGTTCCGGCGCATTCTGTCCAATAATCAGGAAATCAGGGATAATTTTTCTGCCAACCCGTCGGATCCTCCTAATGAACTCCACCATCTCTTGGGCTGGGTTTTTACCAGCCTCTTCTGCAGCCTTAATGACTGGCTCGAAAGCATAACCCTGCACCCAATCAAGATACACGCCGTCGAAGCCAAACGTGGCAAGTTTCTGGATGAATCCCGCTTTTCCTACCCAAAGGCTTTGCCATTCGTTGTCCCAAAAGAGTATGGGGAAGTTTCCACTCCAGCCATCGGGATCGGGCGCCACTAGGAAACTTGGCTCCCCAGTCTTGGACTTTGTAGGCTCAATCCAACTGTTTTTCCAATAAGAGCGATAGTTTTCAGCCTCGCCGATATCAATGTACGCGATGACCAAGCGTCTCTTCCCCGATGGCGTGAAGCGGAGCTTCTCAACCATCCCTCCAACATCGAAATCTTCTTGTCCTTTGTTGGTAAAGTTAGGTTCAACAACAACGAAGGGATACTCGGTTGCGGCAAGTGAATCTACTTTCCCCGGCTCATCGAGTTCCTGGATGAGATACATCCAGGTCTTTGCATTCGACAAGGCTGTCGTCCGATCAAATTCATCCAAAAAGCTAGCGTCGCTCATCTTTAGTCCTCAAAATTGATTGCATCTCAAAGTGAATTGAAGTTCAGCTGCGGGATGAAACTCGTTTCTGAACCGTTAACAATAGTTTCTTCTGGAAGAGCGTCAGCGTCAGCAGGGGTAAACTAAGGAGATCGTTCTAAGTTTCTTGAATGCAAAAAAGCCTAGTTCGTGAGGTGAGGTGATAAGAGGTAAGAAAAGTTAAGTTGGAGTTTTGGGTAAAGTCTAATACTGCAACTAGTTGAGTAAGCCTTTAAGTTTCAAGCATTTAGCTACTGCAGGCGTCCGGAAAGCTGCGGTAAGAAGTGGTAGATCAGCGTGCCCCCTTGCGAAATACATCATTAAGCCATGGACTTTCAAAAAGCGATTCAGGTTATCGATACCGCCGTTGTTGCCAAGCTAGACCGGCATTTGAAAGATATTGAAGTAGCCATCCTCCAAGGTACTTGGCAAGGACAGAAGTATCATGAAATTGCTGAAGCTCATGGCTACACGCCCGAGTACTTAAACAACGACATTGGTCCCGGCTTATGGAAATCACTTTCAGAAGCGCTAGGGGAAAAAGTCAGTAAAACTAATTTTCGAGCAGCGCTAGAGCGACAGGCGGGTCTTTTGAGCAACGGTCCAGCCCAGTCGCAAGCGCCGCCCCTGGGAGGAGCGCTAGATTTTCCAGAGGGACCTGTAGTCTTAAACTCCCGCTTTTATATCGAAAGACCTCCCCTTGAAGCTCTCTGTTACGAAGCGATTTCGCAGCCAGGAGCGCTCATTCGGATCAAGGCACCGCGACATATGGGCAAAACTTCCTTATTAGATCGAATGATTGCCAACGCAGATCAACAAAACTACCAGATAGTACGTCTAAACCTGCTAGACGTTGGGGAGGCGAAATTCAGCAATCTGAATGATTTTTTGCGCTGGTTCTGTGCTGATGTCAGTCTACAGCTACAGTTGCCGAATCAGCTCGATGACTATTGGAATGAGGCGGTCATTGGTAGTCTACTCAGCTGCAAGACATACTTCCAGCTTCATATCCTAGAGCAGGTCAACAGCCCTCTAGTTTTAGCTTTCGATGAAGTTGATCGGGTGTTCCAGTACCCACAGATTGCGCGCGGCTTTTTTCCTTTACTACGCAGCTGGCATGAAGAGGCGAATAATCGCGAGGTTTGGAAAAAGCTGCGGTTAGTCCTCGCCCATTCTACGGAAGACTATGGACCTTTAGATATCAATCAATCGCCGTTTAATGTGGGGCTACCAGTAGAATTGACGGAATTTACTAGCGAGCAAGTACAAGCTTTAGCCTCGCGACATGAATTCAAGCGGACAACTTCGCTAGCGACCGCAGAGCTTGCCTCTTTACAGGCGCTTGTAGGAGGACATCCCTATTTAGTCCGGCTAGCCCTTGATCATCTTGCCCGTCAGGGCGGAACAATGGAACAATTGTTGCACAATGCAGCGACAAACGCTGGCATTTATCAAGCCCACTTACGGCGACATTTAGTCACACTGAAGGCCCATCCAACACTTGCGGCTACACTCAACCAGATTGTCGGCTCAACCGAGCCGATTCTGGTAGAAACATTGCAAGAGTACAAGTTATGCAGCATGGGATTGATTAAGCGAATCGGCGATCGAGTGATGTCAAGTTGTGAGCTGTATCAGCGCTATTTTCGAGCACGTTTTAGGGATGAGTTTTAGAGGTTCAATTGTTACCGATGCCACCTTACAAATATAAAATAGGCGGAAGTCTAGATTCGCAGGATCCTACCTATGTTAAACGGCAAGCTGACCAGGACTTATATGAAGGGCTAAAAAACCAAGATTTTTGTTACGTCTTGAACTCGCGTCAGATGGGTAAATCTAGTTTGCGGGTCCGCACGATGTACCAGCTACAGTCTGAGGGCATTGCCTGTGCTGCGATTGATATCAGCATCATCGGCAGCACTGCTGTGACCCCAGAGAAATGGTATGGGGGCATTGCCTTCGAACTATGGCATAGTTTAAATCTCAACAGCAAAGTAGGTTTTAATTCTTGGTGGCAAGAGCACAATTTACTGCCCCCGGTACAGCGCTTAAACCAGTTGCTTAAAGCCATCCTGCTACCGCAATTCCCGCAAGGACTTGTGATTTTTATTGATGAAATCGATACCACTCTTAAAATCAAATTTAAGGATGATTTCTTTGCTTTTATCCGCGCTTGCTATAACCAACGCGTCAATCATTCGGAATATCAACGCCTCTCATTCTGCCTCTTAGGAGTCGCAACACCATCTGACTTAATCGCCGACAAAAATCGGACACCTTTCAACATTGGGCGAGCCATTGATTTAGTCGGAATTCAAATGAATGAAGCCCACACCTTAGCTCAAGGTTTGGAGGGAAAAGTTAGTTGTCCCGCAGCCGTACTGCAAGAGATCTTGCAGTGGACAGGCGGTCAGCCGTTCCTAACTCAAAAGATTTGCCAATTGATTCTTACTGGAGAAACCTCTATTCTACCTGGCACGGAAGCAACGTCTATTGAAAGATTAGTTTCTCAACGGCTGATTGAAAACTGGGAAGTGCAAGACGAACCTGAACATTTGAAAACGATTCGAGATCGCATTCTTCGTAATAGTAAACAGAACACTGGTAGATTACTAGGGTTACATCAGCAAATTTTACAACAAAAGGAGGTGTTAGCTGATCATAGCTTGGAACAGACTGAACTACAGTTAACAGGATTGGTCGTGAAGCAGGATGGAAAGCTACGAACTTATAATCGCCTTTATCAAAAGGTATTTAGCCAAGAGTGGTGTGAGAAAGAGCTAGCCAAACTACGCCCTTATAGGGAGGGGCTGAGTCTTTGGCTGACATCACAACGCCAAGATGAGTCACGTTTATTAAGAGGACAAGCTTTGCAAGAGGCACAGATATGGTCAATCGATAAAAGTTTAAGTGACTTGGACTATCAGTTTCTAGCTGCGAGTCAGGAGCTAGAACAACGAGAAGTGCAGCAACGATTGACCGCAGAGCAGCAGGCCAATCAGATTTTAAGAAAAGCAAACCAAAAAGCTAGTCGAAGAATTCGTCTTGGAGCGATTGTATTAGGAGTGGCTTTCGCTCTGGCAGTGAGTGCAGGACTCTTTGTCCTACATACGACTCAGCTCGTGCAAAAAGCAACACATCTGGAAGTGGCGGGACTTGCAGATATCAAACGGCTAGAATTTGATCCTTTAGGTGTCTTGATAGAGGCAACGCAAAATGGAGAAGAGTTAAAAGCATTAGTTGACGACATGCAAATTGATCAAAGGAAAATCGTAGACTATCCTGCTGCTAGTCCAATCTTAGCTTTACAAACTATTCTTGATCGAGTCAATGTCTGGCAACAGGAGCTGACATTAAGCGGACATCGCCAAAGAGTTAATAGCGCTAATTTTAGCCCCGATGGAAAAGCCATCGTCACTGCTTCCGATGACAAAACGGCGCGAGTGTGGAACTTAGAGGGCCAGCAAAGGCTCGCCTTGCCACATGAGCAGACGGTCAATAGCGCCAGTTTTAGTCCCGATGGAAAAACCATTGTCACTGTTTCTGGTAACACGGCCCGAGTGTGGAACTTAAAGGGTCAGCAAAGGCTTGTCTTGTCACACGAGCAGACGGTCAATAGCGCCAGTTTTAGCCCCGATGGAAAAGCCATCGTCACTGCTTCTGGTAAGACGGCGCGAGTGTGGAACTTAAAGGGTCAGCCTCTAACAACCTTACAAGGGCATGAACAGACGGTCAATAGCGCCAGTTTTAGCCCCGATGGGCAACATATCGTCACCGCTTCAGACGACGAAACGGCGCGAGTGTGGGACTTAAAGGGAGGGTTGCTGAGCAGATTGGAAGGCTATCAGGGCCGCGATACTAGCGTCAGTTTCAGCCCGGATGGGCAGCACATCGTTACTGCTTCCGATAGTAGAATGGCACGGGTATGGGACTTAAAGGGACATCAACTTACCGCCTTACAAGGACATGAGGAGACAGTCAATAGCGCCAGTTTTAGCCCCCGCGAGCCGTTCATCGTCACGGCTGCAAAGGACAATACAGTCAGAGTGTGGGACTTCAAGGGGCAGCAAGTGGCCATTTTGCAGCATGGCAGTACGGTCAATAGCGCCAGTTTTAGCCCTGATAGGCAGCACATCGTCACCGCTTCAGATGACAAAAGAGTACGAGTGTGGGAATTCAAAGGACAGCCTCTGGCGACTTTGCAGCATGAGAGTACGGTTAATAGCGCCAGTTTTAGCCCCGATGGACAGCACATCGTCACGGCTTCCTATGATAAAGAGGCGCGAGTGTGGGACTTAAAGGGACAACCTCTAGCGACTTTGCAGCATGAGAGTACGGTTAATAGCGCCGGTTTTAGCCCGGATGGGCACTATATTGTCACCGCTTCCGATGACAAGACAGCACGAGTATGGAACCCCAAGGGGCAGCCTCTAGCCACTTTACAGCATCAAAATTCTGTCATTTATGCCGGCTTTAGCTCTGATGGTCAATACATCGTGACGGCTTCTGGCAAAACGGCGCAAGTATGGAATTTAAAGGGGCAGCCTCTGGCCACTTTACAAGGGCATAGGAATACGCTCAATAGCGCCAGCTTTAGCCCTAATGGGCAGAACATCGTTACCGTTTCCGATGACAAAACGGCGCGAGTGTGGGACCTCAAGGGGCAGCCTCTAGCCACTTTATCGCATCAAAGCTCTGTCAACGATGCCAATTTTAGCCCCGATGGGCAGTCCATCGTTACCGCTTCCAATGACACTACAGCCGCACTATGGGGTTTAGACGGGAGGAAACTAGCAACCTTACAAGGGCATCAGGGTAGCATTAAGACTGCCAATTTTAGTCCTGACGGGCAATACATTCTTACTGCTTCAGATGACACAGACAAAACAGTAAGGGTATGGGATCTGAAGGGAAGGCAGCTAGCAACCTTACAAGGACATCAAGGAGTTGTCAATAGTGCTTTTTTTAGCCCTGATGGGCAGTCCATCGTTACCGCCTCAGCTGACGATACTGCGCGCGTGTGGAAGGTAGAACGATTGGAGCAACTACTAACCAGAAGTCACGGGTGGCTAAAAAACTATGATCACAGCTTTCCTATTTCCCTCCCCTAAACAGTGTGTTGGAAGTCAATCGACTAGGATTGAACGTTAGTAGTTACACCCGCCCGTCGCTTCAACGCTGCCTGAAAATTAGTTTTCCTTACTTTTTCCCTCCTAGCCTCACTGAACGTGTTTTTTCCATTCAAAAAACTTAGATAAATCTCCTTAGTTTACTCCTACTGACGCTGACGCTCTTCTAGGAGAAACTAGTGTTAACGGTTTGAAAGCGAGTTTCATCTTACATCTGAACTTTCTCTTATAGTTTTCCTGTGCTTACAAAGTCACTGCAACACAGTCAAAATTACTACCCTAAAATGATGTTTTTGTAATATCGCCTACGATAATTCAACCGCATCAGATGTTGCAGAGCAGCAGCCTAACAACAGAACCTTCTGGAGACAAAAACAATGAGAACTAACATAAGACTCCTCATACCCATTTATGTATTTCCTGTTGCAGGGAAAGGTTCCAGTCTCTGGACAGCCATAGCAGAACAAGCAACAAAGATTGATATTACTGTAATCATCGATCCAACTATTGGACAACCAGACGAAGACTACTTTAACGGATTAGACACATTGAACGATGCCGGTATTACCATACTAGGCTATGTTCCTACAGGCTACGGTGGATGCTTTTTCACGCCTGACAATGAGAAATGTTCATCCTTCACCTGGGGAGATCAGGTAATATATACCTTACACAAACATGAAATTAAGGAGGCGATTGATTTGTACAATACTAACTATAAAAAATGGATTCAGGGGATTTTCTTTGACGAATTCGGTTTGGATGAAGATGAAAAATATCCCATATATGGGGAGCTTTATCAGTATGTCAAAAGGTTGAATCAAGATTTTAAGGTTGTTGTAAATCCAGGAAGCACCCTACCACGAGCATATTTTGATTGGGAAATACAAAATCATCAAAAAGCAGCTGACGTTTTTGTGGTCTTTGAGGAAAGTGCTAGCGCATGGACAAATGATATTCAGCTAGACTGCCTGCACAGCTTCTCAGTCATGATTCACGATGTAGCTGAAGGCTCTATTGAAGCAATGGAAGGGTCTATTGATAGCGCAGCTCACCTCGGTGTCGAATATATCTATGTGACAGATGCTCAGTTTGAGCCGGATCAAAACCCTTGGGATAAATTGCCGACTTTCTGGAAACAAGAAGTGGATTACATCGCACACTTAAATGACAGCGTCATATTAAGTGGAGGACGATGGGACTAAACACTGCGATCTCAGCCCCCTTGAGAACATCACTAAGAGCATACTTAACTTATCCTGACTGTCGCTTTCAATCTCTTAAAAAAGAAGGAGAAATAGTATGAACCTTAAAAAACTGATCCCAGGGATTGCAGCACTAGCCGTTCTGGGTTTCTCTCTCACCCTAGCCCCATTTGTCACCTTGGCGAAAGTAGATGCTGCTACTCACCTCAAGATGCTCATTCCCCTTTACTCATATCCTACAGATTCAGATCCTAAATCAGGGAAGACTTACTGGGATGAAGTGGCAACAGAAGCAAAAACCTATCCCAAGGTTGATATAACTGTAATTATCGATCCCAACAACGGTCCTGATTCCAATGGTCCAAACCAAGACTATAAAGATGGGCTGAATAAGTTACGTGCTGCTGGTGTTCACATTCTCGGCTATGTCTTCACAGGACGGGGATTGTGCTTTCCTCAAGAAATCCCGTCCGATGGCGTCTGTAAAGCAACAGTTCCGTTTGCTGGTAAAGACTATCCTGCTCCAAAGGTGAGTAAAATCAAAGCGGACGTAGATACTTATTACAACAAATACAGAAGCAATGATGGTAAAAGTCTCATTAATGGCATCTTCTTCGACGAATTCGCCAATCCTGTCGATGAGGGAGATAAGCTGAAAATCTATGTAGAGCTTTACAATTACGTTAAACGTAAGAATCGAAACATTCGTCCACTAGTTGTAGCTAACCCAGGCACTCAACTAGACTCAAGCGAATTTCCACAAGTGCTAAAAGCAGCGGATGTTTTTGTAGTGTACGAGAACAATCCTGAGCATCCTGATAGTGGTGAGCAAAAGCGGTGGGTGGAGACGGATTATGCCGATGAGAGCCAATATACCTCCCAATTTGCCAGTCTACTTTACTCAGCACCGAATGCCAAAGACGCACCGATTGCTCGGAACAGTTTGAGCTACCTCGAGCTGATGGGAACCTATGTTGGTCATGCTGCTGAACAAGGCTTTGGATATGTATTCGTGACGGATAACAAATTCACCTCAAATCCCTGGAATAATTTGCCATCCTACTGGAAGGAAGAAGTAAGATACATCGCCCAAGCGAATTCTATGAGCGTTCCAGCATCTCCTAGAAAGGGTCAAAACCAGTTGGATCGGAGACAGAAGTAGACTCTTGTTAACCTAAGCAGCTATCTCTTAGTGGGGTATGATAACGATTCTGATGAAAAAGGGTCGTATCCGCTGAAACCCTTTCATAGCAATGTATGTAGTTCTGAGACTACTGCTAAGGCAAGGAAATCAAAATTCAGATAAGTTAAGATTCAGCTTTCCAACAGAGTAAGCAAATTCGCTCATCGCGTATCATTACCTAAATAAAACTACCCGTTACTTTAGGTTCTTCAAGAGAAGACAACAGATACTTACTCTTATTTAGAATATGATTAAGATATGATAAGTTTAGAAGAGGGGATGAGAAAGAGACTCGAAAGTGAGTCTTGAGGCTGGTCTTGGATGAGAGTGGGAGAAGGCTGGTCGGTTAATTGGGTTCATAAGATCTAAAGAAGTTCAGTCTAGTTCTCAAGTATTTAGAAGTTCGGGAAGCACAGAAATTAACCATGGCAAAATACAAAATGATGAACTGACTGAAATGAGAGCGGTCCGCTATCCTTGTTTTCAGAAATATCATTGAGTTCAGTGGAGTTGTATTTAGCCTAAGCCAGAAGTGGGAGAGTATATGATGGTTGTGATAAGATGAAGGCTCTGGAAATAATGGATTGAGAATCATTGGGCGATCGGGATGGCTTTCCACATTTGCGATCGCCTACCCCCTACCGCTCTAAACCTGACTGGATAAAAGTAATGGCAACCCGACAACGCAAAACGTTGGTGGTTTGTCAAAACTGTCACCAGATAATTCGCTCCGGGCATTATGACAAGTCTGCAATCTCGAAACTTTAAATCGGCGATTGAGTATCCAGCGAGACGGTGCTTTCGACTGACTATCTGAGTATTTGACTATAAAAATAGCACTATTAAACTCTCGAGATAAAGTCTCAATGCCGACAGAGTTACAATATGTAATGTAGTGGCAAATCAAACCCTCACCAGGAAAGTCCTACTTGTAATAGGTTCGCCAACGGCATCCATTATTGCTGAGACCCCATTTATAAGAAACGCCCCTTTCTTATGAATGGGTTATTTTATATTCATCAGAAAAATGAATCAGGCCGGGAGAATAATACTACTAGGAGTCTAATGAGGGTATTGTCAACTTAACTAGATTTCGCTCTATTTATTGAGAATGAGCACACTTGTATTCACGAAGAAATGAGCCTTTCAGCCTTTGAAAAGTAGGCAATTTCTCAATAAGCAAGCCTTTGAGCGGTTAAGTTGACAATACCGGCGGCAGTAGTAATTCTCTGAGAGGAGGGATTAACCAAAAGCAGGGACACCCTCTACAAACTAGGGCAAACCAGGGACAATACCTTTTGCAACACTACCAGCACCAAATCAGTTTTGGGGCTAGAGAGACAAAGAACGAACCCAACTCAAGACCGATGTTGGACTCCCTAGAGTAGCGAGCGCTGAACGAACTGATATCTGTCTACTTCCCTTCTCTCCGGGGATTGACTCTGGTAATAATGCCAGAATTGCCTCTTTCAAGGATTGGATTCTACGCCCCCCCGGAGGGACTTGGGGGGTATAGCCATTGATGCGGAAGAATCCCCAGATTCGCTTACTGTTCGTGGATTCAACGCCATTTACTCTTCGAGTGATATGTACCTCACCATCAGTCTGAGTAATATTGAAGTCGAATGTAACCTCTTTTTGTCCCTCGTTGGGGTCATAGATGAAGAGAGTTACGTCTTGTCCACTACGTTTATATCCATAAGCTAAGACTTGATGGTTTTGACCAATATTTCCACTATCAGTTTGGATCAAGCCGATGGGTGATAACTGCCCGGCATCAATGTCGGCTTGAATTTGTGGCACGGCTTCACGGTAGGTGATCCAAGAGCGTCCTTTCCAGAGACCCACAGCCTGCACAAAGCCTTCATCTCCGTTCGGATAGCTCCCTAATGAATAAGCTAGAAATCGACAGCCATCGCCATTGATATCGAAGCTATCCATTAGTCGCTGACGAATGTAGATAAACAATGGATCATCAGGCGAGGAAGGAGGCGCAGCGGTCGTGGGCGGTAGTTGTTTGTTGGCAAAGTAATCCATGACGGCGTAAATCATGCCGCCACACATCCCCGCGCTTGTAGCCGTTAAGGGTGGTCCAGAATCCTCAGAAATGGCTGCAACAACAAGGCGGCCTAACCCGGCAGTGGTTAGATCGATGGTCTCTTGGGCAACGGTTGAGGCAATGGCTCCTAAGCAATTACTGTTGTCATATAACTTTTTCAAAAGGAAACCAAGTCGGACAACTGGTAGACTTACGTCCCAATGATTCACGAAGGCAAAGCCTCGTCCCACGGGATTAAAGTTTGTCACCCGCTGGATAGCCGTTCTTCGCAAGCGGATATTCAATAGACCTATCCATAAATTAAATTAGCTCAAAAATAGGATGTTAAATACAGCATAAAATCCTTGAGTTCTTTAGCTAGACTGGGTTTTAAGATTTCAAAGTAATTTAAAATAAAGAAACAATTTTAAGTCCTGTTTCAACTACTTTTAAGCAGTTGCTGATAGGAATAATACTCAAACCCTGATTCCGTCGTTCCAAACAAATCCTCTCGCTCTGAAATAATCTTAGTGAAATCCTCTGAAACCTTTGCACAGCCTGACTTACAAATTTATGGATAGGTCTAATGTAGCTTCGTGTCCTTGACCCCCTGACTGGGAAACGTCCCATCCCGACGGACACCAGATATGAAATATATTGTGGTACTGAGATTCTATGAGCCGGCTATTCCAGTGAATGTAGAGTTCCCCCCCTTCTGGTGTATTAATTTGATAGTGAACATTTCCTTCTGTCCCAGTTGTCGGCACCAAAAAAAGTTCGCCTTCACCCTGGAATTTCCCTATTTCGCCAGGATTGATGCTTGCGGGTGGATTCCAGTCTGGTGTAAATGAGCCATGAGTTAGTTCTGACTTTGTCAGCGTCAGAAGAGCATCAGATTCATTATGAATGTAGATATACATCCGAATTCGACCCATTAGTTCCTCCTTTGTTGCATTGTTGATGCATGATTAGGCATTGCTAAACTTGGAATGAATCAGTTCAGAACGTCTTGAAAACTCGTTCAAGAATCATTGCAAAGCAATCAAAATAGGGATCAATCCTAACCCTGCATCCAGAGGACGCAGAGCCTTGCCAATGACGGCACCATATGTCTTAAGTGGATCGTCTGCTTTCATGGCATGTCCAGGAGTCGGAGAGGTCGTTAATAAGTCGCCAACTTCGATCGCCGCAAACTGAGCATCGACCTTGCAATACACTTTACCCATCAAAGCGATCGGCATTCTATGCTCTGACGTTTCCTCTCTGCCTAAAATCAAACCCGGCTTGTACTTCCCGGCACCAGAGATCACGCCTGCCACTCGTTTGTCGTAAGCTTGCTCACTCTGCTGAAGCTTACCTTCCGAGTCAATCACCATCACGGTGCCTGGCTCAACCTTTTCGAGTCCTGCAATCTCAAAATCTTCGGCACAGTCAGCATTTGCTAGTTGAATGTCGCCTGTAACGATCACATTTCCAATGAAATAGCCAGCAGTTCCCCCTCCTGTATTGTCAAAGAAGCCAGCAGCACCCTTGCCCTTACTTTGACCATAAACACCTATAGCCTCTGTCCCATTAGACCTATCCATAAATTAAATTAGCTCAAAAATAGGATGTTAAATACAGCATAAAATCCTTGAGTTCTTTAGCTAGACTGGGTTTTAAGATTTCAAAGTAATTTAAAATAAAGAAACAATTTTAAGTCCTGTTTCAACTACTTTTAAGCAGTTGCTGATAGGAATAATACTCAAACCCTGATTCCGTCGTTCCAAACAAATCCTCTCGCTCTGAAATAATCTTAGTGAAATCCTCTGAAACCTTTGCACAGCCTGACTTACAAATTTATGGATAGGTCTATTGAACCGATCGCGCGATTATGGTAATCCCCCACCAAAGTCTTGAACTCTCAAAATTCTGAGTACCGATCGCCCTTGTCCCTGAACCCCATGCGCATTCACCGATCACAACATCACAATATCGGTTGAATTAATCAAATCCTGATCAATCAATCGTTCTAAAATCTCCCCTGCTTCATTCAGTAACGCTAACCCTGAAAGATCACCCGAAAACCTTTTCAATGTCTGATGACAGGTGAAGAGCGATCGGCCAATCTCCAAAGCATCGGGCAGACTCTCCAACACCTGAACCCATTTCCAAAAACTCTGCACAACCCAAAAATAGGAATGTGATTCCGGCGTGGTCAATCGACTGGTTGGAACGATCAGCGAACCCACCTGGGTCAAAAACTCTGCCACCGCCACTTCCCGCGCAAACTATCCATCACCCCATCGCTGCGTCACCGTCATTGTTGAAACTCTCACCACCACAGCAGTCGGGGACAGATGAATAATGATATTGCTCAAGTTTTGTAGGACGATCGCCTACTCAAACTGAAATTCCTGGGCGATCGCCACTTCAGAGGCAGCTTGAATGGGGAGTGGTTCAGAAGTTGGCATAGAGATTTATTGATAGTATTTCAGACTTACTCATCACATCATTACGACTTCAGAAAAGTTTAAGTTTTATCACGTCTTGAACGGGAAATTTCTTAGTTAGACTTATTCCGTAAAGGTTTCAGGCTGTCTTAAATTTGTCAATCCTTCCTACGGAATAGGGTAAACATGGGATTCATTAGATAGATTTCTAATAGATACGGTTATCGCTTCAAGGATTACTTCAGAAACTTCTGTTCTGAGTAAGTTAGGGTATCTTTCGATTTATTAACAGCCAGCTTTGAGATGTCAACGTTCGTTTGAATGTCGGACATTGCCGTGAGTTCATTTAAGACGAACTTAGGATTTCTCTATGCTTAGTGATGCCGTAAAAAGTCAATCTACGTCCAACTCAACCGGGAGTTCGGGTGGAAAGGAAGATAAAAGTTATTTTGCACCGCCACCTGCGATCTCATTGCCCAAAGGCGGTGGGGCAATTAAAGGAATGGGCGAGAAGTTTTCGGCGAATCCAGTGACGGGGACAGGTTCGATGTCTGTCCCGATCGCAACGAGTCCGGGTAGATCGGGCTTTGGGCCGCAGTTGTCGGTTGCCTACGATTCGGGGGCAGGGAACGGGATTTTTGGGTTGGGTTGGAATCTCTCGGTCCCATCAATCACGCGCAAAACGGATAAGGGGTTGCCGCGTTACTGGGATCATGAAGAATCGGATGTCTTCATCCTATCTGGGTCTGAAGATTTAGTACCTGCCCTCCGAGCTGATGGCAGTCGAGAGGTATTAGACTCACCCAATCGTCAGTTCAAGATTCAGCGCTATCGTCCACGGGTTGAAGGGCTGTTTGCGCGGATTGAACGGTGGACGAAGATTGATTCCGGGGAGGTTCATTGGCGATCGATCTCGAAGGACAACATTACGACGCTGTATGGCAAGACGGAAGAGAGCCGCATTGCCGATCCTGAGAATCTTACCCATGTATTTAGCTATCTGATTTGTGAGAGCTATGACGATAAGGGCAATGCAATTTACTATCGA
>ENA-OFCI01000938-OFCI01000938.1-metagenomes-genome-assembly--contig:-NODE-938-length-15092-cov-3.706657_pt1 | contig 15092 bp, 12 predicted proteins | sample MGYA00153391_OFCI01 | MGnify analysis MGYA00153391
GAGTGGCGGCCCAGACAGCCTCATCGATCGTGAGACCCATCTGTAATACGGCGGTGGCGACGCAGAACGGCATCGAGTTCGTGTAGGAACTTCCCGGATTGCAGTTGCTCGCCAGCGCTATTGCGGCACCGGCGTCGAGAAGGCGTCGGGCGGGAGCCAACGGCTCCCGAGTGGAGAGATCGCAGGCGGGGAGCAGCGTGGCTACAGTCGAGGATGACGCGAGAGCATCGATGTCGCCGGCTGTGAGGTGGTTGCAATGGTCGACACTCGCGCATCCGAGTTCTACTGCGAGTCGTGCACCTCCGCTGAAGCCGAGCTGGTTTCCGTGAAGTCGCAGTCCGAGCCCTGCCGCTCGTCCGGCACGCAGTATCTCCCGAGACTCCTCGATATCAAAGGCGCCGACCTCGCAGAATGCATCCATCCACTGCACGTACGGCGTGACCGCGCCGAGCATCGGACCGGTCACGAGGTCGATATAGTCGCGGCGGTCGACGCCCACAGGAACGACGTGTGCTCCGAGAAAGCTCACGGTGTCGGCGACTGCCGCCGCGACCCGCGCCGAGCGCGCCTCGCTCTCCAGGTCGAGGCCGTAGCCGGTTTTCGTCTCGAGGAACGTCGTGCCCTGAAGCTCAGCCTCGCGCCGCAGGGCAGTCGCGTTCGCGAGAAGAGTGGTCTCGGATGCCGCGCGCGTCGCTGCAACGGTCGCCGCGATTCCGCCGGCCTCGTAGCGCCGACCGGCCATCCGCGCCTCGAATTCCGCCTCCCGTGAACCGGAAAAAACGATATGGCTGTGCGAGTCGACCCAGCCAGGCAGCACCGCTCGACCCGCCACCGATGTGCGGATATCGGCGGCGGGGGCATCAGCGGACCGGCCGATCCAGGCCACTCGCCCGTCCGCGATCACGATGGCGGCATCGTGTTGTCGGGATCGATCCTCGTCCTGGGTGGTGAGTTCACCGATATCGGTGACGAGTTCGGACATCATGATCGGCCCCCAGCCCCAGCCCCAGCCACAGCCAAAAGCGCCTCGGTGAGGAGGTCCTCGGGCCGACCGATCGAGGTGCCCGTGAGGGATCCGTTTTCGGCAACGACCGCACCGCCGACGATCACACGCTGAACATCGGAGGCTGACGCGCTCAGAAGCAGCTGTGCGGGGGCCGAACCGACGGTGCGCCGGGACGCTGGGTTGAGCTCCACGAGGTCACAGGGATCTCCATTGGCGAGGATGCTCCGGCTGATACCGAGGCTCGCGTAGCCGGCGGCGGTTCCGGCCGCGAGGAGCGCAGCGGGCGCGAACCGACCGCGGCGACCGGAGGCGAGCCGTTCTCCCGCTTCCAGTGAGCGCAGCTCGAGCAGGGGGTCGATCACGGCGTTCTGGTCGGAGCCGATCGCGATGGGGGTTCCTCTCGCAGCGAGGTCGAACGCTGGGCCGATCCCATCGCCGAGATCGGCCTCGGTAGTCGGGCACATGACGACCGTGCAGCCGGAAGCGCTGATGTCAGCACGGTCGGCATCGGTCAGGTGGGTGGCGTGAATGATGCTCAGCCGCGAGGACAGCATCCCGAGTGTGGAGAGCACGCCGATCGGGGTTTCGCCATATTCGGCGACGCAATCGGAATTCTCCTTTGGCTGTTCAGAGACATGAATGTGCAGCGGCGTATCCGGGCCGAGCGCGTCACGTATCTCGGCCATGGCGCTCGGTGACACCGCGCGCACGGAGTGGATGGCTGCGCCGAGAGTCACGCCTTCGCCCTCGATCACCGGCCGAAGTGCGCGCCATCGACTCACCCAGTGTGCCGCCGTGGCGTCACCGAAGCGCTTCTGCTCGGAAGAAAGAGGCCGCCCGATCGCCCCGTCGAGATAGCACGCATCGAGCAGCACCAGACGGATGCCCACCTCCCTGGCCGCATCCGCGATCGCGCGCTCCATGGCGTGGGCTGGCAGATAGGGTGAACCGTTTACCCGATGATGCAGGTAGTGGAATTCACCCACCGCCGTGTATCCGCTCACCAGCATCTCGGCGAATACCGCTCGGGCTACCAGGAACATCAGGGCCGGATCAAGCAGCCCGGCGAGGTGGTACATCGAATCGCGCCACTGCCAGAAGTCGCCGCCATCCGCATGGGTGGTGCCCCGCAGAAGGCGGTGGAATGCATGGGAGTGAGCGTTGGCGAATCCCGGAAACACCGTGCCGAGCCGGAGATCGCCGGTGCTCGGCTCGACATTGGGCCGGAGGCTCGCGATGCGGCCAGCGGCATCCGCCTCGATGCGAACGTTGCGAGTGATCGAGCCCGGTCGCACAAGCTGGGCGCAGTGGAGGAAGACCACTCAGTATTCCCAGAGCGGCACCCGGAGACCGCGCTCGCGCGCGACCTCGGCCGCTCGCTCGTAGCCCGCATCGACGTGCCGCATGACTCCGGTGCCCGGGTCGTTGACCAGTACTCTCTCGATTTTTTGTCGGGCGAGATCAGTGCCGTCGGCGACCACCACCTGGCCAGCGTGAATGCTGCGGCCGATGCCGACCCCACCCCCGTGGTGGATCGAGACCCAGGTGGCTCCGGACGCCGTGTTGAGCAGGGCGTTAAGCAGCGGCCAATCGGCGATCGCGTCCGAGCCATCCGCCATGCCCTCGGTCTCTCGGTACGGGGAGGCGACCGATCCAGAGTCGAGGTGATCGCGACCGATGACGATCGGTGCACTGAGCTCGCCGGAAGCGACCATCTCGTTGAACCTGAGGCCCGCGAGGTGGCGCTCCTGGTACCCGAGCCAACAGATGCGAGCCGGCAGTCCCTCAAAATGCACTCTCTTCCCGGCTTCGGTGATCCAGCGGTGTAACTTCGCGTCGTTCGGAAACAACTCGAGAATGGCGCGGTCCGTCGCGGCGATATCCGCGGGGTCTCCGGACAGGGCGACCCAGCGGAACGGTCCCTTTCCTTCGGCGAAAAGAGGACGGATATAGGCGGGTACGAAGCCAGGGAAGTCGAAGGCGCGATCATAGCCGCCGAGCTTCGCCTCGGCTCGGATGGAGTTGCCGTAGTCAAAGACCTCCGCTCCGGCATCCTGAAAGCCGACCATCGCCCGTACCTGATTCGCCATGCTCGCGCGAGACAGAGCGGTGAACCCGTGCGGATCATCGGAGGCCAGCCGCTTCCAATCCTCGAGAGCGACGCCTTCCGGGAGGTAGGCAAGCGGATCATGGGCTGAGGTCTGGTCCGTCACGATGCTGATAGGGGCTCGACGCTGGAGAAGCTCCGCGAACACGGTCGCTGCGTTGCCAACGAGACCGACCGACATCGGGATGCGAAGTTCCTTCGCGGCGATCACGCGTCGCAGCGCGTCGTCGAGGTTATGCGCGAGTTCGTCGAGGTAGCCGTGGGCCAACCGGCGTTCGAGTCGGGATCGATCGACATCCACAATGAGCACCACGCCGTGGTTCATCGTGACAGCAAGCGGCTGGGCGCCGCCCATGCCGCCAGCACCCCCGGTGAGAGTGATTGTGCCGGCCAGGGTGCCGCCGAACCTCTTGTCTGCAATGGCAGCGAAGGTCTCAAAAGTGCCCTGGAGTATGCCCTGAGTGCCGATGTAGATCCACGAGCCTGCGGTCATTTGCCCGTACATCGTGAGGCCAAGCTGCTCGAGCCGACGGAACTCCGGCCAGGTCGCCCAGTCGCCGACGAGATTGGAATTGGCGATGAGCACGCGTGGGGCCCACTCGTGGGTGCGGAAGACACCGACCGGCTTACCCGACTGCACGAGCAGGGTCTCGTCGCTCTCGAGAGTCTCAAGAGTGCGCACGATGGCGTCGTAACACTCCCAGTTGCGTGCGGCTTTGCCGGTACCGCCGTAGACCACGAGCTCGTCGGGGTGCTCGGCGACCTCGGGGTCGAGGTTGTTCATCAGCATGCGCAGCGGACCCTCGGTCTGCCAGCTCTTGGCGGTCAGCGTAGACCCACGGGCGGCGCGCACGGGGCGTGGTCCCGAGGGAGGGGGCGTGGCGTTCTGGGTCATTCGAGGTCTCCAATCACGGTACGGACGGCGGCGAGAATCCGGCCAGAGGCGACGGCCTCCACGACGGACTCGATCTCGGGGGAGAGGTAACGGTCGGGCCCCGGTCCTGCGACGTCCCGGCGCACCTCCGCCACCGCAGCGCCGGTGGCACGCCCGGGCAGAAGTGGTGCGCGCAGGTCAAGCGCGCGAGAAGCGGTGAGGATCTCGATAGCCAGCACCCGGGTGAGTCCGTCGATCGCGCTCCGCAGCTTTCGGGCCGAGGCCCAACCCATCGACACATGGTCTTCCTGCATCGCAGAAGACGGGATTGAGTCGACGGATGCCGGCGCGGCCAGGCGCTTCAGCTCTGACACGATTCCGGCAGAGGTGTATTGGGCGATCATCAGCCCGGAGTCGACGCCGACCTCGTGGGCGAGGAACGCGGGAAGACCCTGGCTGCGGGCGGGATCGAGCATGCGGTCGGTGCGGCGCTCGGACATGCTCGCGACATCGGCGACCACGATCGCGAGAAAGTCGAGCACATAGGCGACTGGCGCTCCGTGGAAATTGCCGTTCGACTCGACTCGACCGTCGAGGGTGACCACCGGGTTGTCCACCGCTGAGGCGAGCTCCCGCCCCGCGATGATCGCCGCATGGTCGACTGTGTCGCGGGCCGCACCGTGCACCTGCGGTGCGCAGCGCAGCGAATAGGCATCCTGAACACGAGTGCATTCGGGGCCTTTGTGGCTCATTACAATCGGCGATCCGGTGAGCAGCCGGCGGAGGTTCGCCGCCGAGACTTGCTGGCCGGACTGCGGGCGCAGGGCGGCGAGATCCTCCGCGAAGACCGCGTCCGTTCCGAGTAACGCCTCGACGGACATCGCTGCGGACAGGTCGGCGGTGGAGAGCAGCCGCCGGAGATCGTCGAGAGCGAGCACGAGCTGGCCGAGCATGCCATCGGTGCCGTTGATGAGGGCGAGTCCCTCCTTCTCGGCGAGCACGACGGGGGAGAGGCCGGCCGCGGAGAGCGCGTCGGCCGCGGGCATCAGGATGCCGTCGCGGTCGCGAACCGTACCTTCGCCCATCAGGGCCAGGGCGCAGTGGGCGAGCGGTGCGAGGTCTCCGGAGCAGCCGAGCGACCCGTATTCGCGCACAACCGGAGTGATGCCGGCGTTGAGTATGGCGGCATAGGCTTCCGCCGTTTCGAGCCGAATTCCGGTTCGCCCGGTGAGCAGCGTGGAGAGGCGCAGGGCCATCAGGGATCGCACCGTCTCCCGTTCGACCTCGGGACCCGATCCGGCGGCGTGGGATCGCACCAGACTGCGTTGCAGCTGGCGGCGACGGTCCTCAGCGATGAAGGTGGTGGCGAGCGCCCCGAAGCCGGTAGAGATTCCGTAATGCGGCTCGATGTCGCTTGCGAGGCGTTCGATTGTCTCCCGGCTGGCGGTCACGGCGGCGCGGGCAGTGTCGTCGATCTCGATCGGAGCGTCGTGGCGCGCGATCGCCACCACCTCGGCGGGACAGAGCGCTCCGATGCCGATGATGACCGGGTGGATGGTCGTGGAAAGCTGCATGGCCTCCATCAGACTCCCTGGGGCGGGCAACACGCCACAGCATTAGGCTGACCACTGTCTCAGATACGGGACAGTTGAGTTTGTCAGTGAAAGGAAGCCGATGGAGGTCACAGCGCCAGCGGCGCACCATACCCTCCGCATCCTCGGGCTGCTGTCTGCCCAGCGCGGGCCCGTAGCAGCATCGACCATCGCGCACGCCCTCGACCTACCGCGCTCGACCGTCTACCGCCTGCTCGGCGTACTCGAGGCACACGGTTTCGTGCTGCATTTTCCCGAGGCGCGACGCTACGGAATCGGCATCGCCGCGTTCGAACTGAGTTCAGGATTCATGCGCCAGGAGCCGCTCACCCGCCTGGGACGGCCCATCCTCTCGGCTCTCGTCGATCGACTCGGCGAGAGTGCCCATCTCACGGTGCTGCACGGGCGAGATGTGATCTATCTGATCGAGGAGCGCGCGCCGGGTCGACCGCACCTCGTGACGGATGTCGGGGTACGGCTGCCGAGCCACGTCACCGCGAGCGGTCGGGCGCTGCTCGCGACCCTGCCGAAGTCGCAACTGAGGGCGCTGTTCCCCACGAGTGGAGCCTTCGTGCATCGTTCCGAGTCGGGGCCGTCCAACTATGCCGAGCTCTCACTCCTGCTCGAGGGCGTGCGCGAGCGCGGATTCGCCGCGGAGGATGGTGATGTCACGGAGGGGATCGCCTCCGTCGCGGTGGCTGTTCGGGATCACGCGGGCTGGCCGGCCGCGGGCATCGCCGTCTCTTTTCCGCGCGACTCGATCCCGATCGACCGCTGGCCGGACCTCGCGGCGGAGATCGGTCGGGTCGCCTCCGAGCTGTCACGTCGAATCAGCGGCCGCTGATTCGTCGCCCGGCCGTTCGGCCCGACGGCGACCGCGCTGCCGTTCGTCAGCCATGCGGTCGAACGTGAGGCAGCATGGCTGACAAACCGGCGCATGGTCGCCCTGCTGCGACGGATCAGGCTTCGCCGAGGTAGGCCCAGAGGTGATCTACCCGGGCGAATCTACTGTTCTCTGACTGCACTCCGGCCGTGCCATCCGCAGCCCGCCAGTAGGCGCGGAAGTCGACGGTGCCCGTCGGGTCCAACAGTCCGCCTGCGGTTCGTCCGATGAGGTCGAGGCGATACCAGCGCAACTCCGGGTCGAGCTCAAGGGAGGCTGGGCGCACATCCGGATGCCAGCTGGCGAGAAGGTACGTACTGTTCCCGAGCGCGAACGCCGAGTAACGTGCCCGCATGAGTCGATCGGCGGTCGGTGGCTGTGAGATCCCGTGATGGAAAGGACCGCAGCACCCGTCATAGGTCTCTCCACTGAGACAGGGACAGCGCTGAACCGAAGGCACCAGCCCAGTCTGCCAGTCGGTCGGGGAGTCGCTTGCACCGCCGTTCCGGCGCCCCAACCCGAGTGGCGGAGATGCGTATTCACCCGAAGACATCGATGGAGCGCGTGCCGGTGGACTCGAGGACCAATGACGGCGATATGCAGCGAACAATAGGAAACGCGGAGTATTTTCGAAGCGTGGTGCTTCGTGCACTGTCTCGGACGCGAAAGGTCGCCAACATGTCTCGAACCTGGTTGAAGTGGATGCCCGCTGTGGTGGTGCCGGTTTTGATCGCATCGGCCGCGGTCGCGGTTCCTTTCGCGGCGAATGCCGCCGTCACCCTTCCGACCAAGACACCGGCCCAGGTGCTCGCTCTGATAGCCGGAGAAAAAGTGACCGCGTTGTCGGGCACCCTGTCGCAAACCTCCAGCCTCGGTCTACCCGAGCTGCCAACCACCGGAGCGGATGCCTCGTCGGGCTCCGCGCTCGAACTGCTCACCGGCTCGCACACCGCCCGAGTTTTTGTTGACGGCACGGCGAAACAGCGAGTTCAGGTGCTCGACCGCATGGCCGAGCGAGATTTAGTACGCAACGGCTCCGACGTGTGGCTCTACGACTCTAAGAAGAAGACTGCCGTGCACTCGACCCTCGGTGAGCGTGCGCTGGGGACGTCGAAGCCAGAGGGAAGCATCCCCACCCCCGACCAGCTCGCGGCCACCCTGTTGAAATCTGTTGACTCGACCACCATCGTGTCGCTCGGTAGCGACCTTCGGGTCGCGGGGCGCGCCGCCTACAATCTGGTGCTGACCCCGAAGGCATCAGAAACGCTGCTCGGGTCCGTCTCGATCGCGGTGGACTCCGAAACCGGGCTTCCCCTCTCCGTCGAACTCTTCGCGCGTTCGCAAACGACACCGGCGTTCAGCGTCGGGTTCTCGAAGCTCGACCTCGGCACGCCGGACGCGAGCCTGTTCACCTTCACTCCGCCCGCCGGAGCGAAAGTTACCGAGAAGGCGCCGAAAGCCGATTCCACTCGGCCTACGGCCCCACAGTCACCGGCCGAGAAGCCGACCATCTCTGGCACCGGATGGGATTCGATCGTCGCCATTCCCGTCGACACAAGTGCTGCTGGCAAGAAGAGCCTCTCCGTGACATCCTCGCCGCTGTTTGGCAAGCTCACCACGAACGTGACCGGGGGACATCTCTTCCACACGAGTCTCGTCAACGTATTGCTGACGGATGACGGGCGGATATTCGCCGGTTCGGTGCCGGTGGCGAAACTCCAGGCGGCTGCCACAGCGAAGTGACCTCGCTGGCGAGCGAATTCGCGATCCGAACCGAGGGTCTGACGAAGCGGTTCGGTTCGCAACTAGCCGTCAACGGCGTGGACCTGCGGGTGCCCTCCGGCGCAGTTTTCGGATTCTTAGGGCCCAACGGCTCCGGTAAAACAACGACGATTCGGTTGTTACTTGGCCTCGCGTCGGCGACCAGCGGTGAAATCGAACTACTCGGCCGACGCATGCCTGACGACCTCGCCGCCGTTCTGCCGGAAGTCGGCGCGCTCGTCGAAGGCCCCGGGTTTTACCCCTACCTGTCTGGCGCCGCAAATCTGTACCGCCTCGACGCTGCTGATGGCCACGCGACATCTGTCACCCGCCGCGCGCGCGTACAGACCGCGCTTGAACGCGTGGGACTCTCGCACGCTGCGGGGAAAAAGGTGAAGGCCTACTCGCTTGGCATGAAGCAACGGCTCGGAATAGCGAACGCACTGCTCATACCCCGTCGCCTGCTCGTACTCGACGAACCGACGAATGGTCTCGACCCGCAGGGTACACGCGAGGTGCGTAGCTTGATCCGGTTGCTCGCTGGCGAAGGCACGACGATATTCGTCTCGAGTCACCTCCTGGCCGAAATTGAGCAGATCTGCACAGATGCCGCAGTAATGAGTGTCGGCCGTCTCGTGGCGCAGGGGACGCTCTCCGAGCTCCGCGGGGTTGGGGGAGCGCGCGTGAGGCTGGAAAGTCCGGACCGGAATGCCGCGATTACCGTTTTCACCAGGTTCGGGATGACGGTGGCCGAGCCCGGGCCAGACGGCACCGAGCTGCTGGCCTCGTTCGGTACGCTCGAGCCGGCCCCTGACACCGTGGTCGCCGCCCTCGTCGAGGCACACGTGCGGGTTTTCTCCTTCACTGTCGAACGTCCCAGTCTCGAACAGCGGTTCGTCGACCTCACCGGGGAGGGCTTCGATGTCGCGCAGTGATATGTCGGCGCTGCCCGACGCCGTGTTTCGCTCCCGACCGGCGCTCGGACTGCCACTGCTGGTATCCGAAATCTCGGTGCTTTTCCGCCGCCGTCGCACCTGGGCCATGCTCGCGTCGCTTGCCCTGATTCCCGTGCTGATCGCGCTGGCCGTGCGGCTGACATCGTCACGACCACCCTCGGGGCGTGGACCCGCTTTCCTCGACCAGGTGAGCCAGAACGGGCTGTTTGTGAGCTTCGTCGGACTGCTTGTATCGGTGCCCCTGTTTCTGCCCCTGACGGTCGGGGTAGTAGCGGGCGACACGATCGCGGGTGAGGCGAGCGCTGGCACCCTCCGTTACCTGCTGATCGCCCCGGCGGGGCGCACGCGACTCCTGATCGTGAAGTACCTCGCCACCGCTGTCTTCTGCGTTGCGGCGACGTTAGCGGTCGCGATCGCCGGTGCACTCATCGGCGTCGCCCTCTTTCCGATCGGCCCGGTAACGCTGCTGTCGGGGGACAGCATCGCGGTGGGCGACTCGATCGTGCGGTCGCTGCTGATTGCCGCGTACATCACGGTCTCCCTTCTGGGACTTTCGGCAATTGGCCTGTTCATCTCTACGATGACCGATGTGCCGGTCGGGGCGATGGCCACCACGATCGTGCTTTCTGTCGTCTCCCAGGTGCTCGATTCGCTGCCGCAGCTCGACTGGTTGCATCCCTGGTTATTCAGTCACTACTGGCTCGGGTTCGCCGACCTGCTGCGGCAACCGATCTCGTGGGATTCTTTCGGCAGTAACGCACTGCTGCAGTCCGGGTACATCGTCGTGTTCGGCGCGCTCGCCTTCGGCCGCTTCACCACGAAGGACATCCTCTCCTAGCGACAATCCCTGTCGGCCAGTGTCGGCCAGTATCGGCCAATGTCGGCCGGGTCCGGCATCCTGTTGCCATGCCAGAACCGGTCGAAATGTGGTGGGCGAGGCGCCAGTGGTCGAAGGGCGCCGAGGTGCCCTACCCGATCGGTCGCTTCCGCGGGGATTGGGAGCGCTATCCGGTTCTGGTGCGCCAGTATCACCCCGACCTGAATTCAGGGATTACCCTCACCCAGGTCCCGCCCGCAGCCGAGGTCTATCTCGTCTGGCAGTGTGATTCCGGTCACCGGTTCGTCGCGACACCGGAGGAACAACGACAGCGCCCGGGGCAGTCACGCCGACGATCCACCTGGTGTCCGGAATGTGCGGCCGGAGCGACGAGACGGGCTGCGCCGACCCCCGCTCGCAGCCTGTCACCGATGCGTCCCCGTGCGGTTCGAGTTCCTCTGCGGAGCGCGCCGCCACGCTCCGCAGTGGGGGAAGCTTTTCACAGCGCCCTGGCCCCCAGGCCGGCCTCGGCGGCTGAAGGTGACCTGCGGCATCGACTCACCCAGAGGCTCGCCGTGGATTTTGGGTTCAACGCGGTGCGGGTCGCGCGCCCGTTCTTTGCGCGTCACGAAGTCTGGCCCGACATTGTGATCGACGAGCTGAGGGTTGCCATCGAGTACGACACGACCGGGCGCGATGGACTCGAGCATGTGGGGCGACGCGAAGAATCCGATCGGCGTAAGGATCGACTGCTTCGCGCGTCGGGCTGGGAGGTGATCCGGATCCGCTGTGGCAAATTGCGCGCAATCGGTCCCTGGGATATCGAGGCCGGGGGAATCTCAACGAAAACTGTGGACCGGCTCATCGAACGCCTTGGCGAGATCCGGGGTGAGCTGATCATCGCGAGCTATCGAGTTCACTGACTCGATGTGTGCCATTTCCTCCGCGTTAGCGAGAAATCCCCCACAATGGGAGAACCCCCACAATGGGGGGCAGAAAGAGCACTGATGACCAGAAAAGATGGGGATCACCAGCCCTCTGGTGCACCGACCGCGCTCGCCTTCGGACTCAGCAATCACTGTGATGAGCTTTTTGCGCTGATGATGTCAGGCGCTACCTTCGATGCGGATGATCCGCACGGCTGCTGGCTTCGCGACCGCTATGCGGAGATCGTGCCGATGGTGTTACCGGATGTCCTGAGAAGTGTAGAGACCGGCACAGCGCTGACAACGGCGTCTCGACAGGCGATCCGACAATCCGCCATGCGCGCCCGTCAGTCCGACATTCCGCTCACTGTCGTGTTGCGCGGAGCGGTGCCCGCTCTGCGGGCGTTCGGTGTGTTCGTTCAGTCGTGGGATCATGCCTTCGATGCACGTGAGCTTGCCGTGGTGATGGGGCGCGCCTCCCTCATTGCCCTCGAACTCGGCGCCTGCTGGGCCGAAGCCTGGCTCGGGGATGCCCCTCGGCCGATCGATGGTGATTCGCTCGAACTCGTGGCGGTACCCGGGGAGGTGAAGAGCCCGGCGCTCGAGATGCTCGCACTGGCGGCATCCGGCCGTTCTAATGATCAGATCGCCGAGGAGACGGCCTATAGCCCGCAGGCGGTGAAGTGGCATCTCGCCCGAATCATGCGTGCCTGGCGGGTGAGCAATCGGGCGGCTCTCATCTCCGTGGCGTTCGTGCGGGGCGTGGTGGTGACGAGAACCGCACGGCCGGCACGTTCCGCTGAGAGGCCCGCTGACAAGTTCAGTGCTGGCCCCTAGCAGAGCGGGGAGTGGGATCCAGGTGCAATCGGCTCTCCGGAGAGAGCGGCTCGACACTCTCCGCCCAACCGCGTTATTACGGGATGAGCCCGGCGCGACGAGCCGCAACCACCGCTTCATAACGGCTTTCGGCTTCGAGTTTGCGCATAGCTGAGGAGAGGTAGCTCTTCACGGTACTTTCGGTGAGACCCAACTGGCGCGCGATGCGAGCATTCTGTTTGCCAAGGGCTACCTGAGCGAGAACGTCCAGTTCGCGTGGGGAGACCGGCGGCGAACCGGAGGAGGTTATCGCCCTCCTCGGGTTGAGTGCGTGGGAGGCGCGTTCGAGACGACGCGCGAGTTTCGGATCGTCGATTTCCCTGCCGATTTCCCGGAGTTCTGCGAACAGCGCCCGGCGATCCTGACGCTCGATCGGATCGGCGATTCGCAGCCCGGGGAGCCCGCCCTCACTCTCTAGCGCGGCAAGGCGGCGCTCAACTTCGTCGTGGACCGAATACTCCCAGGCGAGTGCACTCGCTACGCGAAGCGCCCCCTGCAACACCGCGTCACCGAACTGGGTCGGGGTGCGCTGGCCGCCATAGATCACTGCACGAACGGCCCCATCGACCACGATCGGCACTGCGAGCAGAGAGACGATTCCCTCGGCCGTCACCTCGCGGTCATAGCGGTGGGTGATGGACGTCGCCTGGCGGTAGTGCGTGGCGGTGACGGGCTTTCGCTCTGCGAGCGCCCGACCACCGAGGCCCTGTGTCGGTTCGATGACCAGCCCGTGGATGCTCTGCCCGAGCGTGCCGACGAACGAGGTGAGCGGGGCGCCATCGCGAGTGGCGAGCCCCCCGAAGGTTACGGGGAGGTCGATGCGCGATGAGAGCACGCGAAGGCTTTTTTGAAGCAGGTTCAGGTCGTAGGAGGGTTCGGATCCCGGTGTCGTTGCGGTCATTCCTCTACCTCCTTAAGGCGGTAGTCGGGCACTTCGATGTTCCCTTAGCCTGCATCGTAACAGGCCAGAGTCACCGACTCCCGGACCGTTCACGATGATCATTTCAAGGGAGAAATGCCATGGCGACGACCACACCACCACTCGATTCGCCCAACGATTCGCCGCTCACTCCGTTGCGGTTCCTCAAGCGCTCGGCCGAGGTCTTCCCGGCTAAGGCGGCCATCGTTTACGGTGCACGGCGTTACACCTATCTGCAATTCGCGGCCGTTACAGAAACGCTGGCTCGCGCCATCCGCTCGCGCATTGCCCCGGGGGATCGCGTGGCTTTCCTATCACCGAACACACCCGAGATGCTAATTGCGCAATTCGCGGTGCCTCTCGCCGGCGGCATCCTCGTCTCGCTCAATCCGCGCCTCTCGCCGTCGGAGGTGCGCTACGTGTTGGATCACTCCGAGGCGACCCTGCTGTTCTATGACGCCGAGTTCGCGTCGGTGGTGGGCGACTCGCTCGAACACTGCCCGTCGCTGCGGTCGATCATCGAGATTGGCGACGCGGAATTCGGATGCGCTGTGAGCGGCATCGAGATCGGCCAGGAGTCGCTCGCCGATTTCGAATCCGCTGGCTTGGCAGATGAGAGGCCAATGCGCTGGGAGATCGACGACGAGCGGGCGGTCATCTCGATCAACTACACCTCCGGCACCACCGGCAAGCCGAAGGGGGTGATGTACAGCCACCGCGGCGCCTATCTCAACGCGATGGGGGAGGTTTTCCATAATGGTCTTGACAACAAATCCGTGTACCTCTGGACACTGCCCCTCTTCCACTGCAACGGCTGGTGCACCCCGTGGGCGGTCACGGCAGCGAGCGGCACCCACGTGTGTCTGCGCGCGGTTCGGCCGGCATCTATCTGGTCAGCCATTGATGACCTCGGGGTCACCAACCTGTGCGGCGCGCCAACGGTCTGCAATGTGATCGCCAACGCCGATGAGGCGCATGTGCTGGTGCACCCATTGCGGATTACGACCGCAGGCGCGCCGCCGTCACCGACCATCATCGAGCGGCTCGAACGGCTCGGGGCGACAGTGGTGCATGTGTACGGACTCACCGAGGCGTATGGACCCTTCACCATCTGCGAATACCAGGAGGCGTGGGATGCCCTGGCTCCGGCGGCCCGCGCCACGATGATTGCCAGGCAGGGGGTCTCGATGGTGCAGGCGGAGGCTCCGCGGGTGGTCGACGAGAATATGAACGACGTGGCTCGCGACGGTTCGACCATCGGCGAGATCGTGTTGCGCGGTAACAACGTCATGATCGGCTATTACCGGGATGAGGCTGCGACGGCCTCAGCATTCGCCGGTGGATGGTTCCACACCGGTGACCTTGGAGTGATGCATTCCGACGGTTACGTCGAGGTCAAGGATCGCGCGAAGGACATCATCATCTCCGGTGGCGAGAACATCTCTTCGATCGAAGTGGAGAACTCGATTGCCTCGCACCCGAGCGTGGCGGATGTCGCGGTCGTGGCGTTCCCTCATGAGACCTGGGGAGAGCGCCCTGAGGCCTACGTGCTGTTGCACGAGGGACACTGTGCCACGGTGGAGGAGATCTCCACCCACGCTCGGTTGACCCTCGCGCGATTCAAGGTGCCGGACTCCGTCGTGTTCGTCGATGCGCTACCGCGAACAGCCACCGGCAAGGTCGTCAAGGCCTCCCTTCGGGCCCTCTCTCTACAGTCCAGTCGCGTTTCAACACTGTGATCCCCTCAGCCACCGGGACGACACCCGTCGACCCGGTACGCACGACCCCCACTACACGGCACCCACTACACGAAGGAGTGTTTCATGAGCACCATCACCACCGATCACCGGTCATCCCGCTCTCAAGAATTTGATTCCCGGGCGGTCACTCCGCCGGCCTCGGAGCCGCGGATCATCGCGGATCCGGCCGCTCTCGGTCTCGGAGCGTTCGCTCTTAGGACCTTTATGCTCAGTCTCGCCAACTCGGGCATTGTGGCGGGAGCGGGAGCGGCGGTGCTTGCAATCGCCCTGTTTTACGGTGGACTCGCGCAGCTCGGCGCCGGAATGTGGGAATTTGTGAAGGGCAACACCTTCGGCGCAACCGCCTTCACCTCCTATGGAGCGTTCTGGCTTGCATTCTGGTGGCTGTTGACCAATCCAGGGGTCGAAAAAGCGGCCGGTGCCGGCGGAGTGGGTGCATTCCTGCTCGCCTGGACGATCTTCTCCGCCCTGATGACGGTGGCGTCGAAGAAGACCAACGCGGTGCTCTTCGCAACCTTCGTTGCGGTAACCCTCACCTTCGTCGCGTTGACGATCGGCGCCTTCACGGGTGTCGTGGGCATCACACGACTCGGCGGATGGCTCGGACTCGTCGTT
>ENA-OFCI01000939-OFCI01000939.1-metagenomes-genome-assembly--contig:-NODE-939-length-15091-cov-4.777800_pt1 | contig 15091 bp, 14 predicted proteins | sample MGYA00153391_OFCI01 | MGnify analysis MGYA00153391
CGGTCGGGCCTCGCGAAGGTGATCAGCGCTATTTGGCCAGCTGCGCGATGTACGCAGGCGCGTGCGGGCTTCCCCAGCCGGTGGTCAGGTCGTAGCCGCTCGTGGTCGGATAGCCGACAACCGGGTCAGGCGTGACGAAACCCGTCGCGTCGGTGTCCCAGATCCGGTTGTTCTGCAGGACCCCGCTCGGTGTCGTGCCGTAGGTCTGCGGGACGACGGCGGCGCAGAAACAACCGATCGGCGACCGGCCGCGTTCCAGGCGACGTCAGGGACACCGCGCATGCTGCCGACGACCGGGGGCACGGGATCCTGGTAGGCGGGGGGACCGCAGACCGTGGACAGGCCACCGCCGGTCCCGATGCCGGCCCAGATCTCGTTCCAGACCGCTTCAGTCCTACCGCCGGTCGTCCATCCCCAGTACAACGGGTTGCGGGCACCGGTGTCCAGGAACGGTTTGTCCTGTGCCGGGTTCCAGGTCCAGCCGGACTGGACCTGCGTGTCACCCACCGAAGTGACGTACGGCGATACGTTCGGGTAGCTGACCTCCGGTGTGGCGCCACTGGTGGAGGCACGGTGCGAGCGCACCACCCCGACCGATCCGGTGTCACCCGAGGAGGAGAAGAACGTTTCGTGCTTGGCCAGCCCACGTTTGAAGGTTGCATCGAACTTTGCGAACTGCGCCGCCGCGGCGGCCTTCGAGCCGAACGCCTGCTCGTCGGTACCAAAGGACATCGAGAAGACGGTGCCCGACGGGTACTTCGCAATGGCCCAGTCGATGGCCTTCATGAGGTTGGGCAGACCTTGCACGCCCTGCGTCTCGGCGGGCGGGGTGGCCGCCGCCGGGTAACTCAGAGCCGGCCGGCTCACCGATACCTATCAAAGTGAGGGCTATTCACCGACAGAAGCCACGACGTCAGATGCGCAGTCGCCTGCCCTGCCGTCCCCGGGACCGCAAAGAAAGTGTCGGCTGAAGAGCGGTGGGCAGACAAGCAGGATCGCGCTGAGCTGGACGAGCAGCCGGCCGTGGCGCCGTCAGGGACGCTGCCGATGGCCAGGAACGGGCACAAGCCATCGCCGAGAACACCAACGCCGCTGCTCAGGAAGCGGAAGTGCTTGTCAGTCGGTTACGCGCCAAGCTGGACAAGGCTGAGATTGAGGCGCCGCGTCTGGGGCAGGAGCATCACAGGGGGCGAACGGAGCTGGAGACAGCGGACCCGACCGGACAGGTGGTGGCACGGCAGTTGGGCGAGGCGGTCCAGCGCCGGGAAGGTCTGTCCCCATAGTGATGTCGCCTCAGCTCCCCTTGAGGCTTCCAGTCCAGTGGGAGCCGTTCCACCAGCGTGACGTCCTTTGGCCCCATGGGTCGATGTACCAGCCAGGAGGGCATGCCGGACCGAGAGCGGGAGCCACGGTGCTGTGTCTCGGCCACCGGGCCAGAAGCAGTGTCACGACGCCGATAAGAGCTGCCCCCAGAAAGGCGACGCTGAGCGAGATCATGGAGGTTGCCCTCGTTCCAGCAGCATGAGCTCCGCCGTCAGGCGCACGGAGGGCGAGGCTGGCCAACCACCCGCACAAGACTGCGGCGCCAAGGAACGGTGCTGCTGCGGTGGCCCACCATCGTGACGGCGCTGTGCCCTCGTTCGGAATAGCTGGCAAAGAGCCATGATCAAACTGAGCGCTTCCCGGTTCCCTGCTCAGGGGCAGGGGTGGTTCACTCATGCGAGCTCGATCGCTTGCTTGGGCAAGGGCCCGGCTGAGCAAGAAGGCGATGTCCGCCCCTTCTGGCGCGGACATGATGATCTTCCTCATCGCGTCTTTGACGTCGACAACGTCACCCGCCACTATGGACCGTTGGTTTCCCTTGCTCAACCTTGACCAAACCCTGTCCAAGCCTTGAGCCTCAATTCCGGCAAATGGGACTCACGACCTGTCATGACTTCGAGATCAGGTTTGGGTCGCCGTCGACCTTGCGCCGCCGTCGAGCCGCGATTGCCTGCAGAAGGAGGACGTTGCCGGTCGCCGCGACGATTAGCGCGAGGATCCCGATGAGGTGAGTGGTGATGGTGAACCAGGCGGCCGGCATACCGGTGCTGACGGAGGTGAGTGTGTGCCCATCCGCGGCGACCCCTCTGGAACCGGTATTGCTCGACGGGTTCGCTCCCGGGATCAGGGCCAGCACCCCATACACGAAGTAGTAGCAGGGCACCGTCGCAATGCTGAGCGCTATGGCGAGCAGGATGGGCCAGGGGGAGTCTTGGAAGTGCCCCACCGCGGCGATCAGCGCCACGGCGACAACGTAGATCCACGACCACTTCGTGCGTCGGGCATCTCGGACTCGCGACTGCTCCATCGCTGGATCATGCCTGTTCTGATGCGCCTGCGTCGACACCTCGCCCGGCCGCCCGCCATTCGAGGGCCATCTTCAGGCCAAACGTGCCACCTCGCCCAGATCAAGCCACGACAGTTGTGCTCGCAGCCGTTCGCTCAGGTCGTCCTGACAGACGGTGGTCAAGGCCCTCTCTAGGCTCATTGCGGCCCTCATTCGCATTGCCGCCGCAGCGTCGCCTCGGCACAGCGCGACATACGGCAGGCCATAGAGTGACGCGACGCTGCAACTGGGCACGTCGCGGTGCTCACGGGGGTCGGTCAATGACTAATTCGACAGCAGAGCTGGCCATATCGACCACTGGCCTGCGCAAGACCTACCGCAACCGAAAGGGCCGTCACGTCGCGGTAGCGGGGCTGAACCTGAGTGTTCCCCTTGGCGGCGTCCACGGGTTCCTCGGACCCAACGGCTCGGGCAAGACAACGACGATCCGTATGCTGTTGGGTCTGATCCGAGCAGACGCAGGCAGCATGAGCGTCTTTGGCCACGACGTCCCCAAGCATCTACCGGAAGTCGTGGGTCGGGTCGGCGCCATCGTCGAGTCGCCCAAGTTCTTTCCTGCGTTCAGCGGACGCAAGAACCTCCAGCTGCTCGCCGAAGCTATTGGTCGCCCCCGTGGAATCGTGGACCAGGTCCTGGAACAGGCTGGCCTCGGTGAGCGTGGCAAAGACAAGTACCGAACCTACTCCCTGGGCATGAAGCAGCGGCTGGCCATCGCGGCCACACTGCTCAAGGAGCCCGACCTGCTGATCTTTGACGAGCCCACCAACGGCCTGGACCCGGCGGGCATCCGCGAGATCCGCAATACGATGCGGTCCCTGGGTGAGCAGGGCAGGACCGTCCTGGTCAGCAGTCACATCCTGGACGAGGTCGAGCAGGTCGCTGACACCGTCTCGATCATCGGCCACGGACGGCTGCTCGCATCGGGCCGGGTGGCAGATGTGATCGGGGACCAGACGGCGACGTCCATACAGGTCGGGGTGGCTGATCCGGTTGCGGCACAACGCATCCTCACCGACGGCGGTCTTCAGGTCCGCCACGAAGGCGGTCTGCTCGTCGTTGAGGGCGTCACCGATGGCGCAGAGATCACCAGGCGCCTCGCGGCCCATGATCTGTTCGTCAGCGAGCTCACGCCGGTGCGCGCAGACCTCGAGTCGGTGTTCCTGGAGCTGACTGCTGACGAAGGCCTGGAGAGTGCGGGGGTTGCCCGATGACGCGCCTGACCAAGGTCGAGCTGCGGCGGCTGTTCTCGCGCCGGCTCACGAGCGTCGCCATCCTGGGTGCTCTGGTCATCGTGGGCCTGATGTTGTTCGGCACCTTTCAGCAGGCCAAACCGCTCAGCGGCCCTGAGCTGACCCAACAGCGCGCGCAGTTCGACCAGGCACGAAAGGAGTTTGATGTCAACGGTCAGCAGCAGGTCCAGGACTGCCTGACACAGCAGGCCGATGCGAAGAAGGCGGACCCGAAGGCCGACTTCAGCTGCAGCCAGCTGGAGCCCAAGCTGGCGAACTACTTCAAGCCGCAGGCGAAGTTCGCCCTGATCATGCCCAGCACCCTCCTGGCCGGGTCCTACCTGCTGACTTTTGTGGGCTTCGTGATCGGCGCCAGCTTCGTGGCGGCCGAGTTCAGCAGCGGGTCGATAGCCAGCTGGCTGACCTTTGAACCGCGGCGGATGCGGGTCTACGCCAGCAAGCTGGCAGCCGCCGGCCTGGGCCTGGTCCCGGTCACGGTCGCGTTGCTCGGCCTGCTCACAGCTGGCGTCTGGCTGATCGTCCACCATTTCAACCCCACCGGGGGCACGACCGCTAAGGTCTGGGTCGATCTCGGACAGATGGGTGCACGCTCGCTGACGCTGGCGTTGGCTGCCACCGTGGCAGGGGCAGCCATGGGAGTGCTGCTCCGCCGCACAGTGGCTGTGCTGGCAATCGCTGTCGGCTACCTCGTGCTTGTCGAGGGCGTGTTCGTCCAGGCGCTCCAGGGTGCGCGGCCCTGGCTCCTGCAGCTCAACGTCAACGCCTGGTTGCAACACGGTGCCGGCTACTTCATCCAGGTCTGCAAGACCGATGCTCAAGGTGGCTACGGCTGCCAGGGTGTCGAAAAGGTCCTCTCATTCGCTCACGGCACGTCATACCTGGGCCTGTTGGTCGTGATGGCTGTCGGCATGGCCGCAGTGGTGTTCCGCCGTCGCGACGTCAGTTGACCTGGTATATGACTACCTTTGGCAGCGCAGCAAGGGTTGACCGTGAGTCGGCGAAGGACCCGCGGTTGGTCAGCTGGGCCGCCGCCGTCCTGATGGTTACGGCCGTGCTCTGGGTTCGGTGGTCCGGTGTCCGCGGGGGCAGCTGGGCCGACCTGGAGGTCTACCTCCGAGGGGCGCAGGCCATCGTGAGCAGGGCGCCGCTGTACGTGCAGCAGCCTGGCGTCCTGCCATTCACCTACTCGCCATTTGCAGCAGTGGCTTTTACTCCGTTGCACCTCGTGAGCTCGACGGCCGCACGCTGGGTGTTCACACTCGGATCGCTGGTCAGCTATCTGACCGCCGTCGCGGCGGTCGGGTGGCGGTTGCGGCTGCCGCGAAGGTATCTGGTCTTGGTGGCTCTGGCCGGAATGGCGTTGGAGCCGTTCGTGCGGACCATTCTGCTCGGGCAGGTCAACCTGTATCTCATGGCGGCCGTGGTGGTCGACTGTCTGGTGATCAGATCCTCTCGCCGTGGATGGCTGGTGGGTCTGGCTGCCGGCATCGACGGTCTGGTTCATCTCTCCGATCTCTCGTGGCACGAGCCGGGCGAAGCCGCGGTGCGCAACTACAAGAAGGGGCAAGAAGTCGAAGCGATCGTGCTGGCCGTCGACGTGGACCGCGAGCGCATTTCGCTCGGCATCAAGCAACTCGACAGCGATCCGTTCACCAGCTACACCTCGGTCAACGACCGCGGCATGTCGGTGACCGGCAAAGTCAAGATGGTCGACGCGCGTGGCGCCGAGATCCAGCTGAACGAAGACGTGACGGGCTACCTGCGCGCCTCCGAGATCAGCCGTGACCGCGTCGAAGACGCACGCAACGTGCTCAAAGAAGGCGACGAAGTCAACGCCGTGATCTTGGCCGTCGACCGCAAGACGCGTTCGATCCAACTCTCGATCAAGGCCAAGGACAACGCCGACAACCAGGAAGCGATGACGCGCCTGACGCAGACCAGCGAGCGCGAGAACGCCGGCACCACCAGCCTGGGCGCACTGCTACGCGCCAAGCTGGACAACCAGAACCCTGGTTCCTGAGTGTCCTGAGATGACCCGCTCCGATCTCGTGGCGCAACTGGCTGAGCGATTCAGCCAGTTGACGCACCGCGACACGGAGTTCGCGGTCAAGACGATCCTCGATGCGATGTCTGCGGCGCTCGCCAAAGGGCACCGCATCGAGATTCGTGGTTTCGGCAGCTTCTCGATCAATCGCCGCCCGCCACGCGTGGGCCGCAATCCGCGCAGCGGCGAACAGGTGACGATTCCCGAGAAGCTCGTCCCGCATTTCAAGCCCGGCAAAGCCTTGCGTGAGGCGGTCGACACGCATGTGCCGGTCGGCCCCGAGCCGGCGCCGCGCGGGGCCCCGGCAAGCGTCGATTGAAGGCGCCCTTCACATCCCCGGCCGATAGAATCAGTTGCCTGTTTCGATGTGAATTTTTGCCAAAGCCGCCCTGCCGATGAGACTGCTTGTCTGGCTCTTCCGAGCCGCCATTTTCTTCACCCTGTTTGCTTTTGCGCTGAACAACCAGCAAGAGAGCGGCATCCGCTGGTTCTTCGGTCAGGAGTGGCGCGCGCCGATGGTGTTCATCGTGCTGGCAGCGTTCGCGCTCGGCTGCGCGTTCGGCGTGTTTGCGATGGTGCCGAGCTGGTGGAAGCATCGGCGCGTCGCGCGCAAGCACGCGCCGGTGATCGAGCCCAAGCCCGATCTGCCGGCGGCTAAGCTTGTGGCCGAGATCACCATCCCGCACCCGCCGCGCGATGGACTTTGACCTGCAGTGGTTGCTGCTCGGCCTGCCGCTCACCTTCGCGCTCGGTTGGCTCGCTTCGCGGCTCGATTTGCGGCAATGGAAGCGTGAGCAAAAGGATTCTCCGAAGGCCTACTACAAGGGCCTGAACCTGCTGCTCAACGACCAGCACGACAAGGCCATCGACGCCTTCATCGAGGCTGTGCAGCAAGACCCCGACACCTCCGACCTTCACTTCGCTCTCGGCAACCTGTTTCGCCGCCGCGGCGAGTTCGAGCGTGCGGTGCGCGTGCACGAGCACCTGCTCAACCGGGCCGACTTGCCCCGCACCGAGCGCGATCGCGCCCAACACGCGCTTGCGCAAGACTTCATGAAGGCCGGCCTGTTCGACCGCGCCGAGGCCGCCCACCACGCGCTCGAAGGCACGGCCTTCGACACCGAAGCCCGGCTCGCGCTGCTAACGCTCCATGAACGTTCACGCGACTGGCGTGCCGCCGTCGAGGTCGCGCAAAAACTGGAGCACCGCGGCACCGGCTCGTTCGCCTCGCGCATCTCGCACTACTGGTGCGAGATTGCGCTCGAGGCCGATGCGAAGCAACAGTCCGACGAAGCCGACAGCGCGGTCCAGCACGCCCGCGGAGCGGCTCCGCAGGCCGCGCGCCCTTTGGTGTTGGCCGGCCAACGCGCAGTGCGGCGCGGTGACCATGCACAGGCGCTCGCACTGTGGAGCGTGCTGATGGTCGCGCACTCGGCGGCCTTCAACTTGGTGGCGCGTGAGTACGCACAAAGCGCGCTCGCGAGCGGCGAAGGTGTGGCGGCGGTCGAACGCCTTCGCGAGCTGTTCGCGCGCGCGCCGACGATGGACTTGCTCAACGCACTCGCGTTGCTCGACCCCGCGCCCGCGCACCAGCGTGCACGTTTGCTCGCGCAGCTTCGCGACCACCCGACCCTTTCGGTCGCGAAGGCATTGGTCACGCACACCGACGCCGCCAGCTTCGACGCGTCAGAAACCAAAGCCCTCGGCGATGCCATCGGCCGTGCCGCGAAGCCGCTGCACCGCTACCGTTGCGCTGCCTGCGGCTTCGAGGCGCATCACTACTTTTGGCAGTGTCCCGGTTGCCTGAACTGGGACAGCTATCCGCCCCAACGTCTGGAGGATCTTTGATGGCCACGGCCCCTTCGCGCGAGCATGTGCTGCGCTCGCGCGTGCTCGTCGTCGGCGACGCGATGCTCGACCGCTATTGGTTCGGCGCGGTCGATCGCATCTCGCCCGAGGCGCCGGTGCCCGTCGTGCGTGTGACCCGCGAGGAGGAGCGTCTCGGGGGCGCCGCCAACGTCGCGCTCAACGTCAAGACGCTCGGCGCGCGAGCGACGCTGCTGACCGTCGTCGGCGACGACGAGCCCGCGCGCAAGCTGCGCCTGCTGCTCGAGCAGCAAGGCGTCGAAGCACTGCTCGGCAGCGATCCGAAGCTCTACACGATCGTCAAGCTGCGCGTGATCGGACGCTCGCAGCAGCTGATCCGCATCGACTTCGAGAACCAGCCCGACCACGAGGTGCTCGCGGGCATGCTGGCCGACTACGAGCGCGTGTTGCCCGATCACGATGCCGTGCTGTTCTCCGACTACGGCAAGGGCGGCCTGACCCACATCCCGCGCATGATCGAGCTCGCGCGCAGGGCGAACAAGCCGGTGCTGATCGACCCGAAAGGCAGCGACTACAGCCGGTACAAAGGCGCCACCGTGATCACGCCGAACCGCGCCGAGCTCGCGCAGGTGATCGGCGCGTGGAGCAGCGAAGCGCAGTTGCACGAACGCTCCCAAGCGCTGCGCGTGGCGCACGGGCTCGACGCGCTCGTGCTGACCCGATCGGAAGACGGCATGTCGCTGTTCGATGCCGAAGGCCATGTGCAGGTGCCGGCGCAAGCGCGCGAGGTGTTCGACGTGACCGGTGCCGGCGACACGGTCATCGCCACGCTGGCCGTGATGCTTGGCGCCGGCCTGCCGCTGCGCGAAGCCATGGGACACGCGAACCGCGCCGGCGGCATCGTGGTCGGCAGGTTCGGTACTGCCAGCGTTGGCTACGAGGAGTTGTTCGCATGAAGGTCGTTGTCACCGGCGCAGCCGGCATGATCGGATCGAACCTGGTTCACGGGCTGAACGGGATCGGCATCAACGACGTGATCGCGGTCGACGACCTGACAGACGGCCCCAAATACCGCAACTTGATGGGCGCGCAGCTGAGCGACTACTTCGACAAGAGCGAGTTCTACGCGCGCTATGCGAAGGGCGAGTTCGGCCAGGTCGACGCGATCTTTCACGAAGGCGCCTGCTCCGACACGATGGAGCACGACGGTCGCTTCATGATGGAGACGAATTACCGCTGCTCGAAGGGCTTGCTCGACGCTGCCCAAGCCCAAGGCACACGGCTGCTGTACGCGAGCTCGGCCGCCACCTACGGCGGCAGCGCGTCGTTCGTCGAAATGCCGGCGTTCGAGCAGCCGCTCAACGTGTACGGCTACTCGAAGCTGCTGTTCGACAACGTGGTGCGGCGCATGCTGCCCCACAGCAAGGCGCAGGTCGTCGGCTTTCGCTACTTCAACGTCTACGGCCCGCGTGAGCAACACAAGGGGCGCATGGCCTCGGTCGCGTTCCACCACTTCAACCAGTTCCGCGAGACCGGCAAGGTGCGCCTGTTCGGCGAATACGGCGACTACGGGCCGGGTCAGCAGAGCCGCGATTTCATCTCCGTCGGCGACGTGGTCGCCGTGAACCTGTGGTTCCTGCAGCACCCGGACGTCAGCGGCATCTTCAACCTCGGCACCGGTCGCGCACAGCCGTTCAACGACGTGGCGCTGGCCACGGTCAACACAGCGCGGGCGCGCAAGGGCGAGGCGGCATTGCCGCTCGATGCGCTGGTCGAGCAAGGGCTGATCGAGTACACGCCGTTCCCCGAGGCGTTGGTCGGCAAGTACCAATCGTTCACACAAGCCGACTTGAATGAACTGCGCGGCACCGGCTGCGACCATGCATTCGCCGATGTGGCCACGGGCGTGGCGTCGTATTTCGACTGGCTGACGACTTCGATCTGAGCGATTTGGTCGAACCGAGTCAACCCTCAATCTACCGTTGCCGTTAAGGGCTTCGCTGCCGGTCGTTTCTGCCCGGCGCGACCACACCAACCCTCCGAGGTATGCACATGATCAAGAAAATTATCGTCGCCATGCTGGCCCTGTTCGCCGCAGTCGCGTTCGCTGCGGTCGATGCCAACAAGGCCACGCCGGCCGAGCTCGATGGCGTCAAGGGCATCGGCCCTGTGATCTCGGCCAAGATCGTGGAAGAGCGCAACAAGGGTGCGTTCAAGGATTGGCAAGACATGATCACCCGCGTGAAGGGCGTCGGCGAAAACAACGCCGCCAAGTTCTCGACCGGAGGCCTGACCGTCAACGGCGCCGCGTTCGCTGGCGCCCCCGCCAAGGCAGCCGCCCCCGCCGCGGCGAAGAAAGAAGAGAAGAAGGCAATGGCACCTGCTGCCGCGCCGGCCGCCTCGGCCAACAAGACCGCGCCGGCTGCAGCCGCCAGCGCCGCCGCAGCCACCAAGCCCGCCGAGATGAGCGCCGCCGACAAGAAGGCCGCTGCGAAGAAAGAGAAAGAAGACAAGAAGGCCGCCAAGGCTGCTGCAGCCGATGAAGCCAAGAAGGCCAAGGCCGACAAGGCCGATGCCAAGAAGACCGCGAAGGAAGCCAAGCCGGCAGCTGCTGCCGCTGCATCGGCACCGGCCAGCGCCGCGAAGAAGTAAGCACGCCAATCGCGCGGGCCCGCGTGGCCCGCTCGACAAACGCCCGCGCCCGCGGGCGTTTTATTGGTGGCTTCCCGCTTTCGGGGGTGACCTTTCGGGGCGGCCCGAGGTGGTGATGTTCAGATCGGCGCCCAGCCGGAACACTTCAGTCCGGACTCGCAATGTCGCGAGGCCCGAACCTTCCGGAGAGCTCCATGAACTTCATCAAAATCCTCGTCGCCACCGTGCTGGCACTCGCCTCGGCCGCGGCTTTCGCTGTCGTCGACGTCAACAAGGCCAACCAGGCCGAGCTCGAATCGATCAAGGGCATCGGCCCGTCGATGTCGACCAAGATCCTCGCTGCACGCAAGACCGGCTCGTTCAAGGACTGGACCGACATGCAAACCCGCGTCAAAGGCGTGCGCGCCGGCAACTCCGCCAAGTTCTCGGCCGATGGCCTGACGGTCAACGGCGCCGCGTTCAGCGCGACCGCGATGGCCGATGCGTCGGCCCGGCCTGCGAAGGCGCCCAAGGGCAGCAAGGCAGACGCGCCGAAAAAATAACGCGTGTCATCAGCCAACGCCCCGGCATGGCCCCGGGGCGTTTTTACGTCGGTTGCCGTCAGCACTGACGCCAGCCGAAGAACGCGATCACGTCGTCGCGGCGCTGCACCGTGTCGGCCACGCCGAGCGCCATCAACGCGCGCGTGAAGGCCGCTTCGAACAGCAGGTAGCTCGCCAGCGCCGCGCCACGCGCATCGGCGCCTTGGCCTTGCACGCCGATGCCGCGCAACATGCCGCGAATCGCGATCGGCAGGGTGCCCAGGTGCTTCGCAGCGATGTCGTCGAGGCGCTGGCTCGGCGCGATCACCAGCACTTCGATCGGCTTCAAGCTCGTGGCCGCGCGCGCCTCGGGAGTGAGCAGCGCGAGCGTGCTGTTGATGCGGTGCAGGCGCTCCACATCGACCGCGAGTGCATCGAGAAAAATGTTCGACAGCGCATGGCCTGCGATCTGCGCCAGGTTCGGGTACTCGCTGCTGCCGGCGCGCTCCCCGGGCGGCTCGTGCATGCGGCCCGCGCCGACGACGAGGATGCGCTCGGCGCCGAGGTGCACGGCCGGCGAGATCGGCGCGGCCTGCCGCATCGAGCCGTCACCGAAGTACTCGGTGTGCTCGGCGATGTTCAGCGCCACCGCCGGAAACACGAACGGGATCGCGGATGACGCGAGCAGGTGCGGCACCGTGATCGCATCACGCACGGCGATGCGCTGCGAGCGCGTCCACGGCACGATGTTGTCGAGCGCGTCGTAGAAAGTCACGTGCAGGCCCGAGCCGTAGCTCGACGCGGTGACGGCGAGCGCTTGCAGGTGGCCTTCTCGCATCATCTGGCGCGTGCGCTCGGGATTCACCAAACGATTCAGCAGTGCTTCGAGCGGTGCGTTGTCGAGCAGCGAGCGCGGCCGCGCGCGGCGCCAGCGGGCGATGGCCCAACCGATCGACATCATCGTGAGCCAGCGCGCGCCGGTGCGGATCACGCCGAACGAATCGGCGCGGTAGACCTGATCGGCGCTGAAGTTTTCCCAGACCTCGCACAGGCACTCGACGGCGCCGTCGAAGTCATCGGCGCGGCAGGCGAGCGCTGCCGCATTGATCGCGCCGGCCGAGGTGCCGGTGATGACAGGGAACGGGTTCGGCGCGGCGCCCTGACCGCACTCGCGCCGGATCTGCGCGATCGCCTTCAGCACGCCGACCTGGTAAGCGGCGCGCGCGCCACCGCCGGTCAGCACCAGGCCGGTGGTTTTCCCGCTGGTGGAATTCAAACCCATCACGGGTTATCGGCGCGTCTGCGTGGAGACTGAATCCCATGCGTTATGCGCGCGTCATTCGCAAATCAGTCATACACGACGACCGCCTGCCCATGGTGTGCACCGGAACGCCAGCGGTCGAGTGCGGCGTCGGTCGGGTAAAAGCGTGCGGCGTCGCCCAGATCGAGTTCACCGCTCGCACTCGCGTCGTCGATGGTGCGGCTCAACTCGAGGCGCACGGTCAGGCCCTGCGGCAAGTCGCCGTGCTCGGTCGCGATGCGGCGCGAAGGAAAATCGCGCAGCACCTCGGCCACAGGCGGCACGCTGCCGTTGACTGCCACGCGCAGGTACTTGCCGAAGCGGCAGCGCGCCGAGGCCAGATCCCACACGTTCGCGACCGTCAACCGCAGCCCGCCCGAGAACCGGTCGGGCTGCACCTTGCCCTGCACGATGATCAGCTCGTCGTCTTTCAACAAGTCCTTGTTCGCGTTCAGCAGGTCTTCGTTCGCGACCGCCTCGATCGCCTCGCTTTTGTCGTCGAGCTTGAAGATCGCGACGCGGCCACGCTGGCCGTTGACGATGCGCAGGTCAGTGACGATGCCGGCGAGCAACTGCGGCTCGCGGCTGTCGAGCAAGTCGGCGATCTGGCGCTTCGCGAAGCGGCGCACCTCGGTCGCGCTTTGGTCGAACAGGTGGCCCGACAGGTAGAAGCCGAGCGCGCCTTTTTCTAACGTCAGCCGCTCCTTGATGCTCCATGTGTCGGCAACGATCAGCGGCGGCTCTTGCGTGCTTGCGCCATGCTGGTCGTCGCCCCCGCCGAAGTCGAACAGCCCGCCTTGGTCGGCGTGCGCGGCTTGCGAATCGGCCCATTCGAGTGCCAAGCCCACGCTCGCGAGCATGCACGCGCGGTCGGGGTGCAGCGCATCGAACGCGCCCGACTTGACGAGCGCCTCGACCACGCGCTTGTTGATGCGCTGGCGATCGACGCGCGCGCAGAAGTTGAACAGGCTGGTGAAGGCGCCGCCCTGGGTTCGAGCCTTGATGATCGCCTCGATCGCGCCCTGCCCGGTGCCCTTGATCGCGCCCAGGCCGTACTGCACGACCTTGTCCGAGAGCGGCTCGAAGCGGTGCACGCCGGTGTTCACGTCGGGCGCCTGGATCTCGATGCCGAAGGTCTTGGCGTCGATCAGCAGCACGCGCAGCTTGTCGGTGTCGTCGGCCTCGACCGTCATGTTCGCGGCGAAGAACTCGGCCGTGCAGTGCACCTTGATCCAGGCGGTGTGATAGGCCAACAGCGAGTACGCGGCGGCGTGCGACTTGTTGAAGCCGTAGCCGGCGAACTTCTCCATCAGGTCGAAGACTTCGTCGGCGGCGCCCGTCGAAATGTCTTTCTTCGCTGCGCCGTCGCGGAAAATCTGGCGGTGCTGCGCCATCTCTTCGGCCTTTTTCTTGCCCATCGCGCGGCGCAGCAGGTCGGCACCGCCGAGCGAGTAGCCGCCGAGCACCTGCGCCGCTTGCATCACCTGCTCTTGATAGACCATCACGCCGTAGGTTTCGCCGAGCACGGTCTCGAGCAGCGGGTGCGGGTAGCTCACCTCTTCCTTGCCGTGCTTGCGCGCGCAGAAGGTCGGGATGTTTTCCATGGGGCCGGGGCGGAACATCGCGTTCAACGCGAACAGGTCTTCGATGCGCGTCGGCCGCGCGTCTTTGAGCATGCGCTGCATGCCCGCGCTCTCGAACTGGAACACCGACTCGGTGCGGCCTTCGCTGAAGAGCTTGTAGACGCGCGGGTCGTCGAGCGGCAGTTTGTCGTAATCGAAAGTGCTGTAGTCGAAGGCTGCAGTGGCCGGGCGGCGCGCCTTGATGAAGTCCTTCGCGAGCTCGAGGATCGTCAGCGTCGCGAGGCCCAAGAAGTCGAACTTGACGAGGCCGATCGCCTCCACATCGTCCTTGTCGAACTGGCTCACCGCGTTGTTGCTGCCGGGCTGCATGTAAAGCGGGCAAAAGTCGGTGATCTTGCCCGGCGCGATCAGCACGCCGCCGGCGTGCATGCCGACGTTGCGCGTGATGCCCTCGACGCGCGTGGCCAGCGCGAGCAGCTCGGCCACTTCTTCTTCCGCCGCTTCGCGTTGCTCGAGTTCGGGCGCTTCACGCCGCGCGTAGATCAGGCCCGGGTCGGGGTTGGCCGGCACCTTCGCGAGCGTCACCTGCTTGCCCGGCGGGGCAGGGATCAGCTTGGCGATGGAGTCGACATGGCCGTAGCCCATGCCGAGCACGCGGCCCACGTCGCGCAGCGCGGCCTTGGCGGCCATCGTGCCGAAGGTGGCGATCTGGCTCACCGCATCGCGCCCGTATTTTTGCTTCACGTAGTCGATCACGCGGTCGCGGTTGCCCTGGCAAAAGTCGATGTCGAAGTCGGGCATCGACACGCGCTCGGGGTTCAGGAAACGCTCGAACAGCAGGTTGTATTGCAGCGGGTCGAGGCCGGTGATGTTGAGCGAATACGCGACCAGCGAACCGGCACCCGAGCCCCGGCCCGGGCCGACCGGGCAACCGTTTTTTTGTGCCCAGTTGATGAAATCGGCGACGATCAAAAAATACCCGGGAAAGCCCATGCCGAGGATCGTGTTGACCTCGAAGTCGAGCCGTTCCACATAGCGCGGGCGTTGCGCTTCGCGTTCGGCCTCGATGGGGTAGCGCTGCTTCAACCGCTCGGCCAGCCCTTCGTGCGACAGGATGCTGAAATACTCGGCCATCGCGAGCGGCTTGCCGTCGACGACAGGTGTCGGAAAGTCGGGCAACTGCGGCTTGCCAAGCACCAGGCTCAAGCTGCAGCGCTTCGCGATCTCGACCGTGTTGGCGACCGCGCTCGGCAGGTCGGCGAACAGCGCCTCCATTTGCGCCTGGGTCTTGAAGCACTGCTCGCGGTTGAAGCGCTTGACGCGCTTCGGGTTGGTCAGCATTTCACCCTCGGCCACACAGACGCGCGCCTCGTGCGCATCGAAATCATCCGGCGTCGCGAACTGCACCGGATGCGTCGCGACGACCGGCAATTGCAGCCGCGCCGCGAGCTGCGCCGCGGCGCGCACATGGGCCTCGTTGCCGGGCAGGCCTGCGCGTTGCAGCTCGATGTAGAAGCGACTCGGA
>ENA-OFCI01000940-OFCI01000940.1-metagenomes-genome-assembly--contig:-NODE-940-length-15082-cov-3.511080_pt1 | contig 15082 bp, 11 predicted proteins | sample MGYA00153391_OFCI01 | MGnify analysis MGYA00153391
GATCGGAAGCCGGGCGGCGGCGGCCTCCATCTCTGCCCCGACCGCGCCGTCGACTCCACGCTCACCGAACTGCTCCCTGCACCACGTGGCAACATACGCAGCGGCATTGAGGACGGTTTCCAAAGTGAACTTCCCCGCTCGGATCCCGGCGAGGGTCCGGAACGCCGGGTCCCACAGGTACTCCTCCGACTGGACCCCCAGGACCATGGACGTGCCGAGGTTCAGGTAGGCGACGCCCGGAACGGTCGCGCCGAGTCCCAGGCCGGCTGCCTGGCCGTCGCCTATTCCAGAAACTACGGGCACCGCGCCCGGCAGCCCGAGCGAGCGGGCAACCTCTCTTGAGAGGGTGCCGATCTCATCGCCTGAGGGCACGAGATCGGGTAGCTGTTTGACGCGCACCCCTGCGATCTCCAGCAGCTCGGCGGACCAGTCCATGCGCTGAAGGTCGAAGAGTCCGAGGGTGTCGGCCGAGCCGTGGCTGGTCGCCCACCGGCCGGTCAACCGCCAAACCAGGTACGCCTGGACGTCAGCGACGTGGACGGCGTTGCGCAGGACGGCGGGCTCGTGTCGGGCCAGCCAGGCGAGCTTGTAGATGGCGGGGGTGGTGTCCGGCGGCTTGCCGGACAGCTCGTGAACGCGAGTCGAGCCGAGTTCTGCAATCTCCTCGTGGGCGCGGCCGTCAAGCCATAAGATCGCCGGACGTAGCGCCCGCCCGCCGCTGTCGAGGCACACGAACGACTCTCGTTGGTGCGTGATGCACAGCGCACGGACCCGGCCAGGATCCACCAGAGCCCCCACCGCCTCGACAATGGCGCCCTGTGTGGCCGTCCACCACTGCCCGGCATCCTGCTCGTGCCACGCGGGGAGGGGTTGCAGGGTGCGCAAGGGATGGGCAGCCTGCGCGACCACCTGGCCCGCTTCGTCGTAGATGACCGCCTTGGCCGCTGTCGTAGAGCAGTCGACCGCGATGACCAGCCCAGCTCCGCCGCTCACGAACTCGGCGACACGATGATCTTGAGGCCGACGCGATCGCTGGCCGCACGGAACGCTTCGTCCACTTTCTCGAGCGGGAAGGTGTGGGTGACGATGGAAGCCACATCAACCAGCCCCGCCTCGACCAGCCGAATGGTCCGGGGATACATCTCCTTCATCCGCCGCGAAAGCTTCAGCGTCAACCCCTTTCGACGAGCCACCGAAGCCGGGAACGTGGTGCTGTCACGCCCCGGGATCCCGGCCAGAATGACGCGCCCCCCAGGTCGCGCGGCCGCAACGGCGAACCCGACGCCAGCATCGGTCCCGGCCGCCTCGAAGGCGACATCCACGCCCCGACCACCCGTCGCCTCCGCCAGCGCGACGTGGACATTGTCAGCGTCCGCGTCCAGGACGACGTGGGCGCCCAACGCTGCAGCGGCTTCGCGCCGGTGGGCCAAAGGCTCGACGGCGACGACGTGACTGGCACCTGCAGCTCGAGCCAACTGCACCATGCACAGCCCAATGGGCCCGCATCCGATGACAGCAACAACCGCACCTACCTTGGGTTTGCCCAAGTCATGGGCGTGCAACGCCACACCCAGCGGTTCCAGCATTGCCGCGTCTGCATCGCTGAGGGTGTCCGGTACCGGGTGCAACAGCGCCGTTGGCCAGGTCAGGAACTCACGCAGACCGCCGTCGTAGGCGCCGTGCCCCGCGAAGCGAACCGAAAGGCAGAGGTTTCGATTGCCCTCCAAACATGGCTCACACACCCCGCACGGGAGCGCGGGGTCGATGGCGACCCGTCGCCCGTCATCGGACCCGCCCTGGATGACCCCTGCGAACTCGTGCCCGAGCACCAATGGATGCGTGAGCTGCGCGTCACCGATGCCGCCGTCGGTAAACCAATGCAGGTCAGAACCACACAGACCAACCGCTGTGACGCGAACAAGGGTCTCGCCCGGCCCCTGGGACGGCCGGAGCTCATCGGCGACACGCACATCTCCCACACCGTGCAGCCGTGCCACCCTCACGGGCGACTCACCACCCAAGAATTCCCTGGTGCCAAAACACGGCAGCGCGGCGCAACGCCGCAGATGCTCGGCCGAACCCCACCTGCGACACGCCCCGCAACCCGGGTTGCCACACCTGCTCGTTCGAGCATTCCACCGCGGTTGCACATAGATCTGGACCCTAGACCAAAGCTCCCGCCCCTTCTTGCACATCGGGGGCCGGGCACTAGGGAACAACATTGAGCGGGGCCCTGTACGACGGCCATCACGTCTTCACGCCTCAGATGCGACGACCGCGCCCACCAACTTCTCAAAAGCGCTCGCCGCGCCCCACATCCGTTCGGCCCGCTCGGCTGCCCCGTTAGACCAACGGCGACGGGTCCGGCGTGCGGACGGCCCTCACCCGTCACGCCCCTGACGCCGGTGGCGCTGTCGACCCCCGGACGACGAGCGTGGTCGCGAGTTCGACGTGGTGGGACTCGATCGTCTCGCCCGCCGAGAGACGTAGCGCCGTCCGGAGCGCGACTTCGCCTATCTCCCGGAGCGACTGCCGCACGGTGGTCAGAGGCGGGGAGGCAATCCGGGCGAGCTGGGTGTCATCGAAGCCGACAACGCTGAGGTCCTGCGGGACGCGCAGACCACGGGCCCGGGCCGCCTCGAACACGCCGAGGGCAATCTCGTCGCAGCCGGCGAAGATGGCTGTCGGCGGCTCGGGCAGGTCGAGCATGGCCCCTCCCTTCGCCACTCCGTTCGCGTAGTCGAAGAGTCCCGTCGTCACGTAGCCCGGCGGCACCGGTGCACCGTCTGCCTCCATCGCAGCCCGGTACCCGTGCATGCGGGCGTGGTTGCATGTCGCGCTCGCCGGGCCGCCGACGTAGCCGATCCGACGGTGGCCCAACACCAGCAGGTGCTCCATCGCCGTCAGGCCGCCGGTGAAGTTCGTCGACCCCACGCTCGTCACCCTGGTGCTCGGCATGTTCATCGGGTCGATGAGGACGAGCGGCAACCTGGCCCGGCGCAGTGCCGTGAGGTGCGCTGCCGTCAGCTCGCTCGTGACGGCGATGACCGCCTTCCGGCCGGCCGCCGCGAGCTCGCGCGCCCAGACCGCCGGCACTTCGGCCGGTTTGTTGCCCGCGCTGCCGACATGGGTGCTGACGACGACTGCGACGCCCGCCTCGGCGCCTGCATCGATGACCCCTTGGACGATCAGGGACGAGTAGGCGCGCAGCGCGCGATCGACCTCGACCTCGACGGTCGGGTGGGCTTCTGCCGCCGACCGGCGCGGCGCCGATGCGGCGTAGTTGTGCTGCTGCAACGCTTCTTGGACGAGAGCGCGGGTCGTGCTCGCGACGTCACTGCGCCCGTTGAGCACCTTGCTGACAGTCGCGATGGACACGCCGGCCGAGGCGGCAACCGTCGACAGGGTCGCCCGTCCCTGCTTGGTTGGTGCGCCGTCCATCGTTTCGCTCCCGCCTGCTCTACGCCGACGCGGCTGCGGCGGAGATGTCCACCGGAGTCACGAGACGGCGGTCGTGCCCGACGGTCCGCAGCGGCCCGGTGAGCCGGAACGCGCCGCGGCATGGCAGGTCCGAGGCCGACGTGCCGACGAGCACCTCGACGTCACCGGGCTCGACGACGCGGGTCAGGTCACGGCCGGTGAACGCCGTACGGTCGGCGTGGACGTGGAACGTCACGTCCGCCGTCGCACCCGGTTCGAGGGCGATTCGGGCATAGCCGACGAGCGCCCTGACCGGACGCGTGACCTGGGCGAGGACGTCGTGCAGGTAGAGCTGGACCACCTCGTCGCCAGCCCGGGAGCCGGTGTTCGTCAGACGAACCGACACCGTGAGCTCGCCGTCTGTGGGGATCTCCGCATCGCTGATCCGCAGGTCGCCCAGCTCGAAGGTCGTGTACGAGCGGCCGTGGCCGAAGGCGAACAGCGGCGTCGGGTCGAGGTTGCTGATGCCGGCGCTCTCGGCACTACCGAGCGGTGGCTGGAGGTATGTGCTGGGTTGCCCCCCGGCATACCTCGGGATCTGCACGGGCAGCTTGCCACCGGGCTGGACCCGGCCTGAGAGGACACCCGCCACTGCCGGCCCTCCCTCCTCGCCTGGCATGAACGCCTGGACGAGGCCTGCCGCTCGGCCGTGCACCTCGCCTAGCGCGTACGGACGCCCGGAGACGACCACGACGACCACCGGAGTCCCCGTCTCCAGAAGCTCGGCGACGAGGTCCGCCTGCACACCGGGCAGCCGGAGGTCCTCTGCGTCGCAGCCCTCGCCCGAGGTCCCGAGCCCGAACAAGCCGGCGAGGTCGCCCACGAACGCCACGCACACGTCTGCATCACGAGCCGCGGCCACCGCTGCCGCGAAGCCGGACGTGTCGGTTCCCTGCACCGCACACCCGTGCTCGTAGATCACCTCGAGGTCCGGGAGCTCGGCCCGCAGTGCGTCGACCCCCGACTGCACTTCCACGCCAAGGCCTCGGTCCGGGTAGCGGGGCAGCACGTGGTTGGGGAATGCGTAGCAGCCCATGAAGGTCCGCGGGTCGTCCGCGCACGGGCCGACGACGGCGATCCGGCGAAGATCTGGCCGACCTTCGCCACGTAGCGGCAGCGCCGTCCCGGCGTCGAGGAGGACGACGGACCGCTCGGCCATCTCGCGGGCGAGCGCCCGGTTGGAGGGCGAGTCGAGGTCCGTCGCTGCGGCGGCGGACACGGAGGCCTCCGGGGTCCACTGCGGGTCGAGCAGACCGAGCTCGATCTTCTGCCGCAGCAGCCGTCGGGCGGCGCGGTCGACGAGCGACTCGGGGACCTCTCCGCGCCGTACCCTCTCGACCAGGTGCTGCCCGAAGCCGAGCGTGTCGGGCAGCTCGACATCGATGCCTGCGCGCAGCGCGAGGATGCCGGCCTCCTCGGCGTCGGGTGCCAGCCGGTGCATCGTCGCCAGGAATGGGACCGCCCAGTAGTCGGAGACGACCGTCCCCGTGAAGCCCCATTCGTCGCGGAGCACCTCGGTGAGCAGCCACGGGTCCGCGCCGGCCGGGACACCGTCGACGTCGGAGTAGGAGTTCATCACCGAGCGCGCACCTGCGAGGGCCACGGCCGTCTCGAAGGTCGGCAGGATGACGTCGAGCAGCTCGCGCCGTCCCATGGACACCGGCGCGTGGTTGCGCGCGGCTCGGGATGCCGAGTAGCCGGCGAAGTGTTTCAGGGTGGCGATGACACCTGCGCTCTGCAGGCCCCGGACGTAGGCGGCGCCGAGCGTGGCGACGAGGTAGGGGTCCTCGCCCATGGTCTCTTCGACTCGCCCCCAGCGGTAGTCACGCACGACGTCGAGCACGGGCGAGAGCCCCTGGTGCACGCCGACTGCGGCCATGTCGCGCCCGATCGCGGCCGCCATCCGCTCGACGAGGTCGGCGTCGAACGTCGCGCCCCATGCGATCGCCGCGGGATAGACCGTTGCCCCGAACGTTGTGAACCCGGTGAGGCACTCCTCGTGGACGAGCGCCGGGATACCCAGACGCGAACCCGCCAGGACGACGCGGTGCTGGCGAACCAGCTCCGCCGTGCCCTCGGCGACGGTCATCGGGTAGCTGCCGAAGACCCGGGTGAGGTGGCCGAGCCCGTAGGTGCTCGCCTCCTCGAGCGACATCTTGCCCGCCGCGGCGAAGACGTCCTGCAAAGGAGCGACATTGAAGGTGGTCTCCGGCTCACCCGCGGGACTCGGCTGGGTGGAGGGTTCAGTCTTCATGTCGTTGCCGACCCAACGGCTGCCGAGCTGGGCGACCTTCTCCTCCAGGGTCATCTCCGTGAGCAGAAGCTGGACCCGGTCGGCAACGGACAAAGTCGTGTCCCGCCACCGATGCGTCATCCCCTCGTCGGCAGGGATCGAGACGATCGTCATGAGCTCTCCTCGTCATCGACACGGCTGGCCGGAGTCACGAAACGTTTCGGTCAGTGTTCCACACGGTATCGTAACTTCTTCGGGCCTGTGGCGCCCGGAAAGTGCGTGTTTTCTGGGCCTTTACGGTCAATTTTCCTACCTGGCGTCCCGATACTCTTAAGCCTCTTGACACTACGAACTTCGAAAACTACGGTGCATTTACGATTATCACAGGCTTTAGCCTTGCGACGCAGCACGGCCGCGGCCCCTCGAGTTCGGAGATCAGCATGGATCCCATCACGACTTCCCGGCGGTCGTTCCTCGGCATTACCCTGGCCGCTGGCGCCGGGGTGGGCCTGGCCGCCTGCGGCGGCACCTCCGGACCCCAGCCGGGCGGCACTGCGGCTGGCGGTGCGGGGGCCGCGACTGGTAGCGCCAGCTACTGGTTCCTCACCGGTCAGCCGGGTGAGGGCATCCGCACCAACTCCGTCAAGCGCTTCAACGCGGCGAACCCCAAGACCCAGATCAAGGCGACGACCTTCCAGAACGACGCCTACAAGACGAAGATCAAAACTGCCATTGGCGCCGGCCAGGCACCGACGATCATCTGGGGCTGGGGCGGCGGCGGGCTGAAGAGCTACGTCGACGCCAACCAGGTGGAGGACCTCACCGACTGGTTCGCACAGAACGCAGCCGTCAAGGACCGGCTGTTCCCGTCCTCTTTCGGCGCGGCGACGGTCGGCGGCAAGATCTACGCGATGCCGAGCGAGACGGTCCAGCCGATCGTGCTCTTCTACAACAAGACCAGTTTCGAGAAGATCGGCGCCCAGCCACCGCAGTCGTGGGGCGACATCATGGACCTGGTGCCGAAGTTCAACGCGAAGGGCATCGCGCCTTTCTCCCTCGGTGGCCAGTCGCGCTGGACCAACATGATGTGGCTGGAGTTCCTGTTCGACCGCATCGCCGGCCCCGGGGTCTTCCAGGCCGTCTTCGACGGCGAGAAGAACGCCTGGTCGAACCCGGCATCCATCCAGGCGCTTACCGAGATGCAGAAGCTGATCAAGGCGAACGGCTTCATCAAGGGCTTCTCCTCGATCACCGCGGACTCCAACGCCGACCAGGCACTGCTCTACACCGGCAAGGCCGCGATGATGCTCCACGGTTCGTGGACCCAGGGCAGCATGGCCACCGACGGCGGCGACTTCGTCTCCGGCGGCCACCTCGGCTACATGAACTTCCCGCCTGTCGACGGTGGCAAGGGGGACCCCACCGACACCGTCGGTAACCCGGGCCAGTACCTCTCGATCTCCGCAAAGGCCACGGCTGAAGAGAAGGCGATCGCCAAGAAGTTCTTTGCCACGGCGGTGCTCTCCGACGCAGAGAACAAGGAGTGGATCGGCGCCGGTGCAGTGCCCATTGTCAAGGGCACCGACAGCGCCCTGGGAAGCTCGAAGGACGCCAACTGGCTCAAGTTCCTCTACGGCGTCGCGAGCGGCGCCAAGGTCTTCGCCCAGTCGTGGGACCAGGCCATGAGCCCCACTGCTGCTGAAGAGCTGCTCAACAACATCGCTAAGCTGTTCCAGCTGTCGATCTCGCCCCAGCAGTTCGCCGACAACATGAATAAGGTCATCGGCACGTGACCGCCGCCGTGCGTGGAGCTTCGCGCACGGGCACCTCGCGCGCCGGTCGGACCGGCTCGATCACGTGGATGGCGCTGCCGGCCCTGGCCTTCTTCATCGCCTTCGGCGTGGTCCCGCTGCTCGGCGTGCTGGGCCTGAGTTTCACCCGGTGGGACGGGATCGGTGCGATCCACCCGGCCGGTCTCGACAGTTGGCGGAAGGTCCTTGTCGATCCCGGCCTGCCGCACGCGCTGTATGTGACGTTCCTCGTGATGATCCTCTCGTGGCTCGTCCAGACACCGGCAAGCATCCTGATCGGGGTCTTCCTGGCAAGTCACGCTCGCTACCGCGGTGTGCTGGCCGTGCTGTTCTTCATTCCTCTGCTGCTGAGCTCGGCCGCCATCGCCGTGGCCTACAAGGCGTTGCTCGACCCCAACTTCGGGCTCGGTGCGGGACTGCAGATCGGGTTTCTCTCCCAGGACTGGCTCGGCGAGGACAAGCTCGCGCTCGGCGTCGTGATCTTCATCGTGTCCTGGCAGTTCATCCCCTTCCACTCGCTCATCTATCAAGGTGCGGTGCGGCAGATCCCGCGATCGATGTACGAAGCCGCCGAGATCGACGGTGCCGGACGCATCCGTCAGTTCTGGAGCGTCACCCTGCCGCAGCTGAAGTACACGATCGTCACCTCCTCGACGCTCATGGTGGTCGGGTCGCTGACGTTCTTCGACCTGATCTTCGTGCTGACCGCCGGCGGCCCAGGGGACGCCACTCGCGTGCTTGCCCTCGACATGTACAAGACAGGCTTCCAGGCCAACCTGATGGGTCCAGCCAGCGCGATCGCAGTCATCCTCGTTCTCGTCGCCTTCGCACTGGCTCTGATCCTTCGCCGGATCGGCGGCGGCGGAGCTGCCGACAGCCAGCTGGAAGGCGCCTGACGTGGCAACCGCCGTGACCACCGACGTCGGCCAGACGCCCAGGGCTCGGCCGCAACGTTCGCCACGTCGCCGCCGACGTGGTCGCCCGAACTGGCTCGGCGGGCTGGCCGGCTGGCTCTGGCTCGTGATCGTCCTGGTGCCGATCTACTGGATCGTCATCACGAGCTTCAAGACGCAGGCCAACTACTACGCGATGAACCCGCTCAAGCCGTCGACCTCCCCGACGATTGACAACTACCGGCTCGTCATAGAGTCGGACTTCGCGACGTACTTCATCAACAGCGTCATCGTGACCGCGGGTTCGATCATCCCGGCAGTGTTCATCTCCTTCATGGCCGCGTTCGCCATCGTCCGCAGCAGCAGCCGGTTCCTGAAGTCGGTCAACGGACTCTTCCTGATGGGACTGGCGATTCCGCTGCAGGCGACCATCATCCCGGTCTATCTGATCATCATCCGGCTGAAGCTGTACGACAGCCTCCTGGCGATCATCTTGCCGTCCATCGCGTTCGCAATTCCGTTGTCGGTGCTGGTCTTGTCGAACTTCATCCGCGATGTGCCAAAGGAGCTCTTCGAGTCGATGCGCGTCGACGGGGCCAGCGAATGGACCACCCTGTGGCGCCTCGCGTTCCCGCTGACGCGCCCGGCACTGGTCACCGTATCCATCTACAACGGCCTCGCGGTCTGGAACGGTTTCTTGCTGCCCCTGATCCTCACCCAGAGCCCGAGCAGGCGCACCCTCCCGCTCGCGCTGTGGACCTTCCAGGGCCAGTACGGCATCAACGTTCCCGCCGTCCTCGCCTCGGTCGTCCTGACGACGCTGCCAATCCTCATCCTGTACGCCGTTGGCCGCCGCCAGCTTCTGAGTGGGCTGACCGCGGGCTTCAGCAAGTGAGGTCTCACGGCCACCAGAGCTGATGGTGACGATGCGCACTGAGCTAACCTTGCACCCGCATCGCCGCCCACCAGGTCGAGACCTTGGGTGTCGGAAAGTGTAAGCAACCGGCCTTGCATCCTCATGGATCGTCGCTTCGGCCGGTGCGGCCGCGCTGTGCCCCCGCAGAGGCCAGGTGCGGGTCATCACCAGGAGGCCCCAGGCCGCAGCCGGAGTTGCAGCGACCTGACGGCTGAGGCTGCGGATCACACTCTCCTGGGTGCGATGTCGTGGTTTGAAACCTTGACGCCGTCACAGGACCTCAAGGGATCCCATCCAGTCTGCCGTTGGATCCGTCTGCGCCACGCCCAATGAGCCATCGGCACGTCCACGACACGATGCACAGCTTGGTCACGAACGGTCGAACACTGGGTGGCGCCAAGCGCGACGGACCCATCGAGACATACCGGAATGCCGTCGAGCACGCCACGGTAAAGAGGAACCAGATACAGCTCGGACCACAGCATGCGAGACGTGAGCCACAACAGGAGGTTCCATCCCTTGATCGTGTCAGCGGAAGTCATGGTCGGTCCGCGCCGGCCAAGCAGCGTTCCGGCTACAGCGGCCCCGGCGGCGGCGCTAGGTCGCCCGCGAGATCTTCACCATCCTCGCAAGCCAGTGATCAGCTAGCGGGGCACCAACGTGATCGGACAGCGGATGCCAGGCGCCCGGCTCAGTCGCGCGTCGGCTGTCAGGAGATTGCAGTCGAGAAGTTCCGCCAACGCGACGTAGGAGGCGTCGTAGGCGGACAGGTTGTCCCGGAGCTCCCACACCCGATCCAGCAGTGAGAAAACGGGGTACCGCGTCATTCCGAGACGTCGGAAGGCGTCTAAAGCGGTCCACCCGGAGTCGGCGGCTAGCTGTTCGGCGGCGACCATACGGCGAAGTCCGTTGGCGACTTCAGAGTCGATGAGGTGCGGAGCATGGAGTTGTTCACTGGCAAGAGCATTCCTTGCAGGGCCGACGTTGAGCAGTGCAGAAAGGGCCGCCGAAGCATCGACCACGATCACCTGTCGGCGCGTCCAGCATCTAGGTCGTGCAATATTGTGGCGGTGTTCACACCGACGTCGGGCAGGCTACCGAGCAACGCAGGGTTGTCCGCTCTGCGCGACACCTCTGCAAGTTCCCTCACCGCTACCGCCCCTACCGACGTTGCGTCGCGAGCTGCGAGCAGCTCCAAACGCGCGACGACGTCATCTGGCACGTTCCTTAAGTACAGCGTTCTCATGTCGCAATATGCTAGCAAGGAACTCGCGGGTTGCCAAAACGTCAACCGCGTCCGTGGACTCAACTCAGATCCTTGTCGCAGGACGTTCAGCTATGGAAACTGTGGAAAACTACCGACAGTGCCCGCCCGGGACCACACGAGGACCAACGTCCCACCCCGATAACAGAATCAACATCAATCGGCGACCTGTAACCGACACTCAACACCCGCATGAACGATTGGGCCTGGAGCACACGACTAGGACTTGCTGTCATCGCTAGGAAGCAGGGTGTAGTCCGGGTTGGCGATGGCGAGGTGCCCCTTGTAGTCGCCGATGCGGCCCTCCGCGCGCAGTTGGACGCCGGGCTCGATTCCGGGGATCGATCGTCGGCCGTAGAACACGAGCGTTACTCCACCGGTGTCATCGACCAGCTCGCAGTGCAGGGCAGGAGTGCCGGCGATGGGAGAGACCTCAACTGAACGAATGCGACCTTCGATAGCTGCTATCTGACGGTGCGTGGCGTTCTGGATCGCCACGCGAGGCCCCCGGTCCTTCATGTCGACCGCGGGTGTATCAATCGCGTCGGGACCAGCATCCTCATGGCTGAGCGGACGGCGTTCCTGTCCCGATCCCAGCTCCGGGACTCGCCCGGATCCATTACGGCCCAACAGCCGCAGGGGGGTGCTGGCATCGAAGGGGACGATGGTGGCCACCACGCCGGGCACGGTCGAAACGGCCGCGGCGATGTCATCGGCAGTCCGGTCGTGAAGCATCCGGCCCAGGAACGCGCCGTAAGAGCGCCGGGGCAGCAGGACGGTCACCTGGGTGGAGGCACCATCGGCGGTCAACCGCTCGGCGAGCTCGAGAGCGGCCCGCGGCAGCCGGCGGTCCGGACAGTCCACGAGTTCGAGTGAGAGGTCCAGACCGGGCTGGGCGTCCCACGCCAAACGTAGGTCGTCAGCGTGGCTCGAGTCGATGACGAAGTGCACGACGTGCAGCTCAGTCGGCCGCAGGGTGTGGGCGTATCGGATGGCGCGGATGACCGCGAGGTCGACGGCGTCGACCAGGACAACGATGCAGCTTCGGGCCGCCCGAACCACCGGCTGATCGGTCGGCACCGCCTCGAGCAGAGCGGCTTCCCGGTCGTAGGCCCGGTGCAGTCGGAGCAGGGCGATGACCATCACTGGGAAGATCAGGACGACCAGCCATGCGCCCTCGGTGAACTTGGTGACGGCGAAGATGAGGACGACCAGGCCCGAGACTGAACCCACCACGGAGTTGAGCACGACGTTGGCCTTCCATCGCGGCCCTCGGAAAGTCCTGAAGTGTTTGGCCATCCCGAAGCCGGCCAACGTGAAGCCGGTGAAGACGCCTATCGCGTAGAAAGCCACGAGCCTGTCGACGTGCGCGCCCGTGCCGATGAGCAGGGCGAGGGACACCACCGCCAGGACGACGATCCCGTTGGAGAAGGCCAGCCGGTGACCGCGCTTGGTCAGCCAACGAGGCAGGAAGCCGTCGGCGGCAACGAAGTTCGCAAGGAACGGGAACCCGTTGAAGGGCGTGTTGGCCCCGGTGTAGAGGATGAGCATCGTAGCGAGCTGCACCAGCAGGAAAGCGACGTGCCCGACGGCGCTGTCTCCCAGCACCGCCTTGGCAACCTGCGAAATGACTGTGGGCGAACCGGCTACGTACGCCACCGCATGTGTCTGGTGGGCCAGCCAGGAGACGCCGGCGACCAGTGTGCCAAGGACACAGCTCATCACCACCAGAGTCCTGCGGGCATTCCTGCCCTGTGGGCTCCGAAAAGCGCTGACACCGTTGGAGATCGCCTCGAGCCCGGTCAGTGACGACCCCCCGTTGGCGAAGGACTTCAGCAGGATGTAGATCGCACCGAAGCTCAGCAGCGAACTGCCGTGCCCAAGTTCAAACGCGCCTTTTGCGTGGACCGGGTCGTATTGCGGCAGGTCGCCGAGCACTTCTCGCGCCAAGCCGCCGATGATCACCACTGCCATCGAGGCGACGAAGAAGTATGTCGGGAAGGCGAACGCCCGACCGGCCTCGCGCAGCCCACGAAGGTTGACGAAGAAGAGAATCAGCACGACCCCGACGGTGATCTCGAGGCTGTAGTCCGCCAACCCCGGAATCGCAGAGGTGACGGCGTTCGTCCCGGCTGCGGACTGCACGGCCACGGTGACGATGTAGTCGACCATGAGCGCAACGGCACCCACCTGGGCGACCACCGGGCCAAAGTTCTCCCGCGCCACGACATACGAGCCGCCAGCCTTGGTGTAGAGCATGACAACCTGCCGGTAGGTCAGGGTCACCAACACCAGGACGACAAGAACGACCAGCGTCATGGGCAACAGCAGGGTGTATGCCGCGAGCCCAAACGTTGGCAGCAGGATGAGCAGGATCTCCTCGGACCCGTACGCCGACGACGAGATGCAGTCGCTCGAGAGGACGCCCAGTGCAAGCTTCTTGGACAACCTCTCGTGCTGCAGCTGGTCCGTGGTCAGCGGCGGGCCCAAAGCCCGCCGCTTGAGCCGATACCCAAGACGCTCAGGCAGAACCCTGAGCCCCCTCAGTGCCGCAGGCGCGCTCGGGACACCATTGATCTCTGCCGTCCGGGTTTTCACTTCTTGAGAATAGGGCCACGGCGGATCCGTCACGCGGTGGCTGGCTGACCGGGAGTGGCGAGTTCACCCGATGGCCACCGTGCAGCCCACCACACAGGCGCACGCACACGTCCGCAGGCATGGCCCCCTCTGCCGAGCCCTGCCCTAGGTACACCTAGCCAACGAAGCCGGCCAGAGTCCGAAAAAACGCACGGCAACCGGACTGGTCATCGTTCCACTTACGAGAAGGGCAGGCCGAGGCTCGCAGTGCGCGACGTGCTCATCTGCGGCAGGATGATTTTGTGGCTGAGTCGCTGACAAACGGTTTGAGGGTCGCACTGGATTCTTTCCGGCGGGTGATCGGCGGTGTTCAGGCTGAACAGTGGGCATTGCCGACCCCATGCGTGGGGTGGAACGTCGACGACCTGACGACGCATGTGGTATCAGGTAATCGGATGTTCGCCGCGATCCTGCGAGGCGAGCAGACGCCATCGTTTTCGGGTGGTGACCGAGCTGAGGTAGGCCACCTCGTCGGCGACCGCGTTGCAGCCTACGACGATCCCCCTGCGGCGATCGTCATGGTCGCGTTCCACCGCCTTGATGCCGAAGGAGCGTGCAGTTGACACTGGCTTTCGGGACGGTCGTCCCGCCATGCTGGAGTAAAGGGACGGCTTGGTCCTGGCGCTGTCCCGGGGTGGGGTTGAAATCGGCGTCGTCCCCGGGCAGGGTTGTCGTACACACACTTGTCCTTGTGGCGTGAGGAGTTGTCGTGGTTGCCTTTGAAGGTTCGGACCGGCCCAAGGTCGACTTGGTGCTGGAGGGCGGCGGTGTCAAGGGCATCGGTCTGGTGGGTGCGGTCCTGACGCTGAGCGGCAGCGGGTATGTCTTCCCGCGGGTGGCCGGCACCAGCGCCGGAGCGATCGTGGCCGCCCTGGTCGCGGCACATCAGGTCGCAGGTAAACCGTTGTCGAACATTGAGACCATCATGGCCTCGGTTGACTACAACAAGTTCCAGGACGAGGCAGTGTTAGAACGACTGGGTGGCACCCCTGGACAGATCGCCGAGCTGCTTCTGCACATGGGCATCGCCAAAGGCGACTACCTGGTGGAGTGGCTCGGGAACGTGCTGGCGGATCTGGGCGTACACACCTTCGCCGACCTAGCCATCAGCGACACCGACGATCCGGGAACCGGCCTGCCGCCCGACCAACGGTTCCGGCTGGTGGTGCACACCAGCGACATCAGCCGGGGTGCGCTGGTCCGGTTGCCGTGGGACTACCCGCAGTACGGGCACGACCCGGCCCTGATGCGTGTGGTCGACGCTGTTCGGGCCAGCATGAGCATTCCGTTCTTCTTCCGCCCGGTCTCGTTCTCGACAACAGCTGGCAAGGTGACCTGGGTCGATGGCGGGATGTTGTCGAACTTTCCGATCAGCGTGTTCGACCGCACCGACGGCAAACCCGGGCGCTGGCCGACCTGGGGGGTCAAGCTGTCGGCCCGACCGGCAGCGGTGCAGGTCGACCGGCCGGCCGGCAATGACTTCGAACTCGCCTTGTCCTGCCTGCGGACCCTGCTGGCCGGTTGGGACCGGTACCATCTGGACGACCAGAACGTCACCGCACGGACCGTGTTCGTGGACACCGCTTCGGTGAACTCCACAAACTTCGCGATCACCACAGCTGAGCAGGCTCAGCTGTTCAACTCGGGACGGTCCGCCGCGACGTCCTACCTGGCGGCCCAACAGCCACCGAAGCCCCTCCCGCAGATCACCTCCCAAACCCCCGACTCCGGGACGGCGCCGACGCCGTAAACCCACACGGCCGCCCGACCCAGGTTCATACCATCGGTCAGGGCCGACGAGTAGGAAGGAACCCAGGGATGGTCACCGTGCGCAGAAACCAACATGAT
>ENA-OFCI01000941-OFCI01000941.1-metagenomes-genome-assembly--contig:-NODE-941-length-15070-cov-4.433433_pt1 | contig 15070 bp, 15 predicted proteins | sample MGYA00153391_OFCI01 | MGnify analysis MGYA00153391
GGAAGGCCGCCTTGCCCACGATGAAGTGCACGTTGGAGTGCTTGTCGACGCGGAATTCGATCTTTCCGCCCTTGATCTCGGTAACTGCCTTGGCAACATCCGTGGTGACGGTTCCGGTCTTCGGGTTGGGCATGAGGCCACGCGGGCCGAGCACCTTTCCGAGACGACCGACCTTGCCCATCAGTTCCGGAGTGGAGACCGCTGAGTCGAACGAGGTGTAGCCAGCGGCTACCTTCTCGATGAGCTCGTCGCCACCGACCTCGTCGGCTCCGGCAGCGATGGCGGCATCAGCGGCCGGTCCGGTCGCGAAGACGATGACGCGGGCGGTCTTTCCGGTGCCGTGGGGCAGGATGACGGTTCCACGAACCATCTGGTCTGCCTTGCGGGGGTCGACGCCGAGCTTGAGGGCAACTTCGATAGTGGAGTTGAAGTTCTTCGAACCGCTCTCACGGGCGATTCCGACGGCTTCGTTGGGCGTGTAGAACTTGCCCTCTTCCATCTTCTCGGCGGCGGCGCGGTAGGCCTTGGATTTCGTAGCCATTATGCGTCCACCGTGATTCCCATAGAGCGAGCGGTGCCCGCGATGATCTTCTCTGCCGCTTCAACGTCGTTGGCGTTGAGGTCGACCATCTTCTGCTCGGCGATCGAGCGCAGCTGGTCCTTCGACAGGCGTCCCACCTTGGTGGTGTGCGGGGTACCGGATCCCTTGGTGACTCCGGCGGCCTGCTTGATGAGCTCGGCGGCCGGCGGGGTCTTGAGGATGAACGTGAACGAACGGTCCTCGTAAACGGTGATCTCGACCGGAATGACGTTGCCACGCTGCGACTCAGTCGCGGCGTTGTACGCCTTGCAGAACTCCATGATGTTAACGCCGTGCTGTCCGAGCGCCGGCCCGATGGGCGGTGCGGGGTTGGCGGCGCCGGCCTTGATCTGAAGCTTGATCAGACCCGTGACCTTCTTTTTCGGTGCCATTGTGGTTCCTTTTCTGTATCGAACTGGCCCGTGTTGGCCAGCTCTCCCGACATCCGGATGGATGCGGTGCGGTCGCCCCCGAAGGCGCAACCTCTTCACCTTACGCGAAATGTCGGTGGTTGCCTATTGACTGCAGGTATGGAAGCGCTGGGCTACTACTCGGATCAGGCAAGATCCGACGTGCGTATCGACACCGCGATTGCGGCCGCCGAGTATGAACAGCGCGCGGTGAACTTCCATCATGCCGCCACTCTGGTCGCCATCCATTCAGTGCTCGATGAGGCCCGATACAGCCCCGAGGTGTTCGTCGGCGACCATGCGTCACACTTCAATCGCGAGGATATCGAATTCGCTGAGCGGGCAGCGATCGCCGACCTCGCCGTGAGGCTCTCGCTCTCTGAAAACACCGTCCGGGCGCACGAGCACCAGACCGTCACGATGATCGGTCGCACCCCGATCACCTGGCAGAAGTTCCGGTGGGGAGAGGTGTCGCCCGCCAACGCCCGTACCGTTTCAGAGCTCGCCGCGTCACTCCCCGAGGGCGACGACCAGGCATTCGCTGCGTTCGACACCGCCGTTGCCGAGCACGCAACGCGGCTCGCCCCCGCACGGTTTCGCGCTTATGCCCGCAAACTGCGCGAGCAGATCGTCGCCGACACCGCGGCCGAGAGGCACGAGTCTGAAGCATCGAAACGCCGCGTCATCTTCGAGCCCGACATCGATGGGATGGCGTGGATCTCGGCCTACCTCCCTGCCGAGGTTGCGACCAAGGCGATGACGCTCCTCGACGCCGAAGCGCTCAGGCTGTCGGCCATGCCCGACGAGACCCGCACCCTGCCCCAACTCCGCGCCGACGTGCTCGGCGACATGATCACGGGCGCCGCCAGCTGCGGCTCCGTCGCGGTGCGGGTCGGTGTACTCATCCCGATGCTCACCCTCCTCGGTCACTCCGAGATGCCCGCATCCCTCGAGGGCTACGGTCCGATCGATGCCGGAACTGCCCGCACGCTGGCCGGAGACGCGACCTCGATCTACCGGATTCTCACCGATCCCGTGACGGGCGCGATTCTCGACATCGATCAACCGACAAGGCACATCCCGACTGGTCTCCGGCGGATGCGCCAACTGATCGACCAGACCTGCACGTTCCCCGGCTGCGGAAGGCGCGCCGTCAACTGCGACCTCGACCACACGATCGATCGACAATTCGGCGGCCGGACGACCCTGATGAATCTTTCGCATCTGTGCCGCAATCACCACCGCGACAAACACATGACGAAGTGGACGATCTCGCAGGATCACGACGGGCGCATCGAGTGGACGAGCCCTACCGGGTATGTCGCCGCGCCTGATCCCCCGCCGTTCTAGGGGAGAACTCTGCCTATCTCGCGCTCTCGATTGCTACGACAGTGACGGTCGCGCCGAAGCCCGCGTGCGCCGGGATGCGAGTCGCGAACTTGGTCAGCCTCTCCTGAATCTGCTTTCGCTTATCCGTGTACTCCCTCTCTTCGTCCGACAGCTCTTTCTTCAGCTTTAGCGTCAGATCATGCCTGCCTTCTTCTTCGTGTCTTTCACAGCCTCCGGCTTCCGTGCGCGGAGCGCGTAACCGGTAGGCCGGCAAAACGACGAAAAAGCCCGCCGCAAATGCGACGGGCTTTGTTCGTAGCTCGCGGGTCTCGATACGGACGAGGAGCGCCCCACTCGACCAGCGGGTGTTTTTAGAGCTTGGTGACCTGGTCGAAGCTGAGCTCCACCGGGGTCTCGCGCTCGAACAGGGAGACCAGCACGATGAGCTTGCCGCTCTCCGCCTTGATCTCGTTGATCGAGCCCGGAAGGCCCGCGAACGAGCCCTCCTTGATGGTGATCGTCTCGCCGATCTCGAAGTCGACTTCCTGGGGGATGGAACGGCCGACGGCCTTCCCGCCCTTGGCGCCGGCCTTGGCCGGAGCTTCGACGATCTGCACGAGGCTCTTCAACATGTTGAAGGCCTCTTCGAACCGCAGCGGCGTAGGGTTATGCGAGTTTCCGACGAACCCGGTGACGCCGGGCGTGTGGCGCACCACCGACCAACTGTCTTCGTTGAGGTCCATGCGCACCAGCACGTAGCCGGGGATACGTACGCGAGTGACCAGTTTGCGCTGGCCGTTCTTAATCTCGACGACATCCTCCATTGGCACCTCGACCTGGAAGACGAAGTCCTCCATAGCCATGGAGACCTTGCGGTTCTCGATGTTCTGCTTCACGCGCTTTTCGAAACCGGCGTAGGAGTGGATGACGTACCACTTTCCATAGGCCGCCTTGAGCTCCCTGCGGAATTCGTCGTAGGGGTCGACCTCGGTTTCTTCCTCGGCCTCGTCTACGTTCGCCTGCTCGGCGAGCTCTGACTCGATCTCTGCCTCGAATGCATCGTCGAACGGCACGACGTCTTCGGTCTCGCCCTCCACGGATCCGACCTCGTCATCGGTCGCCTCGACGGCGGCCTCGGCCTCGTCGGCGGAGTCGACCTCGAGCGCATCCGCGACTGCGGCATCCGCTTCGGGATCCGCGGCGAGCGCGACCGCATCGAGCGCCGCATCGAGATTTGCCTCGACATCGGTGTCGGTGTCGGTGTCGTCTTCGCCGTCTTCCTCATTCACAACGTGGAGCGCGCGGCTTTCGGCAGACTCGGCGGATTCTTCATCCGCGGCCAGTTCGTTACCCTCCTGCGCTTCATCCTCCTCGGAGGACTGCTCGGCAGCGGTCGCGAGGTCGATGTCGTCGCGCTTAGTTCCAGACACTGTGAATCTCATTCCATTTCTTGGGGCGAATGCGGCACTTCGCGTGCCGCCGCCGGTTCGGAAGCCTCAAGCTCCCCGCGAATCGATAATGCTGAAGAACGTTACTTGCCGAAGACGGTATTCACACCGAGCGCAAAGAGCAGATCCAGCCCGTAGACCACCGCCATCATGATGACCACGAAGACCAACACGACACCGGTATAGCTGAACAGTTCCTTGCGGGTCGGGGTGACGACCTTCTTCAGTTCATTGATTACCTGCCGGAGGAACAGGACGAGTCTGCCGAATGGGCCACGGCTTGCACCACGGTCCTGATTGGCGTTCGCGACGACGTCTTCACTCGGTTCGTCGATGACATTTCTCGCCACTTGGTCACTACCTTCCGGAAATGGCTGACCCGCACAGGTGCACGAATCGAGCTGCAGGGCGGACAGGACTTGAACCTGCAACCTGCGGTTTTGGAGACCGCTGCTCTACCAATTGAGCCACCGCCCTTCGCAGTCGAATTGTCATCATCCGCACGCTTTACGTCGAGGGCTTCGCCCGAAATGGGCATACGAAATGATGGCAGATTTCAACTACCACGCCCCAGTGTAGGCGACGGTTCCGCCGGGTGCAAAGCTGCCGGGCCGCCCAGCGACCGCACGGCGCACACAGCGGCACACGTCACTATTGAGTATGACAACTTCTCCCCACGTGAGCGTGCGAGACCTGCGCAAGCACTACGGCGACTTCGCGGCCGTCGATGGCGTGAGCTTCGACATTCACGCGGGTGAGACATTCGCCCTGCTCGGCCCCAACGGTGCCGGAAAGTCCTCGACCATTGAGATTCTCGAGGGATATCGCGACCGCACCAGCGGTGAGGCGAGCGTGCTTGGCGTCGACCCGCAGCGCGGCGGAATCGCGTGGAAGGCGCGCCTCGGTATCGTGCTCCAGTCCAGCGGTGAGAGCGGCAACGTGACGGTGCGTGAACAACTCGCCCACTTCGCCGGTTTCTATCCGAATCCGCGAGACGTCGATGAGGTCATTGCTGCAGTCGGCCTCACCGAGAAGGCACGGGTCCGAATCAGGTCGCTCTCCGGCGGACAACAGAGGCGAGTGGATGTCGCGCTCGGCGTGATCGGTCGGCCGGAGCTGCTCTTCCTCGACGAGCCGACCACCGGGTTCGATCCGGAGGCTCGTCGCGATTTCTGGGAGCTCATCCGCGGCCTCAAAGCCGAGGGAACGACGATCCTGCTCACCACGCATTATCTCGATGAGGCCGCCCAACTGAGTGATCGTGCCGGTGTGATCGCCGGCGGGAAGCTCATCGACATCGGCACGATCGATGAGATCGGTGGAGCGGATGCCCGTATCCCGGTAGTGCGCTGGACCGACCAGAACGGTGTCCACGAGGAGCGAACCACCGAACCGGCCTCCGTCGTCGCACGTCTCCTGGCCATTACCGGCAGCGAACCCACCGCGCTCGAGGTGCGCCGCCCAAGCCTCGAAGACGTCTACCTCGAGCTCGTCGCCGCTCACACCGTGCGGCAGAAGTCCATGGAAGAGCTGGAGCGCTCACTGTGACCGCCGCCATCACGACACAGAAATTTGGCCTCGGCCGCACCCTCACGCTCGGGGCCAGCCGCATCGCCTATGAAATCAAGACCTACTTCCGTCAGGGTGACTCGGTGTTCTTCACCTTCTTGTTCCCGCTGATCCTGCTCACGATCTTCTCGGTGGCATTCAGCAAGGGCAGTTTCGGCACGACCGCGGACGGAGCGAAGGTGGCTGCGGCGGATTTCTACCTCCCCGCCATGCTCGCCGTAGGGTTGCTCCTCAGCGGCCTGCAGAACATGTCGATTGACATCGCGACGGAAAAGAGCGACGGCACCCTGAAGCGACTCGGTGGATCGCCGCTTCCGGTGCTGAGCTACTTCATCGGCAAAATCGGGCAGGTGATCGTGACCGGCATCCTGCAGTCGGCTCTGCTGATTATTGTTGCGGCCCTCGCGTTCGGGGTATTGCTGCCGACCGAACCCGTCAAGTGGCTCACCTTCGCCTGGGTGTTCCTCCTCGGTGTCTCAACCTGCGCTGTGCTGGGGATAGCGCTGAGCGCCCTTCCACGCTCGGGCAAGACCGCGACGGCCGTGATCATTCCGATCACGCTGATCCTGCAGTTCATCTCAGGCGTATATATCAACTTCTCTCAACTGCCCGAGTGGCTCCAGAACTTCGCGAGCATCTTCCCCCTCAAGTGGCTAGCCCAGGGAATGCGCTCCGTGTTCCTCCCCGACTCGTTCAAGACCCTCGAGATGGGTGGCGCCTGGAACCTCGGCGGCGTGGCCATCGTGACAGCGATCTGGCTGGTCGTGGGACTCGTAGCCTGCTGCCTGACCTTCCGTTGGATCCGGAAGGACTCCTGAGCGCCAGATACCGCGCAGCCCTTGGTAACACTGGCGGGGCGGTCATTCGGGACCGCTATTCTGGCGAGGTGCTCCTGAGACTGGTACTGATATCGCGACCAGTGTTGTGGGTCAATACCATCGGCACGACGGCGGTCGCCCTGTGGCTCGCTGGCGCCCTGTGGGAGTGGGAAGCCATTGCCCTGCTGTTGTGGGCTACGTTGCCGTTCAACCTTCTGATCTACGGCGTCAATGACATCTTCGACCAGGAGACCGACGCTTTGAACTCGCGCAAGGGCGGGCTCGAGGGAGCCCGGATCGTCTCCACCGAGTCCCGGCGCATCCTTGCCGCTGTAGTGCTGACCAATCTGCCATTCGTCGCCTACTTTTTCTTCACGCTGCCGCTGGATGCGCTTGCCTGGATCCTCGCCTACATCGTCATCTTCGTGCAGTACTCGGCGCCGCCACTGCGCTTCAAGGCGAGGTCCTATCTAGACGCTCTGAGCAACGCGGCCTACGCGTTTCCCCTCGTGTTCGTGCCTCTCGCCTTCGGGGTGGCCCCGGTCTGGGCTGCGGCGATCGGGCTGATGGCCTGGAGCGTGGCCAAGCACACCTTCGACGCGGTGCAGGACATCGACGTGGACCGGGAAGCCGGAATCATCACCACAGCAGTGCGTCTCGGTCCACGCCTGGCTCTGCTGTGGTGCACCGTCTGGTGGTCGGCGTCAACGATCTGCTTTGCCTTCGTCAACATCCCGGTCGCCGTGGCGAACGCCCTGATCGCCGGCTGGCTGCTGCTTCGCCTGCGACGGGATCCCACCCCCGATGGGGCCCGCCGTCTTTACCGATATTCGATCGCGTTCCCGTACGCCGCCGGTTCGGTTGCCGGCGTGCAGATTGTGGCTGCGCTGCTGCTCGGAGGCTCCTAATGAACACACCATCACCGCGTCGGATCGTCGTACTCGGGGCCGGCATCGGCGGGCTCGCGGCTGCCGCGCTGCTGGCCAGGGCGGGGCACGACGTCACGGTGCTCGAAGGTAACGACTGGGTTGGGGGCAAGAGTCGGCGGCTCGAGGTCGGCGGCCAGCGCATCGACACCGGCCCCTCCCTCGTAACGTTCCCTGCGGTGTGGGATGAACTGATGCGCCGCTACGACGCGCTTGGCGCTGGCGATGCTTCGAGCAAAGCGGTTGATGCCAGGGGGGACTCGTCGGCAGGCCAGCTGCATCTGCGGCGTCTCCCCGAGGTGGGGCGTTACTTCTACCGCGGGCAGACCGTCACACTGCCGGTCGAGGAGGGGCACCCTTGGCGGGCGGCATGGGAGCGCTTCGATCGGGAGCACGGCGGCCTCGGACCACAGATTACCTCGCTGCTCACCTCCGATCCGATCGATCCGAAGGCGCTTCCCGCGGTGGGCGCCCTCGCACGCCTGTACGGCACTCGACTCACGACCAAGCGCTTCCTCGATGCCCTGACCTGGATGCCCGAGGGATTGCGCGAGGTGATCGCCATCCACACACTGAACGCGGGGGTGCCACCCACCCGGAGCCTCTCGCTCTACGCGAGCATTCCCGCGGTGATGGCCAGGGACGGCGTCTGGGTTCCCGAGGGCGGGGTCTACGAGCTGCCGCTCGCCCTCCACCGGCTCGCCCTCCAAGCCGGTGCGAGGGTCCACACCGGCGAGAGTGTCGTGTCAGTGGAGCGATCGCGGGTACGCACGGTCGCGGCCGAGTACCGGGCCGACCTCGTGGTGAGCGCCCTCGACCCGGGAGTGCTCGCCGGGCTCCTGGGCGGCGGGCCGTCTCGAGCGCGAGGTCTCACCTGCTCGGGCGTCGCCATCTACGGCGTGCTCGACCAGCTTCTGCCGGATGCCACGGCGACACACTCCGTCGTGATGCCGGATGACCCGGCCGCCCTGCACCGCAGCCTCGCGGCGGGGCTCGCGCCCGAGCAGACGATGGCCTTCGTGAACTACTACCGTCCGGGTGAGATCTACCCCAACGAAAAAGGCACCGTCGCACTGCTTCTCACCTCGCCCGCCGACGGGCACCGGTACGGCCTCGACGACAGCTTCGTGCAACGGGAGATTGCGCGCATCAGTGAAGTGATCGGACTCGATCAGCCCATCACCCAGATGATCGGCGAGTACAAGATTCTCGATCCTGAGTACTTCGCGGGATGGGGCGCCACAGGCGGAGCGCTCTACGGCGCGACCCGCCCACTCTGGCAGAGCGGCCCGTTGCACGCACCCGCCTACCGGGACCCTCGACGCCGGTGGCTCTGGCGCGTCGGGGCATCAGTGCACCCCGGAGGCGGAATCCCGGCGGTGCTCGGCGGCGCAATGACCTCCAGCGCCAAGCTGCTTCGGAGCCTGCACGGCTGACGCCGCCTCCTTCGGTGTATCACTCTCGCTCTGCGGACCGCGGACCGCGGACCGCGGACCGCGGACCGCGGGATCGTGTTGCGCCCCGCCACCGCAGCTGGCCGAATGGGCCGACTCTTGCTAGCCTTTACCGATCCGTTATAAAACACTTCGTCGCTGCAGGCTGGCGATACCCGAAAAATCCCGAGTTTCTCGACTGCGGAAGCATCGATGATTCACGGCAAAGGACTGACCAGGTGAAACGGCAAGAGCAAAGGGAAGCCCGCCGGACAGGGGCAACCTCGAAGGTGACCGCCATCGGTGCCCTCTTCGGTGTGGCTGCGCTGATCGTGTCGACCTCGCTGCCCGCCGCGGCTCTTTACCGTGCCGACTCGGCATCCGCTCTCGCGCGGTACAGCTCTGCGTTGCCCGAATCAGCCCCCGCCCAATCCTTTGCTGCCGGCACCGAGGCGACACTTGCGGTTTCCACGATCGCAGGCCGGGATGGATACACCGTCACTCTTCCTCCTCCCCCCGCACCAGTGCGGCAGGCGAAGTTGGCGAGTTTTACGCCGCGAGGAAGCTTTCTCTACACGCCCAATCCCAACGGCACCGTCCAATGGCCGTTCACACGCTACGTTCCCATCGCCAGCGGTTTCGGGGCGCGCGACGCCCCCTGCGGAGGCTGTTCGTCGTTCCATGACGGACTCGACTTTCTGCCGGGCGCCGGAGCCCCGATTGGGGCAATTGCACCGGGAGTCGTGACCATCGTCGGGCAGGACAGTGGCGGATACGCCGCCTACGGAACTCGCGTGGTCATCGAACACGTGATCAACGGACAAAAGGTGGAAAGCCTCTACGCGCACATGATCGCCGGATCCCCCACCGTGGCCGTCGGCGATACCGTCACCGTCGGGCAGACCCTTGGCCTGGTGGGGAGCACGGGCGCCTCGACAGGTGCGCACCTGCACCTCGGAATCTCTCTGGGCGGCGCATTTGTCGACCCTTACGCCTGGCTCATTGCCAACGCCAACTGAGGGCCGGCTGCCAAATCAGATGTGCACGCCGACAAGAACCGGCTCGGGCTGCAACACGACGCCGTAGGCACCGAGCACGCGGGTCTGCAGATAGCGGGCCAACTCGGCGACCTGCGCCGCGGTGGCATCCCCCGTATTGACGATCGCGAGGCTGTGCTTGCTCGAGACTGCGGCGCGCGACCCCGGAAGTCGAAATCCTCTCGCCACCCCGGAGTGCTCGATGAGCCAGGCCGCGCTTAACTTGACCCGGCGCGACTCCGCAACGGGGGTGGGATCGAGGTGACTGGGATCATAGACCTCAAGAGGCGTGATCGTGGAAGCCACTTCGCCCACTGCACCAGTCTCAACCGGCCAGCGTGGCACCTCGACAGGAAGTGAGCGCGCGAAATCGGCGCTCACGATCGGATTGGTGAAGAAGGATCCTGCGCTCACCGAGTCCGGATCGGTAGGGTCGAGGAGCATGCCTTTCGACCCACGAAGGGAGAGCACTGCCGCGCGCACCTGCGCGAGCGGCAGCCGAGCGCCAGCCGAGACGCCGAGCGCGGTCGCGAGTTGCGCATAACCGATTGGATCGCTCAGGGCATCGGAATTTTCCGAGAGGGAAAGGTCGATGGACACGACGATACCCGCGCGGCCGCCCTTGAGAGCTGAGCGCCGATAGCCGAACTCGAGCTCGGCAGCCGACAGCACGACGAGGTCGCCGGTGAGGTAGTCGAGAAACTCGATCGAACGCAGACTGGATGAGAGTTCCTGCCCGTAGGCGCCGATGTTCTGAATCGGCGCCGCACCGCAGGTGCCGGGAATGCCCGAGAGCGCCTCGATGCCAGCCCAGCCCTGCTCGACCGTGAATGCGACGAGAGCATCCCAGGACTCACCCGCTTGCACACGCAACACGACACCGTCACCGGGCAGCCGTTCAATTCCCTGCGTGACCACATGGATGACCGTGCCGGGCACCCCGGCGTCCGCCACGACCAGGTTTGAGCCGCCGCCGAGCGCTAACCAATCGTCGCCAGTTGCCCAGACAACCCGCGCCGTGTCGATGAGTTGCTGGCGCGTCTCGGGCGCCACAAACTCCGCTGCGGCGCCGCCGATTCTTAGGGTGGTGAGTTCTCGCAGGTCCATCGGTCAGGCCACACTCACGCGTACCTGCGCCTTCCCGAGAACGGTCGCACCGTCGACTGTCACGGTGAGGTCGATCCTCGCGGTATCGACGTCGAGGGTGCCGACCTTCGCCACGATAATGACGCGGGCGCCGTCTGCGGTGTCCACCGGTACCGGACGGGTGAAACGTACCTGGTAGTCCAGTACCCTGCCCGGGTCGCCGACCCAATCGAGGACCGGCTGAACGGCGAGTCCCATGGTGAGCATGCCGTGGGCGAGCACGCCCGGAAGCCCGACCGACTGGGCGGCGTCGTCGCGGTAGTGGATGGCATTGAAGTCTCCGGATGCCCCGGCGTAGCGCACGAGCGAGTCGCGGCTCAGTGTGAATTCCGCTTCGGCTACGACCTGCCCGATCTCGAGGGATGCCGCCGCGATGTCGGTCATTCGTCACCCCGCACCACGAGGGTGGAGGTGGCAGTAACGACGTGGCCCCCGTCGGCTCCGACGATCGAAGACTCCGCGGTGACCATTGAATGCCCGCCGAGCGACTTAATACTCGCGACTGTCAGCGTGGCGGTGAGCTCGTCGCCCGCGACGATCGGGCGGGTGAAGGTGAACCGCTGGTCACCGTGAACGACACGAGAGAAGTCGATGCCGGAATCCGGTTCGGAGAGCAGCTGGCGCAGTGTGATCTCCTGCACGACCACCGCGAAGGTGGGCGACGCCACCAGGTCGCTGTAGCCGGCGGCCCGCGCAGCGGCGACATCCAGTGAAAGAGGACTCGTGGCGAAGACGGCGCGAGCGAATTCGCGGAGCTTCTCTCGTCCGACGAGGTAGGGCTCGGTCGGCGGGAAGACGCGCCCAACGAGCTGGGGGTTCACGGTCATGTTGTTTCCTCTGGCACAGCGAAAGCCTAATCACGAGAGAGTGGGGATGAAGAAAGCCCCGATCACCATCACTGGTGACCGGGGCTCCCGGTAGAGCTATTGGCTTACTGGCAGCTGTCGCACTGCAGGTCGTCCATCGGGTCGACCGGTACTGCATATCCACCAATGAAACTGTTGTCGTTGTCCATGGAATCCTCCTGGGGTGTCGTGGCGAAAAATATAAAAGTTTGATACTCCGTCACCGCTTGTTCGTACTTGGTGCCGTCGTGGGTTCCTACTATATAACCGGAATGACACTCCTGTCATTCCACTACATCTAGTGTTTTCGGCGTGTCGTGATAATTTTCATCGTCGACCGCGCCAGCGACGTTCGTACGCACGCGATGTCCGCAACGGCGAGCGCAGGTCGTCAGTCTCGCTGTGGTCACCGGCACCCATCGTGTTCACCGCGCAATCGGTTTCCCCCTCGGCGCTCTGGCCGAACAACCGTCGATCCTTGGCGTAACTGTGAGGCCAACCGGCGCGACAACCGGTCTGATCACCCCCGAATCGCAACTTGAACGCCCCACTTCGCGGGGCCTCGTTACCCAATTGAGACTTTTTGTAGGGTCTGGGCTAGCCTGATCGGATGAATTCTTACGCCGCGAAGCTCGGCGCCCTCGTGGCAGCGGGTGCTCTCATTGCGACCGTGGCCATTCCCGCCTATGCCGCAGTCGGACCCGCTGCGGCGGTTACGAGCCACAGCCCATCGGTCCAGACGATCTCGCTCGTCTCCCGTGTGGCGCTCACCGCACCCCCCCGCGACGGCTACTCGGTAACCAACCCGCAACCGGTGGCGATCGTCGCGGCAGTGGGCCAGGCCCCGGTCGGTAATAAATTCAGCGGCCTCACTGTCAACCCCCCGGCACCGTCCTACAGCGGTGCGGCGGTGCTTCAATACGCGTCACAGTTCGTGGGCGTGGTGCCCTACGGCACCGGAAACAGCCCAGACACCAGCTTCTCGTGCGATGGCTTCACCCAGTACGTGTTCTCCGGGTTCGGCATCAGCCTCCCCCGCGGAGCCGACCATCAGGCCCGCCTTGGCGTGCGTATCAGCCAAGCGGATGCCGTGGCCGGCGACCTGGTCTACTGGCCAGGCCAGCACATCGGCATCTACGACGGTGCGGGCGGCATGTACAACTCCCCGCGACCGGGTCGCTATGTTGAGCACGTGGGCAGCCTCTGGGGCTCGCCGCTCTTCATCCGCCTGACCGTTTAGATTCCCTCAAAGCCGCTCGGCGGTCCGCTCGAGGTAATTCCGGTGCATCGCCGTCTGGGCGAGGGCGGAGTACAGAAAGAAATCCGTGAGGTTCTGCCACCCCGCGGTCCAGGTGAGTCTGGCCGCGATCTCCCAGTTACTCGAATCCGGCGCATCGGCCAGCACTGCAACCACCTCGCGCGATCTCCGGAGGTGATGTTCGGCCGATGCCGCGGCCCGAACGGTGACACCGCGGAAACGGTAGCCGTGACCCGGCAGCACCTCATGGTCGGAAAACGCGCTCACTCGCTGCAGTCCCCAAAGGTAGTCCGCAAGTGGGTTAGACGCGGTGGGGGCTCCGAGGCCGAGCCCGGCATGCATCATCGGCAGGAGGTGATCCCCGGTAAAAAGCAGCCTGCGCGCGCCCTCGCACAGGCAGAGGTGGCCGGAGGTATGACCCGGCGTGAGCAGGGCGCGCAGGTCGAAGCCGGGGATGTCGAGACGCTCACCGTCGACGAGTGTGCGGTCCGCCCGTGGAGCGACGAAACGCGAGGCTTGATCGGCGACCCTCACAATCTCGCGGCGACGTTCGATCGGAACGCCCCAGGTCTCGACCAGCCGTTCGACCGCCTCTGCCGCCTGCGGCGTTACGAACGGCGAACCAATCGCGGCGGCCTCCGTCTCGTGAAGCTGGAGAGGAGCCCCGGATGCCCGACGCAGCCGATCGGCGAGTCCGATGTGGTCGGGATGCAGGTGGGTGGCCGTGATCGAGCGGACATCGGCCGGTGACGCATCGAGGCTCGTGAGCACCGCGGTGAGGGCATCCCAGTTCGCGTCGGAATCCCATCCCGGATCGATCACATGAAAGGCGCGGTCGGAGTCACGCAGCAGGTAGAGCAGTGAATACGGGAGGTGCGCGCCCGGCATTCGCTGGGCAACGGCCCAGACGTCGTCGCGCACCTGCTCAGGCGCCGGAACCGTGCCAGACCGGGATGCCTCGAACTGGGCGGAACTGGTGGGATGCATCGGCCCCCTTTCGAGCTTCGGAGGCAATCGCCCCTTCAAAACCATACGTCCGGTACCGACGGCCGGCTGTCGCGAGCAGAATGGAGGGATACCTCCCAGCCACCAGGAATCGAGAGCCATGTCTGCACCAAAATTGCCGCTGAAGCTTGGGTACAAGGCATCCGCAGAGCAGTTCGCGCCCCGGGAACTGGTAGAGATCGCCGTCGCGGCAGAGTCTCACGGATTTGAGAGCGTCGCCGTCAGCGATCACTTCCAGCCGTGGCGACACACCGGCGGGCATGCACCGTTCTCCCTCGCCTGGATGGCCGCCGTTGGCGAGCGCACCTCCACGATCCAGATCGGCACCTCGGTGATGACCCCGACGTTTCGATACAACCCGGCCGTGCTTGCCCAGGCATTTGCGACCCTCGGATGCCTCTATCCGGGCCGAATCATGATTGGCGTCGGTACGGGCGAGGCACTCAACGAGATTGCGACCGGCTTCCGGGGCGCAGGCGAGCAGGACTGGCCCGAGTTCAAGGAGCGTTACGCCCGACTGCGTGAGGCGGTCTCGCTCATGAGGGAACTCTGGACCGGTGACCGGGTCAATTTCACCGGTGAGTATTACTCGACGCATGACGCGAGCATCTACGACCGGCCGGAGGGCGGCATCCCGGTGTACATCGCGGCGGGCGGACCGGTCGTGGCCGGCTATGCGGGTCGGGCCGGCGACGGTTTCATCTGCACCTCGGGCAAAGGAATGGACCTCTATACCGAGAAGCTCATCCCCGCGGTCGCGGCGGGCGCCGAGAAGGCGGGACGGGATGTCGAGGCCATCGACCACATGATCGAGATCAAGATCTCCTACGACACCGACCCCGATCTCGCGCTCGAGAACACCCGCTTCTGGGCTCCGCTGTCGCTCTCTGCCGAGCAAAAGCACGACCTCACCGATCCGATCGAGATGGAGAGGGCGGCGGATGCCCTGTCGATCGAGCAGATTGCCACCCGCTGGATCGTGGGCTCCGATCCCGAGGAAGCTGCCGCCCGCATCGGAGAGTACATCGACGCGGGCTTCAACCACCTCGTCTTCCACGCGCCCGGGCACGACCAGCGCCGCTTCCTGGAGTCCTTCGAACGGGATCTAGCACCCCGCCTGCGCGCGCGTTAAGATCCCCGCCGGCGGCGGCGAGCGCGTCGGTCGCCGTCGGTCCCGTCGGTCCCGTCGGTCGCGTGACAGCCGGGGCTCGTGGCGGGGGATACGCCGGCTCGCGGCGGCAAGATCACCTCGCGGAGGGAGTCATG
>ENA-OFCI01000942-OFCI01000942.1-metagenomes-genome-assembly--contig:-NODE-942-length-15062-cov-71.948691_pt1 | contig 15062 bp, 10 predicted proteins | sample MGYA00153391_OFCI01 | MGnify analysis MGYA00153391
GCCGTATCGTCACTGTAAACCACCGTAAATGGGTAGTTAGGACTGCCGAGGGTGATAGCAGTGGGGGGCGCAAGGGTTGCAGTGGGGGGCGTTAAATCGATTGTTACCTTGCCTAACGTTGTTGCAGGGACAAAATAACCGTGGGTATCCCTGACTTGATACTGTTGCATTGCAACAGTGTAGCTTCCAGAACTTCTGGCATCCCAAATTCCATTTGGAGCTTCAATGCTATATATTCCAGTTACCGAATTACTAGTTTTAAGTGGACTGAAGCTCACTATCTTTGCAAATTGCCGGAAATTGTTTGGTCCAGTCACGAGTAAATCTTGACTGTCAAGGCTATCTGTGTATATCAGAAGGTTATCATTATAAACCACACTGAAATTATAACGACTACTGCCTGCAACAACAGGCTCTGGGGTTGCCATTGTGGCGGTTGGAGGGATAAAATCGACATCAAAGGTCCCTAAAAGATAGCTGTCAATGAAGTTGTTATCGGTATCGCTAACTTGATTTTCTTGCAGTGTAATATCAAAATAGCCAGAGATACTGGCATTCCAAACCCCGCCCGGGGCAGTGATGCTGTAAGTTGCCGCCAGCATTTTGCTATCTTGATCACTGCTGACGCTCACTAACTGAGCAAGCTTCTTAAAGTTATTGGGTCCACTCACCAGGATATCCTGGCTATCAATCGTCTCCCGTTTTAATCCAATGTTATCGGTGTAGATGACCGTAAACTGATAGTCAGTACTGCCATTGGTCACCGGACTTGTGAGCGGGATTAAATTGGCGGTGGGTAATTCTGGGTTAGGTCCATATAACTGAGATTGAGGAATGACCTCTTTGACTTGACTTGTACTGGACCAAGAAAGGCGAGAGGCTGCACCTCCCGTATTTTCATAGTATTCAAGCTTGATGTCATAGATCTGACCGGCTGCTAGTGTGATGGTATCGCTCTGTTCAAGTAATCCATGAAGTGTCCAGTCGTCAATGATTGGTTTACCATTGATCCATAGCCTGGTACCATCATCCGACCGGTCATAGAAGGTATAGACTTCGGAATACAATGGCTGAACTTTCCCTGTCCACCGAACCGAGAATTGGTCTGTGCCAATCGTGCCTCCCGGTGAGCCTAAGCCCCAATTAAAATCGATCGTTGGATCAATACGGGTGAGCTGCAGACTATCAAAGCTGAGACCGTTGTAGTACTGTCCTAATAAACCAGTCCCCGTGCCTATCACAGGGGGGCTTGCCAATGAACTGGTCGTCAAGAAATTGGGTCTAGGGATCGCCTGATTTGACCCTGTCGTTCTAATGGGCGTTATCCCGATATCACTTGATATTGTTAAAAGATTTACGTCCCTAGTCGGAGAAGCCTGACTGAATCCAAGCGAAGCTGGAGTTATTAAAGAAGGTTCCATCTCTGACGATACTCCACGGGTTGAATTGAGTAGGGCCATTCTTTGTGATTTTAAATAACGAATTCAAAGAACAGAATTAAAAGTCACGATAACCTAGGCCAACTCTATAGAAAAAATCACTTTGCTTGATTTCTCAGGTAAAATCCTCGCTAATTCATCTTCAGCCAGATGCTACGCATCCTCTAAAAGGAAGATATATCCATTTGTGAGAACTATTAAGTCTCATGGGACAAAAAATCGGAGGTGATTATAAATCAATTGTTTCTAACTTTTATTCAGACATTTAGCGACTATTCTAACCTAACTGACCTAAGTATATTTAAGATCTGATGATCTAAATGAAAATTAGATAGGTGGAAAGATAGCAGGTTTCTATCTCGTAGTTTAAACCTTTGGTATTGGATAATATAAACTTCATTCAATCTTTACATTTTTCCTGGATAATGGCCCTATTATATTTTTTTCATGAAGTTAATCAATGATTGATATGGAAATCCTAAATAGATATACGGGAGTCGATCGGCACTATATTGATCTTTAGCTAAGTATCAATGAGGTGATGGGAATTTTTAGGGTTGTGGTTTAATAAGTTAAGGCCGCCAAATTCCGACAAATGCAGGTACTCACTTTGGATCAAGTTGGATTGGTTGCGATCGGTCGTAACGAAGGGCTGCGTTTAGAGCAATGTCTACGTTCTGTGATTGGGAAAGTATCAGCGATCGTGTATGTTGATTCTGGTTCAACGGATGGCAGTGTTGCTCTAGCACGATCGCTTGGAGTGATGGTCGTCAGTCTAGATTTAGCCATTCCATTCACAGCCGCCCGTGCTCGAAATGCTGGCCTTGAGCAGTTGCTCGAAATTGCCCCCTTGATCGAGTTTGTCCAATTTGTCGATGGTGATTGTGAGATTATTTCAGGATGGTTAGAATCGGCTGTGGTGGCATTAAGAGACAATCCGAATGTTGTTGCTGTGTGCGGTTGGGTTAAGGAACGGTATCCTGAACGAAGTATTTACAACAGAATTTGTAGTGTTGAGTGGCTCTTCGCATCCCTAGGATTGATCTCCAGTTTTGCAGGGAATGTCATGATTCGAGTGGCTCCCCTTGTGGCCGTGGGAGGCTATGACGCAGAGGTGATTGCTGCCGAGGATGATGAATTAAGTGTTCGCCTTCGTCAACGGGGTGGGCAAATCCTACGGATTGACCAAGATTGTCTTTGGCATGACACCGACATGCACCACTTTTCTCAATGGTGGAAACGGGCTAAACGTTGTGGCTACGCCTACGCCCAGGTCTCTCGTCTTCATGGATTCGCCCCTGAGCACAAGTTTCGCCCAGAAATTAAACGGATTTTGCTGTGGGGTGCTGTTTTTCCGGGTGTATTGATTGTGTTGGCCCCGTTGACATCCGGTGGGGCATTAGTGGGACTATTGCGGTATCCTTTGGTGGCCCTGAAGGTCGCTGTTCAGACCCAGAAACGTGGGTTTGGATGGTCTGAAAGTATTCTCTGGGGACTTTCTTGTTCTGTGTCTGTATTTCCAGGACTACTGGGGTTTATCAGCTTTTGGGTGACACACTGGCGTGGCAAACCTCACATTATTATTGAGCACAAGGGAACTCAGATGTCGCCCAAGGTGTCTTGACGATTGAACTTAGGGATCGCCGTTTTACGCTAAACCAATTTTTAACATGATTAGTAAGAGAACATCTATGATTTCTGTTGGTTTATTGGGGGCTGGATACATTTCAGATGCTCACCTTAGTGCTCTCCGTAAAATGCCAGGAGTTCAGGTAAATGCGATCTGTGATTTAAATCGATCGCGAGCCGAACAGTTTGCGAAGGACAACGGAATTTTAAATTTCTATAGTGATTTGGGAGAAATGTTACGCCAGGAAGTTTTAGATGTCGTGCATATCTTGACGCCACCTCATCTGCATTACGTCAACGGGCTTCAAGTGATTGAAGCCGGAGTCAATGCGTTCTTTGAAAAGCCCTTTTGTCATACCGTTGAGTATTGTAATTTATTACAACAAACAGCGAACGAAAAGGGTGTAAAAGTTGGTGTGAGCCATAACTTTCTCTTCACTCCGCCCTACGAGAAACTGCTTGCGGACATGCGCACAGGTCGTCTGGGACGTATTGATCAGATTGATATTGTCTGGAACAAAGCATTAGGACTTCTGCAAGGCGGACCCTATGGGGTTTGGATGCTTCAGTCTCCCCAGAATATTCTGTTTGAGGTGGCTCCCCATGCCTGCATGTATGTGGTCAATCTCCTGGGTGGGTTACCGGATTCGTTGACAGTCGATGTTCACGATCGCATTGACCTCCCCCAAGGCTTGACCTTTTACCGCTGTTGGGAAATCCGGGGTTGGAAAGGTAATACCAGTATTCGGATTCGGTTATCGTTTATTGATGGGTATCCGGAGCATTACGTCCATGTTCGAGGGACGAATGCGGTGGCCCATGTTGATCAGGAACATGATATTTATCAGCGATTTGAGCATACGCCTCAGATGTTAGACATCGATCGCTATTTAAATGTCTTGACGTTATCTCGCGATACTTTTGTACAAGCCAATAGTACCCTCTTCAACTTTGTAGCATCCAAACTAAAGTTGGGCGGCCAGGGTGGTCCCTTTCCTCGTAGTATTCTCCGGTCCATGACCCAGTTTTATCAGGGTTTAGACGGTCATCTCGACGATCGAATTCATCCCCAGAATGCGCAATTAGGTATTGAACTAGCGGAATGGATTGCGCGGCTCACGCCTCAAGTCCTGCCTCAAGTCCCGCCTCAAGTCATGCCTTATACCTCTTCTGTTTCGCCTTCCGTGCTGGTAATTGGAGGAACGGGATTTATTGGCAAAGCCTTGATTCAGAAACTGTGTGAACAGGGGTACGGGGTGAGAGTCTTGACCCGCGATCTCAAAAAATCTGTCGATGAATTTCGTGATTTGAATGTCGATGTTGTCAAAGGTGACTTGACTCATCCTGAATCAGTGCGCCAAGCATTAGATCACATTCACACGGTCTATCACCTCGCAAGAGGATCTGGGAAAAGTTGGTCAAGCTACCTGGAATCCGATGTAGAACCCACCCAAAAACTAGCCGATCTGTGTCTTGAAAAATCAGTGAAGCGTCTGATTTACACGTCTTCCATTGCGATTTACAATGCGGGCGCTCGGCGCTCTACCATCACTGAGAAAACCAAGCCGGATGCAGGTATGGCAAGGATTGCCCCTTACACTCGGTCTAAGGTTGAAAATGAAACACGACTAATGGCGTTATATAGGCAGAAAGGTCTACCCGTGGTTATTTTTAGGCCGGGGATCGTTCTAGGTTGTGGCGGGAGTCCTTACCATTGGGGGATTGCAGGTTGGCCACACACCTCCATTTGTCAACTTTGGGGCCAAGGGAATAATCCTCTTCCGATCGTTTTGGTCGATGATGTTGTTGATGCATTGATCCGGGCGATCGAGGTACCGGGTATTGAAGGGGAATCCTTTAATCTCGCGGCGAAACCTTGTATTACAGCGAATCAATACTTAGATGAGTTTGAGCGATCGGCCAATATCAAGATTCGGCGGGTGCCGACATCTGCCCCCAAGTTTTATGTGGAGGCTTTGCTGAAGTGGGCTATTAAGGCGGCTGGTCGTGATCCTCAAGCCGCATTCCCGAGTTATGCTGATGCGAAAGGTCGAAGTCTAGCATCGTTCTTTGACTGTTCTAAGGCGGAGCACATTTTGGGCTGGTCAGCGATCAGCGATCGGGATGTCCTGATCAAAGAGGGGATTCATCGTCCTGTTTCCCATTTCTTTCGATGAAGAATCATCGAAAGAAATCAAGTCAGATTGTATTTGTTCGACCAGATTTACATCCAATTAGAGGACCGATCGTGAAGGCTAAAATCGGATATTTTATTCCTGAATTTCCTGGGCAAACCCATATCTTTTTTTGGCGAGAATGGCAGGTTTTAACTGAGTTAAATATTGATGCAGAGTGGCTTTCAACCCGACGTCCCCCGAAAAATATTGCTTCCCATACCTGGGCCACAGTTGCCAGTCAAAATACGACATACCTGATGCCTTTTAGCTTGAGGGATGGGGTCACTGCGATCCTGACGATCCTCAAGGCTGGTCCTACACGGTGGTGGTCGGTATTATCTACGATTATCCGAGCGAGCAAACTTACTCCTAGTCAACGGTTACGCCTCTTGGCACTGGTTGTGGTCGGTGGCAAACTGGCTCGTCTGATTCGGGTCAAGGGATGGTCACATCTCCATGTTCATTCCTGCGCAGATGCCGCCAATATTGCGATGTTTGCCTCTCTTCTAACGGGTATCCCCTACAGCATGACTCTTCATGGTCCGACGTTGGAAGTATACGGTTTTAACCAACCCCAAAAATGGAAACATGCGGCCTTTGGTATCGTCGTTTCCCAGAAGCTTCGGCACGATATCCAACACAAGCTCGCTGGGTTTCTACCTGAGCAGCTTCTTTTTGCGCCGATGGGAGTGAACTTGGACAAGATTAAACGGAGTGTTCCGTATCAACCTTGGAAGCTTGGTGTTCCCTGTCAAATTTTTTCATGTGGAAGATTAAATCCCGTTAAGGGACATCGCGACTTAATTGAGGTGATCAAAATTCTCCGCCATGAGGGGTTCGATATTCACCTCCAAATTGCTGGAGAAGATGAGTTGGGTGGGAACGGATACCGAAAGGAGTTAGAAAAAATAATCCAGATAACGGGCTTATCGGAGTTTGTTGAGCTATTGGGGGCAATTTCGGAAGACACGCTTCGCGCTGGTTTAGAAAACGCACATATTTTTGCCCTTGCAAGTTTGAATGAGGGGATTCCGGTGGCTGTTATGGAGGCGATGGCGATGGAGATGCCTGTTGTTGTAACGGATGTGGGGGGGAATTCAGAACTGATTAATCATGGAGTAAATGCCCTCTTGGTGCCCGCAGAACAGCCGCAGAAATTTGCTGATACTCTGCGCGAGGTCTTAGTCGATCGTGAGTTTGCATTAAGGCTGAGTCAGCAGTCGCGCCAGAAGATTATTACCGAATTTCATCATCGTAAAAGTGCAGAAATCTTGGTCCAATGCCTAGAGAATTCATTACTTAAACCGTTATCTACTCGTGGGGCTTAACAAGCAATGGAGAATAAAATCTTGAAGGTTTTACTGGTGATTGAACAATGTAACCCCGATTGGGCTTCTGTCCCATTAGAGGGTTATAGGTACTACCAGGAAATTTGTAAATTGGCTGATGTTACGTTAGTGACGCATGAGCGCAATCGACCTGCGCTAGAAAAACGTAAAGATTATCAAAATCACAATATTGTTTATATTTGCGAAAGTGGTTTTATCAAAGCTTACTATACCTGGGTTGAAAAAATTTCAGCTCATGGAAGAATTAACTGGCCTCTTTACAATGCACTCTCTTTCCCGATCTATGCCGAATTCGATCGCAAGGTCTACCAGCAATTCAAAGGAGCAGTTTTAGCGGGGGTCTATGATTTGGTTCATGCCTTGACCCCCATAATTCCGCGCTATCCTGTGAAACTAGTCAGACTTCGCGATCGGACTCCTCTTCTGCTCGGCCCTGTAAATGGTGGAGTTCCATTTCCAAAGGGGTTTCAGGCTGTCGCGAGACAGGAGAATGCGCACCTCAATTTCTTGCGTGTGCTCGGTCGATATCTGATTCCGGGCTATGTGCAGACCTATCAGAATGCAACCAAAATCTTGGCAGGCTCAACCTATACCCTAGAGATGTTGCGGAAGCTATTTTCTATTCCTGATCATCGGATTGAGTTATTCTACGAAAATGGCATTACTCGTGATTTTTTAGCTCCTGTGATTAGAAAGCCTCAAGAAGATCACGTTAAACTACTCTTTGTGGGGCGGTTAGTTCCCTATAAATGTGCTGATGTGGTAATTGAGGCTGTGGGCAACTTAATGTCTTCTGTGGGCGATCGAGTTCATCTGACGATCGTCGGTGATGGTTCAGAGAAACTTGTTCTAGAACAGCGGGTTAATGAACTTGGGATCCAGAATCGAGTGCATTTCGCGGGCTGGGTTGATCAAGCGCAAACCGTTGACTATTATCGAAAAGCAGATGTATTTTGTTTCCCCTCGATTCGAGAATTTGGGGGTGCGGTTGTTTTGGAAGCCATGGCCTGTGGACTGCCCTGTATTGTTGCAAACAATGGTGGGATTGGTGAGTACGTTACAGAAGAAACCGGATTCAAAATTGAACCTCTCTCCAAAGACTATTTAATCCAGGAGATGACAAACCACATTCGTTGTTTAGTTGAAGATGAGAATCTCCGTCAGTCTATGGCTAGTCAATCAATTGATCGGGCAAAATCTTTTGAATGGTCGGAGAAGGCAAGAAACATGGTTAGAATATACGAAAGAATGTTATCCACGTAGCTCAAATTTTAAGCCTATGAGTTTTTAAGCCTCTAAAATTGCCTTATCTACAGACTAAAACGATTCATTATTAGAGACCTCTATCATGCTCAAACGCTTACTCCTGATCCAATACATGGGTGATTATCGTGAAACCGTTAGAAGCTTTGACATGGGTGGAGATGAAACCTACTATGCCCAAAGGTACTCTGTAGATGCAGTAGCTGAACTTAGGAAAATGTTTGATGAGGTCGCAACTTTATGTTGTATTACCCATGAACCTTATGATGAGGTTGTGGAGAATGGAGTTAGAGCCATTGGTGCAGGATTTAGCACAAAAATTCACACCAAAGAATTGATTAGATTAATGGAGCGATACGATCCCACCCATTTAGTTGTCAGGACACCCATTCGAGAAGTTATCCATTGGGCGATTCGGAGAAATATAAAAATAATGGCAACTTTAGCAGATTCCTTCGATTCTAAAAGTCTGAAAAATAAGGTCAAAAATTATCAATTAGTAAAGTTATTAAATAATAAACAAGTTGATTGGGTGGGTAATCATGGTATCAATGCATCATTGGAACTTACAAAAATAGGCGTTAAGGCTGAAAAAGTGATCCCCTGGGATTGGCCTCACAGCATGACTCCAGAATTATTTTCGGAAAAAACAATTCTAGATGAAAAATCAGTTTGGGAAGCCATATATGTTGGATCAATCATGGAATCAAAGGGTGTTGGAGATATTTTGAGATCCATTTCTATTTTAAAGTCAAAAGGATTTTTTCTAAAATTAAAGATTGTCGGTAAGGGTGATGTAGAAACCTATATTAAGTTGACTCAGCATTTACAGATTGAGGATTGCGTGGAGTTCTTAGGTTTTCTATCTAACAAGGAAATTATTCCTGCAATGAGAGAAGCTGATATTGTACTGGTCCCTAGTAGACATGAATATCCGGAGGGCTTTCCGATGACAATTTATGAGGCGTTATGTTCCCGGACTCCCATTATTGCATCAGATCACCCCATGTTTCGGGGCAAGTTAATTCATCAGACTAATTCCCTAATTTTTGCGGCTGGCAATTCGGTAGATCTTGTAAGGTGTATTGAAAAATTAGTATCTTCTCCTGAACTCTACCAGAAACTCTCTTCCGCATCATACGATGCTTGGAATAGCTTACAGATTCCTGTAAAGTGGGCTGATTTTATTGATTCCTGGCTTGATGAAACTCCGAAAGCAAGTCAGTGGTTGACGGATCACTGTCTTGCTTCTGGTCGTTATCGTCTGAGTAGTTAAGGACCGATCGGGAAATGGTGTTGTGCCTCTGTTTTATCCAGATTACTTGACAAGTCCAGGACCGAACAGGGTGAAGCTTAGACCCACCACCACTCCAATAACTGCAAGGCTGTAGGCGATCGATATTGCGATAAGCCCTCGTTTTTTGGAGAAAAGACTTCCGCGTACTTCGACAATGCGGCGGTCAATCCACCAATAGAGTCCCGCTGCGATCCCCAGATTTAGGATGATACTCAAGATATGCCGCAGAGGAGAATCTCGTAGGTTGAGGGGACTGAGTAACAGGTTACCCATGAATACTCCAATCCAGTGGTTAAGGTAAAGTGGATAAGACATCCCACCTAAAAAGACCCCGACACGACCCTGTGTTCCCTTAATGGCAAGTAATAACACGACTCCTACCGAAAAAATGGGTGAAAGAAGAGCATAGTTTATGCCTCCTACGATTCCAACGATCGAAGCTAAGGTTATTGCAAACAAAACGTAACGAATTCTGTTCTTTAAATGGATAGGTCCGTAGTGGTGGACCACCACGGCTGCAAGCACCCCAAACACAATGCTGCCGTAGGTGTTGGTCAGCCATGCTGTTAGAGTAATGGCTGACCAAAAGAGTACACTACGACCAAACTTTTGTGCTGCTAAAACCAAAATTAATGGCGCGACTAGATAAAATTGTTCTTCTGCATTGACACTCCAAAAGTGATTCCCCGTCCCTTGGAGTGGCATGTTTTGAACATACTGAGCTAACTGTGGCGGACCGAAAATATTATAGACAAAACTAAGTTTATAGAAAACAAACTCGGCCCATTTGAGATTGATTGGATCATGTAGAAGACTGGCAAGAATTAACAAGAGACAGGCGACATAATATGGAATCCAAATTCTCAGCGCCCGATTAAAGTAGAAACGGGGTAAGTCATCTGTTGAAATCCTAAGGAGTATTCCACCAATGAGCCAACCGCTGAGTGCAAAGAAGACTTGAACAGCCAAGTTTCCACTTTGTCCCCAATGAATTAAGCCGTCATGACCTAACATTACGACCGTGGCTAGGGCAATTCTCAAATAATCAAAGTATGGGTAATATGTCTTTTTAAAATTCATTAGGGATCTGCCCAATAGGCTACGTTAGGATCTAAGTTAGGTTTTGTTACCATTTAAAAAATACACTGTTGGTCCAAAAGTCACTCAGAAATTTGGGTGGGTCTTCGTCTACTTTGCCTTGAAGTGGTCGTCGCCATCGCCAGAGTACAAACCCCGCCGCGCAAAGTGTATCTGTGATTGCCGCATACCACCAACCGTGGTTTTTAAGGAAGTACCGCCGTCTGGAATCGAACCAGTACTGGGGGAGTCGCTTCAGGGGAGACTGGGGAGCCATGACCCCTGAACTCTGCCCCACTAAGTGAACCACTCGACTTTGGGGCACATAGCAACAGGACCAACCTGCTTGTTGGGCTTGCAAGCAGAAATCGACCTCCTCGAAATACATAAAGTAATTCTCATCTAGCAATCCCACCGCTTCAAACACTTCCCGACGCACCATGAAGCAAGCGCCAGAAACCCAGTCAGTCTGACAGGGTGATTCAGAACGTGGCGGTGTCAAGGCCCATCGTGATAAAAGTTTGGAGAGGAACCCGAAACGCCAACTAAAGTCAAGTTCATTGAGGAGTGTTGGAAAGCGAAATGCTGAGTTTTGGGGTGATCCGTCAGGGTTCTCTAACCGACTTCCAACGATCCCCACTGTGGGATGTGCGATCATAAAATCGACCATCGGTTCTAAGGCGTGGGGACGAACAATGGTATCTGGGTTCAGCAACAAAATATAGTCAGGTGGCTGTACAGACTCTAGTGCAATGCGAATGGCGGCATTATTGCCAAAGGCAAATCCGCCATTGCAGTCTAAGGGTTGTAGTGAAACCCATTGCTGCCAACCCTCCTGGACGATCGCAGCACCAATTTTCTCTACGGATCCATCCTTAGAATCATTATCTGTCACAACGACATGGGTTCCTGGTCTGGTTTGCACTTCTTCCGATAGAGACTGTAAGCAATCGATCGTTAATTGAGCGGTACGGTAGTTTAAGACTACGATTAGGAGACGAGTCTGATCATTTAAATCATTGAATGGAATAACATTAGACATAAAACTAAGTCAAGGATGTTCTGAAGAGGATATCGAGTTGCTAAATAGTTCAAAGTTTTTGATTCCGCTGCATCATGAATTTCTGGAGCAGCGACAGTTCAACTTACTGGATGATGTGCGTTGTTTTTGTATCCTTACTGTGCTATGGCATCATGCTAATCCTCCAAACTTCCCGCCAATTTTAAAGCGGGGCTTCCTGGGCGTAGATATGTTTTTTGTGCTCAGTGGCCTTCTAATTGTTACATTGTTGCTCCGAGAACAATCAACTGTCGGTAAAATCTCCTTGCGAAAATTTTACGCTAGACGCGCCTTGCAAATATTCCCTGTTTATTATGGCATGTTACTTTTTTGACACTATTCTATGGCGTGTTGAAATCTCAGGGTGACAGTGCAGCTAGTTTTGCCTCTGTACTCCCTTTCTATTTGACCTACACCTCCAACTGGTCTCTAGTTCAGGCAGCAGGGCTAGGAATTACGTGGTCGCTCGCAACTGAAGAGCAACTTCATCTGTTTTGGCCAGCGATTGAAAAACTTAATCATAAACGGGTTGTGTATGTTGTTTTAGGATTGATTATTCTGGTCAATCAATTGACCAATTTTGGACTTCTCAAGGGTGTCTTTAGCACCATTTATCGATCGCCCACGGTCGAACTCGAAATATTAAGTACGACGTTTACACCGATTTGCCTCGGCATTGGGTTGGCTCACCTTCTGCATCGATCGCAATCCTTTAACCTGGTCATTCGTAGTCTAGGGCACCGACGTTCCCCGATTATTCTGCTGCTGGTTTTGTTAGTCGTCATTAATTTTGCTCCGATCGACATCTCTGGGTTCCCCAGACTCCTAATCCAACTGCTGATGGCTCTCTTGTTAGGTTCTTTAGTGGTACGGGAAGACCATTCACTTCAACCACTCCTGAGGTTCTATCTTATTGTCCGAATTGGCAAAATTAGCTATGGTATATAGATGTACCATATTTAGGCATTCTTAATTGCCACAGGGATGACTCGATTTCTCTATGAACATTGGGGAATCGCGCTTCCACTCCCGCTGTTTATTCCTGGAACCCTCACTACGCTCCTGATCGCAGAGATGAGTTATCGGTTTTATGAAACTCCCTTTCTCCGGCTGAAAACTGGTCTGGGTTGGCAATCTAAGCAGTAGTCTATTTTTATTAAACACATTTGCACGCTAGGTCTGGAAGACTCCTATATGGCTAAACTACAATCGCTTCAGCCGAATATTGTGCTAGTTTTCAGTCATTTAGAGGCCATGCGATCAGTAGATCGGATATAGTTGAGACCAAAACAGGCGAAATTTGTCACGGATGGTGAAATAAAGAACCTAATTTAATCAACTATAATTCAGGCTTTGTGGATCTTCCTCATTGATTTGGGTTTACGATATGACTTGGTAAGTTTTAGAACTTGGTTCCGGTTCAAAACTGAGGGGATGTAAGGGATATTATCGACACCTCTCCGGATGACTAACTTTTGAGTAAATAATTCTGAAGGATTTATTCTATGTCACAGAATCTCACGGACTATTACAATCGAACTGCCCAAAACTATGACCAGCTTCATCTAGGGGATAACGATACAGAACACATTCGATCTCTGGAAAAGTCATGGCCACTTCTTGAACGCTTAGACATCACATCGGTGGTCGATATGGGATGTGGTACGGGCAGAGCCTTAGCTTGGTTTGACCAACAAAGACCTTCTTTGAACTTGGTCGGAATAGATCCGTCAGAGGGGTTGCAGGAGATTGCGCGCGATCGCCTGCCCCATGTGAGGTTTGAGGTTGGAAGCGGTGAGAGGTTACCGCTTGAGAACAACTCCGTTGATCTCGTTGTGGCAACTGGAATCATGCATCATGTAGACTCTCCAAAAGACGTGATCCAGGAAATGTTCCGTGTTGCGAAGAAAGCAGTACTCATTAGCGACCACAATAACTTTGCATTTCGTGGCTCGAAGGCTCGAAGGCTGAGATTATGGCTTTACGCGTCGGGCCTGCTAGATCTTGTAACATTTGTGCATCAGGGATTTCGGAAACAAGGCTACTCGGACGACGATGGATGGTGGTACGCATACTCACTGCTGAATGATTTCGGACTCATCGCAAGCCTTTCCGCAGAGCAATATATCATTCCTACAAGACCAAGTAACTCGGACCGAGGGAACCTTTTACTCTCACAGTCTCACTTAGCCATCCTCGCCATAAAGTTGTAATTAGGGTCATATTGGGGGCGATCCTAAATCCTAAATGATACGAGGAGTTAACAGTTTGAGCCACCGATTCACCGTAAAGCATAAAGTCAATTCAGCCTTGCCAACTATCAAATAGTAAATATTTGCGCAGACCGCAAATATCTTGAAAAGCCTTTATGCTTGTCACACTTCTGTCACATCGATTGATATAGCAGTTATCGTGTACTTCAACCACTCCTGAGGTTCTATCCCATTGTCCGAATTGGCAAAATTAGCTATAGTGCATAAGCCATGGTGTGTATATGCACAATATTTGGGCATTCTTAATTGCCACAGGGATGACTCGATTTCTCTATGAATATTGGGGAATCGCGCTACCACTCCCGCTGTTTATCCCTGGAACTCTCACTACGCCCCTGATCGCAGAGATGAGTTATCGGTTTTATGAAACTCCCTTTCTCCGGCTGAAAACTGGCTTGGGTTGGCAACCTAAAAAATAGCGACGGGAACGTTTAAATTATATCTGTGGAGGCTCCCATGAAGCACCTTTCAAATTGTCCAGTCTGTTCTTCTCTTGAAATTGACTTCGTATTTGAGGCTGTAACCAATCGAAATCCAAGTAATCCAGCGCGCTGGAAAATCTTTCACTGTCAGCATTGCGGACATGGATTCATGAACCCCCAACCCAGTTGGGAAGAATTAAGCATTTACTACAAGGAAGATTACGACCCCTATATCCAGAACCATGGCGCGGAAGACGAAAACGATGTCGAAGTGGTCAAGTCCGCCCATACAAGCGGGACCTTTCGGCACTTGCCAATTCCAACGGGAAAGCGGGTATTAGATGTTGGTTGTGGGGCCGGATGGTTTTTACGCATCTGTAAGAAATTGGGTGCTGAGACGTTTGGGATAGAACCCAGTGAATTTGGGGCAAAGCGAAGTCGTGCTGATGGTCTTGACGTCTTCCATGGCATGGTGGAAGAGTACATCCAACACCATGGAATAGAACGCAAATTTGATGTAATTACGGCCAATCACGTTATTGAACATGCACCGGATCCCATCCAAACCCTCCAGGGGTTGAAGTCCTTGCTAGCACCAGGGGGCATGCTGTGGATGAGTGTACCTAATGCTGCCTGTTACTTCAGTAGAAGTCTCGGTGGGCAATGGCACAGTACGGATCTGCCCTATCATTTACAACAGTTCAGCCCCCAAAGTCTTGAGATCGCAGGCACTCAGGTCGGACTCAAGGTTAACCGAGTGTATACTTACTCACTCCCCTCAGCGACGGCAGCATCGTTGCGTTATCTTTTGCGAAAGCGGTTCCTATTTCCCCAAAGAATCAGCATGAAGATGGATGTCATAAACAAATCTGGCGCTGAGAAAATTGCATTAAATCTCGATCGAAAGGGTGCTGGTGAGGCTGTGATCGCGGAATTTAGGATTTAAAAAACATCAGAGTTAAAAATGTTCATATTGAGATATTTGAGAATCAAGATTTTTTACACCCTCATGCGCCCCTTTTCCAATCTAATCAGAGGTGCAAGAATACGCTCATTTCTTAAAATTATGAAGCCTA
>ENA-OFCI01000943-OFCI01000943.1-metagenomes-genome-assembly--contig:-NODE-943-length-15052-cov-3.862839_pt1 | contig 15052 bp, 9 predicted proteins | sample MGYA00153391_OFCI01 | MGnify analysis MGYA00153391
CGGACTTTGCAACATTAGCCACTATTTCAATCGTAGGCTTCTACAGGTAGCAACTTAGGTTAATTTAATGAAATCCCCCTCCTCGATCCCATGCGTGAGTCGAGCTGAGGGGGATTTTCGTTCTAATATGGATAGAGTAGACATAAGCAAAAAGATGACCATAGCCACATCGAAACAAATTAGTAGATATGTCGTCATAGCGATCGGCTTATTACTTGCTTTTTTACTTTGGAGTAACCATATGTTCGCAGGTCAACCACCAACAAATATCGGCATTAATAACGGTAAATTAACCGCTTGTCCTAACACCCCAAATTGTGTAAATAGTCAAGCACCAGCTACAGATAAAGAACATGCGATCGCCTCACTGCCATTGAGTGGAGATATTTCCAGCGCGATGGCAAATTTGAAGCAGGTGGTTCAAGCAATGCCTCGGACTAAGATAGTCAAGGAAACTAATAATTATCTATATGTGGAGTTTGCTAGTAAATTAATGGGCTTTGTCGATGATGTCGAGTTTTATCTTGACAATGATAATCAAACTATTCAGGTGCGATCTGCTTCCCGATTGGGTGAATCCGATCTGGGCGTAAATCGTCAACGGATTGAAGCCATTAGAGGTTTGCTATCTGCTGTTTGAATCAGATATCTGAGCATTGCTAATAATTCTGACTCGGTATATGGTTTGGAGAAATAAGCAGAAGCTCCTAAATTTATCGCTAACATGCGATGCTTTTCACTGTTACGGGAGGTGAGCATGAGAATTGGCAGATCTTCAAAATCCTGATTCGATCGCAGGGTTTCTAACACTCCATAGCCATCTAACCGAGGCATTTCGATATCGCAGATTGCGGCTTGAACTACCAACCCCGCCAAGAGTTTTTCAACTGCTTCTTGTCCATCTTTGGCTTGTTCGACTTGATAGCCTTCTTTTTCTAGCATCACCGCCAAATAACGACGGACATTGATAGAATCATCGATAACTAAGATTGTCTGAGCTTGGATTGGCTCGGCGACAGCATCGATCTCCACAAGGGAACTTTCAACGAACTGGTGATGAGATTTTTCGCGGGCGATTGAGTTAGGAGTATCTAAAATCCAACTAGCAAATTGGATCGGATCGAGTAGGGGAACTACACGACCATCACCTAAAATAATCGAGTTGCCGAAACCTGGAGTTAAAGGCATCGGACTATCGATCGAGCGGAGTGTAACTTCTTGTTCGCCCCAGTATCGATCGATATAAAAGGCTCTCGATCTTCGATCTTCGCCGACGATTAATACGGTTGGTTGGGAAATAGTTGGTCTACCTGGTAATCCAAAAGTTCTGCTATTTCTGCCAAATGAAATTCCTTGTTCCAACGCAATCAGGGGAATAGATTGCGATTGCCAAGTTATTTTTGTGCCATCGGCGGTGACTAGATCGGGTTGGAAATGGATAATTTCCTTGACACTATCTACCGATACTGCAAAGACAAATCCCGATCGTTCTAGTAGCATGACTTTAACGATCGAAAGAGTCAACGGTACGCGGATAATAAAAGTCGTCCCGATCCCAGGTTGAGTTTCGATCCGAATATTTCCGCGCACTTGTTCGAGATTGGTACGAACGACATCCATCCCCACACCGCGCCCAGAGAGTTCTGTCAGACTGGCGGCGGTACTAAAGCCTGGTTCAAAAATGACATCGAGCAATTGGGCTTCCGGCATTTTTGCTACTTCGGCGGCGGGTAAACCCATCTGCTGGAGCCGATCTCGAATTCGATCGAGTTTAATCCCGCCGCCATCATCGGCGATCGTAATCATCGTCTCACCACTACGCTGACTGGCGGTGAGGACGATCGATCCCTGGGTAGATTTCCCCGCCGCTATCCGAGTTGCGGGATCTTCGATCCCATGATCGAAGGCATTTCGGAGCAGGTGCATCAGCGGATCGCTCAAATTTTCCAGCATGGCTCGATCGATCCCGATATTTTCGCCTTGAATCTGGAGGGTGACGGATTTACCAAACTGGACGGATAGATCGCGAATCAGGCGCGGAAACCGTTTGACGACATCGGCAAAGGGGAGCGTCTGAGTACGGGTTAGGTTGACCTGTAGGGTACGGGTGGTTTGGTTGAGACTAGTAACAGATCGAGTCATTTCCTGGAGACTCAGCTCGATGTCAGCAGTTACTTCTTGCAATTGGACGATCGTTTCAATTTGAGTTTGGGAAACTAAGTGGAGATCGTTATATCGATCCATTTCTAGTAAGTCAAATTCTAGCGATTGTGAAGTTATCGACTTTAATATGGGTAGATTAGCAGGGGCGATGGTATTTTCAGGGGTGGGAATTAGCCGCTCGTTGGCGGAGCCTCTCTGAAAGAGAATCGCCGCCTTGTCATACCATTGACGTAGTTCTTGGTTGGATGATTCTAATTGTTTCATCCGTTTTCGCATCAATCCAGTATAGTTCTGAATTTCTGCTAGGCGCAGGTCGATCGCATTACGTTCTAGAATCAATTTGCCGAAGACGGTGTTAAATTGTTGCAGGTACTCTACAGGTACACGCACTGTTTGAGATTGACGCTTGGAAGTTGAGAGGGAAGGAGGGGAAACGGTGTCAGGGATAGCGGTTTGTTGAATTACCCGCAGTGCGCCCAAGTCGGTGGGAAATTCTGGGCTGTCGAATGCGGCTAATTCGCTAAATAATTCTAGTGGTGCTTGAATTTCATCATCGGATTCCTCTGTCTGGATATCCAGATTGGCGATTTCTGACTGCAATAGCGACAAGTCTAGCGATGCTAGTCCAGACGATGGATTGAATCGTTCGCGGATCTCCAGAGGAGAATCGAGTTCGAGCTGGTCGGGGTTGCTCGGCACTCTGGGGAGTCGATCGGGTATTTTATCGAATCGGCCCAATAGTACTAATGAGTGAGCTTTGCGCCAAACCTTGATGGCTCTATAAGTAAGTTCGAGGGCTTGGGGAGCAGAGATACTTTGACTCTGACTTTTGACCGACTGACACAGATCGACGAACCGATCTAACTTCGCCATCCGCCCAAAGTCACTTAATTCCTCTGCTGTCGCCTGTAACTCTTGGAGCAGTTGGGCTGGTGCTAAATCAAATTGACGATCGAGTAAATCTAGAGCTTCATTGACTCCACCTTCAAATAATAAGATCCCAGGATCGACATCGCCCTCTTGAGACAATAGTGCATCTTCATCTTCAGGGCGGAGATCGCCCAAATGCTGCCGCAATCGATCGAAAATCGGCTGCGACTGAGTAGCCAACCAAGCCTCATCTACTAATTGTTCTTGACGGTGAAGCTCGCCCACTCGACGCAAACAATCTACCCCTGCTAGTAACAACGTTTCCACATCTATATTGATAGATTTGGAATGGTACCGCACTCGGAGGATTTTGAAAAAGTCCTCAAGCTGGTGGGCGACGTGACTCAGCGGCGCAAATCCCATCATCGCTGCGCCCCCCTTGACTGAGTGAGCGGCGCGAAGAGCTTCGTCGATTGCTTGGGGATTGGGAATTGTATTGGCTAAACCGAGGACTGTAGCTTCGATGCGATCGCAACAATCTTCTGATTCATCTAAGAACTTGAGGGGAATTCTTTTATCGTTATCCATTACAGAAAGGGGAGATGGGAGATGAGAGTGGGTGGGTTACTTATTACTTATTACTTATTACTTAAACTTGGAACTGGGCGACTTTCTCTTCAAGTTGTTTGGCGACTTGAGAAGTCGATTGAATCGATGAAGCCATCTGACTGGAGAAAGCAGAACGTTCTTCAGAAGACACCGTTACTTGCTGGATCAGTTGAGTTACAACTTTTGCTGTCGCCGCCTGGGAAATAGTAGCTGTAGAAATAGAACTCATCAGGATATCGATCTCCTGCGACTTTTGCAGCATTTGATTCAATTTTTGTTTAGTAGCTTCCACCAATCGAGTACCATCAACCACTTGCGCTGTACCCAATTCCATCACCTGAGCTACATCCTGGGTTTCTGATTGAATTGCAGAGACAATCTGGGCGATTTCGCGAGTTGCCACCGCAGATTGTTCGGCTAGTGCGCCCACTTGCTCGGCAACTACTGTAAAGCCGCGACCTTGCTCTCCAGCTCGGCTGGCTTCTACACTGGCATTAATCGCGAGCAGATTGGTTTTGAGGGCAATTTCTTCGATGAGGGTAACTACCTGGGAAATTTTTTGGGAAGATTCGCCCAACCGCTTCATTTTTTTCGCAGATTCCCCGACAGTTGTGCGGAGACTGAGAATACTATCGACAGTTTGAGCCATCGCATCGGTACCTTCCTGGGCAACCACATAGGCTTCCTTGGCGATTATCGATGCTTGGTTGGCATTGGTAGCCACAGTTTGAATCGAGTCGGTCATCTGTTCGACAGAATTAAATGTGCCGCGAATTTCTGCGGCTTCGGTAATTGCCTGTTCGGAAAGCTGGCGGATATCTCGTTCGTTAGATCCCAGCGAGGTAGTCACTTTGCCAGTGCCCTGTTTGACTTCGATCGCGATATCTCTGAGACTATCGATCACCGCATTAAATAGATCCGCAACCGTACTCAATTCCATCGAATCTAAACTAGCCCGTACCGTCAAATCTCCGTTAGTCGCACCTTCGATTTCGTTAACCAGATTCATAATTCCTGATTCCAGCAGTTCCCGCTGCTGACGTTGCTGTTCGACTTCTTGCTGACGTGCATTTAAGTTAGCGTCAATTTGCTGCGCCATCTGGTTTAAGTTGCGAGAGAGTACGCCGACTTCATCTTGCCGCAGATCTTCTGCTAATCGAACGCCAAACTGACCTGAGGCAATTCGATCGGCAAATTCAGTCAATCGCCGCATCGGACGAGAAATGGAGCGATGCAAAGGGCTGAGGATTAAAATCGCCACCAGTAGAATTCCGCCCCCAATGCCATAGCCGGAAAGGGTAATTTGTTGGAGGTTGCGATCGACTTGCGTTTGCGGCTCACCCACGAAGGCAATCCCGATCGGTTTTGCCGTCTTGGGATCGAGCTGTTGTCGATGATCGTATAGTGGGGCATAGCCCGTCACATAGTCAACGCCAATAATATTGGCATCTCCCACAAAGACTTTGCCTTGCTTTAATACCTCATCAGCAACGGCACTAGATACTCTGGTTCCCGTCGCTCGCGTTGCTTTATCCGCATAGGGGACATTTGTGCTCACCCGCCAATCCTGAGCAAAAAGAGTTGCTGTGGATACGCCTGTCTCGCTTCGGAGTCTGTCAACCAGATCGTAGTTGCGGTTGATCAGTGTGCCAACGATCGCCGTACCAACCTGTTTTCCATTCAGTTGAATTGGTTGAACTGACATCAACACCAACCCGATTTTACCGCGATCGACATCGAAGGTGCCCTCTGGTGAAGGCTTTTTCGCTGTGGATAAACCATCCGTCGCTTGAGTTCGCAGCCCAATATCGGCTTGTTGGGCTAGTCCTAACCGTTGTAGTGATTCGCTTTTGAGCAGTTCGACCCCACTTAGGTGTCTAGCTTTTGTTAACGCTGCTTGAACGATCGCCATGTCACCTAATTCAATCCCTGACTGAGTGGCCACCGGAATAAATTGAGTTGCAGCGATTTTGGTGGGTAAAGGCGAATACTTGGAAAAATCTTCCCGCACCGTTTGAACTGATTGGGCGATCGTTTGCCCCTGACTATTGGTAATCAGATAGAAACTAGCATTTGGTTTGAGAGCTTTTGCTGTCTGGATAAAAGCTGTCAGCTTGGCTTGTCGATCGGTGGAGCTAGGAGCGTCGGGATTGATTCCGGCGGCGATCGCCGACTGTGCCAGAATATGAGAACTATCGGCAATCTGCCGCGTTTCAGACTGCACAGACTTTTCTAGGATCAGCAGCTCTGTCTTCAACCGAGTTCTGAGGTCATCTAGTGCCGACTCTCTGGACATGCCAACAATCCCCTGGGTAACGGCGATGACTGGGATAGCTGCGCCTGCAACCAACAAGGTGGTAATCTTCGCCCGAATCGAGAGATTATTCCAAATCTGAGCTGGCTGTTGCCACCATCCCCTACCTGAAGGGGCGATCTCTAAGAGGTGAGTTCCAGCAGCTAAGACCGAAGGTTCACTTTTTTCAAAATTATAGTCCCGATCTGTGGTCATTGGATTTATGCCTATCAATATAAAATTTTAGATAACACTGAAGCTCGGTTTGAGTCGAGTTGTAAGTCTTGTTGCAAACTTACGATCGCTGCTGCTCAAACCGAGTTGGTGCAGTAGCGATCGTCGCTGGATTCAATACCAAAATTCGTTTTTCCGCCTCGATGAAACAGCCGAGCAGATGCGGCTGTAGGCACTCTGGCACGTCTGCAACTGACAATTGCATCTTCTGCTGCTCAAAGCGAGCAACCCCTCTGACGCGGCAAACTGCCAGCCCTAGTGATGGTTCCGCAGACAAAGAAGATGGATCGAACGACTCAGGCTCAGTCGCAGACAACTGAATCACCACAACTTGATAATCGCGAGGGTTATTAGGTAGCGGTGGTAAACCCAAAAGCTGACCGAGATCGACAACACAAAAGACTCGATCGCGAGCATTCATGATGCCGATCGTAAACGCTGGCAGATTTGGCAACGGCGAGATGGCGGTAGCTGGGACGAGCAAAGCTTCTTGGACTCGTGCCATCGGTAACAATGCTGGGATCTCGGGTGTTAATTGGAACCGCAGATAGAGATCGCCAGTAACTACTAGTGGTTGGAATAATTCAGGTAAAAGTTGCTGAAGTCTAGTGAGGGTAGTATTCGTTGTCATTGGTTTAAACCACGACTGCTTGAACGGCTGTGAGTAGCTCTTCGGCAGTATAGGGTTTAGTCAAATAGACCTTGACTCCTTGCTTCATTGCCCAAACTCGATCGACCTCCCGATTCTTGGCAGTACAGGCGACGATCGGAATACTAGCCGTCTCTGGTTGTTTTCTCAAATGACGGCATAGCTCCAATCCGCCCATCACTGGCATCATCCAATCTGTGACGATCGCATCTGGTCGATCTGCCCTCGCTTTGTCGAGTGCTTCTTGACCATTGACAGCCGTAACCACCGTATGACCTGCTTTGGTGAGGTACTGACAAACCAATTCCAACTCAGCCTGCATATCATCGACTACTAATATTTTTGACATTTGTTATTCCTAATTAAAAATAGTTTTAAACCGCATCGATGAGTAATAAGTTCATAGTTCCCCGATCGAGCCGAAATATCTGCAATTGTCTAAGTTAAATATTTCTCAACTATTGCGAGTAAATCTTGTTGGGTAAATGGTTTGGTGAGATAGTCAGTCGCCCCGACGAGATTTGCTCTGACTCGATCGACTAAACCCTTATTCCCCGTCACCATAATAATCGGGGTTTGGGCTAACGCCGCACTACTTCTAAATAGGCTGCAAAGCTTATAACCATTGATATTCGGCATCGTGATATCCATTAAAATGAGAGCTGGCTTGAGCCGAAAAATCATGCTAGAAGCTTTAATTGGATCTTCAAGTTTGGTGAGTTGGTATTTACCCTTATTTCCCAAGAATCGCTCCATTTCATCGAGAATTAACGGACTGTCATCAATACAGGCAATTTGATATAAGTCTGGATTGACGGTAGCAGTGCTGAAATTTCGCTCGACCTCTGGCAGTTTCTCGACCGAGTTAACTGGTGGTAAATCTGGTTCGGGAATAATCGGGAGTCGATCGAACGGTGCAGACGGCTCCCGCAAGCAGATCGCATCGTGGCGAAGATAAGGAGTGAGCAGTTGGACTAACTTTAATTCGTCTTGCTTGAGAAATAATGCCAAATCTCGCACACTCCGCCCTTTCATCAATTGCACGATCTGATTTAATGCTTTGGAACTAAGGGTTCCCCCTGGGATGGGAGTTTCCAGAAATTTGGCATTGGTTAAGTACGGGCGTTGATGTGGAGATCGGATAATAGTCGTAAATTTTTGCCAGATTTTCAGTCGTTGCTGATAATAATCGATCGTGTTGGCTAGGTTTAAACCAGAGCTGAGACTCAATCCTGTCGCGATCGAGATGAGTCGCTCTGGATGCCATATCATCTGTTCATTACTGAGCCACAGCAGAGATTCAAAGGCTTCTCTGGTCAATTCTGTGGAAATCCGATCTAGTTGCGATCGATCGAGCAATCCTTGTAACGCCAGACGCTCTATTTCCTGCCGTACCAAGCTATCCGAGTCAACTTTTACCGATTGGGCTGCTTGCTCATAACCCAAGTAGCGCAGCCGATCGACCAATTGCTGCAAAGATTGGCTCGAACAATCAACAGCCAATAATTTTCCGAATCTCAGGTAAATATTCCAGCCGATTGAGCCATAAACTATCTCAAGACAGCCAGTACCTTGCTCGTTAGCTAGCTGAGTGAGTAATTGAGCAGGAGCGATCTCGGTGTTCATAGCATATTAGGAGCTTCTAATCTAGAGTTCCCCAGACAGAACTCAAAATTCACATTCTTTCAATCGACTCGTCAGAATCAGTAGCTTAGAATGATAACTAGTGCATTAATTGCAAATATTCAGTGAAATATGTTGAAAATGAGAGATTTTTGGGTGGTGTGGCGACGATATCGGTTTGGGGCGTTGTTATTTAGTGTGTGCTTGAGTGCAGTATTAGCATCCCCACAGACAGCGATGTCTACTCAGCCAGCGACAGTGGAGACAACATCCATCAGCTCAGAGATTGCCAAAACGCCCGCACAGACTAGCAAAACCCCGACAGTACCTGCGGCTCCAGCCACGTTAACGGCGAATGTCAAAAAGACAGTTTTAGAAAATGGTTTGACCATTTTAACTAAAGAAGTACGGAGTGCACCTGTGGTGACGGTGCAGGTTTGGTACAAAATTGGTTCGCGAAATGAAGCTCCTGGGGTGAATGGCATCGCTCACCAATTGGAGCATATGTTATTTAAAGGTACTAAAGATCGTCCCGTCCAATTTGGGCGATTGTTTGCAGCTTTAGGTAGTAGTTTTAATGCCTTTACTAGCTACGATCAGACAGCTTATTTTGGGACGGTTGAGAAAAATAAACTTAGCAGTCTGTTGACATTAGAAGCCGATCGAATGCAGAATTCGACGATCGATACTGAGAAACTTACTGGCGAAAAACGGGTCGTAATTTCCGAACTCCAAGGCTATGAAAATGGCCCGAGTTATCGACTCGATCGAGCTGTCAAACGCGCAGCTTTTCCGAATACTCCCTACGGTTTGACTGTCGGCGGTACCAAAGCAGATGTCGAAAAATTTACAGTCGAGCAAGTCAGGTCTTATTATGATTCTTACTATGCACCAAATAACGCCACATTAGTAGTTGTAGGGGATTTTGATACAGCCAGTCTGATGTCCAAAGTTCAGCAGACATTTGGGAAAGTACCACGTCGGGAACTCAAAGTCGCTCAACCTGCAACTACTGCTGCAACCGCACCCACTCGTCGGATTACGCTCAAAGAGCCAGGTAGTACCCAAATCGCGATCGAGGTTTACCCCTTACCTCAAGCTACCGATCCTGACGTACCCGCGATCGATGTGATGAATTATGTCCTCACTGAAGGGCGCAGTTCGCGGATGTATCAATCGATCGTCGAAACAGGCATCGCGACTAGTATAGATGGTGGTGCAGCCAACCTCGCCGCAGGTGGGTGGTACGAGATTTCGTCGATCGTCGAAGTCGGCAAATCTGTCCCCAAACTAGAAGCAGCCATCGCGACAGAGATTAAATTGCTCCAAACTAAAGGAGTCACATCCGGCGAGATTTCCCGCGCCAAAGCTCAACTCAAAGCTGGCTATCTCCTGGGCAATCGCGATATCAATAGTCAAGCCAGACAACTAGGGAACGATCAAACCACCACTGGAGATTATCAATTTACTGATAAATATCTGGCGGGAGTAGAACGCGTCACCGCAGCAGATGTCCAACGGGTAGCCAAGAAATATCTCCAAGAAGATCTCAAAACTGTCGGCAACTTTCAACCTACCCAAATCACCGGAAAATCTGCACCAGCAGCTAAAGACGGCAAAACAGCCGAGAATTTCAGCCCAGGTGCCCCAGTAGACCCTGCTGAACTCGCAAAATATCTCCCCCCACTAGATGCAGATACCACCAGTCAAACTCAAGCTCTGCCCCAAGAGGTGAAGCTCAAGAATGGATTGCGGGTATTTTTGCTGCCCGATAGCAGTACGCCGACAGTAACATTGACTGGGAGTATTCAAGCAGGGACAGAATATGACAATCCCGAACAAGCTGGATTGGCAACTCTGACAGCCGCAAACATCATGAGTGGGACAAAAACTCAGACAGCTCTAAAGATCGCCAAAACACTCGAAAGTCGCGGTGCTGGGCTAGGTTTTGCTGCGAGTCGGGAAGGTGTCAGCCTCGGTGGTAATGCGCTTTCTAAAGATTTGCCCATTCTCCTCCAAACATTGGGTGATGTAGTCCAAAATGCTAACTTCCCTCAAGATAAATTTGCCCTCAGCCGTCAACGCTCTCTGACTAGCCTGAAACTGGAATTAGATAGCCCCAATAGTGTGGCGCGGCGCAAGTTCCAGCAGACGATTTATCCCAAGGGTCATCCCTTCACCATTTTCCCTACAGCCGAAACGCTGACAGGATTGAAAACGGCGGATCTGCAAGCTTTTTATCGTCAGCATTATCTACCGAGCAACACGATTTTAGCGATCGTGGGTGACTTTAAGGTAGCAGATGTCCAACGCCTACTAGAAGGTAACTTGGGCAAATGGTCAACTACCGCCAAAACAGTTAAACTCAACTATCCAGTCCCCGAACTACCTGCCAAACAGATCCTAATTAGTCCCTCACTCCCAGGGAAAACCCAAGCAATTACCCTGTTAGGCAATAAGGCGATCGATCGTAAAGATCCGCGCTATTATTCAGCCTTAGTTTTAAATCAAATCCTCGGTGGGGATACCCTTTCCAGCCGTCTCGGTACCGAAATCCGCGACAGGCAGGGTTTAACCTACGGGATCTACAGTAGCTTTGCTGCTGGTAAACGCCAGGGTACATTTATAATCTCGATGCAAACTTCACCAGAAGATGCCCAAAAAGCCACTCAAAGCACGATCGCGTTGTTGAAAGACTTGCAAGCCAAAGGCGTAACCGCCGCCGAAGTTGCCAACTCCAAGCGCAGCATTTCCAGCAACTACACCGTCGAACTCGCCTCTCCTGACGAAATCGCCGGAGCTACCCTCGGTAATGCTGTCTACGGTTTGAATCCTAATGAAATTAGCGAATTTCCCAAGAAAATTCAAGCTGTGACATTAGAACAAGTCAACCAAGTTGCCAAAGAATTGATTCAACCCGATCGATTAGTGGTAATCACCGCAGGGCCGCCCAAAAAGTAATCGTCTAAAAGTAGGGGCAACTGATGAGTTGCCCCTACTTTTTTGTGATTTTGATTATGTCACCCTCAACCGTTCTTCGATCTCCGTGACATTGCGAAAACCAACGGCGATCGCGATACCATCTTTAACAAAAATTGGTCTTTTTAGTAGCATGACATCATCGCTAAAAGCAGCCACCCATTCGGCATCCTGCCAAGTATCTTTTACCCGATCGAGTGCTCGATAGGATTGTCCTGAGGTATTACGCATCGGTCGATAGCCTAACTTTTCAACCCAGTGAGTAATTTGTGCTCGATCGGGTGGTTGTTCCTTGGTATTGATAAATTTATAACTAATTTCCTGTGTATCTAGCCATTGCAGAGCCTTTTTACAAGTACCACAGGTGGGAATACCATAAACTTGAATTAATGTCATATAGTGCGATTAAAAATGATGAATTAACACTTCATCTAAACTGTCGTTATGTCCGCGTGAGGGGTGTAAGTTAATAAAAGTAGTGGCTGCTAGGATTCAAGATCTAACTATAATTAGCAGGACTAACTGTGAGGGTGAAATAGATCTTGGTGCCGATCGTTAGTTTGGGTAATCATCATCGATTCAAAATCTGATGCAGCTAGAGGACGACTAAACAAGAATCCCTGAACAGCATCACAGTTAATCGATCTCAAGAACTCCAATTGTTCGACTGTTTCTACCCCTTCAGCTACAATATTGAGATTTAATTCGTGTCCTAAATTGACAATAGTTCTAACAATCCCTGCATCGATCGTATTTGCCCGAAGTTCTCGAATAAATGAGCGATCGATTTTGAGTCGATCTAGGGGTAAATACTTGAGCGCAGCTAGGGAAGAATAACCCGTCCCAAAATCATCCAAAGCGATCTTAACACCTATTCCCCGTAGAGATTCTAAAATCGCGATCGTTAGGTCTAAATTTTCGATCGCGATACTTTCAGTAATTTCTACTTCTAATTCCATCGGCGAGAGTTCAGCTTCCGCCAAAATTGCGATGATTGTATCGATTAAATTTCGATCTTGGAGTTGTCTAACTGAAAAATTAACGGCGACTGGAAAATTACCCAGTCCCATATTTTGCCAGATCTTTTTCTGCTGACAAGCTGCTCTGATTACCCATTCACCAATTTGGACGATCGATCCATTTGCTTCGGCAATTGGAATGAAATCAGCAGGATTAATTAATTTTTGATGCAGTTGACACCGGATCAAAGCTTCAACTCCAACAATTTTTCCAGTCTGAGTATTCAGTTGTTGTTGATAATGTAACAGTAACTTTCGCTCGTCAAACGGGTTGCCCTTTGCATGAGCGATCGCTCGCTCGATCGTGTTTTCTAAGTACAATCGATCCTCTTTTGGCACAGGTTTCTCGGCAACCACGGTACCCCCGATCGGATGATAAATCTCATAGCTATTCCCATTAGTTTGGGCGCATTTAAGTGCGGCATCAGCATGTTGAAGTAATGTATCGACATCACTCGTACCAATAGCAATGCCGATACTAGCTTTGGTGGATAATAAGTTAGTCTCTAATGTTTGAAAATCTCGATCGAAAGCAAAGGGAAGGTTGAAACAATTTAAGATCCGATCGGCAACTCGATTTACAGCCGGGATATCGCTCAGACAGGGAACGATCAGTGCAAACTCATCCCCACCCCAGCGTCCAATTAGTGCCTCTGTCCCCAAGATATTTTCTAAGCGTTCGGCAATTAGTTGCAGCAATCGATCGCCAACTCCATGACCGAGACTATCATTAATATCTTTGAACCGATCTATATTGACAAGTATTACTGCTAAAACTTCACCAGTAGACGGGATCTTTGCCGAAGCTAGAGTCAAGTATTGATTTAATAGTTGTCGATTGGGTAAGCCAGTTAAAGTATCGTAATAAGCTCGATCGCGAAACATCTGCTCGACGCGTTGTTGCATCACAGCCACATACATCTGAATCGCTAAACTTTGAGCTAATTGCAATTGACGATCTGTCCACCGAAAATCTTGGTTGAGAATAGACGCAGATCTAAATACAGTCAGACAGCCAACACACTGATGGTGGTAACGGAGGGGCAAGATCAGTAAAGACTCAATCCCCACCAGATCGAAAGCACTCATCAACGGTGCTAATGCTGGTTGTTGAGATACCCGATCTACTGGGTATTTTGCTAGGGGCTGTACTGTAGCCGCATCGCTCGACTGGAAAGTCAGATGCGGATAGATGAGACTTTGCCACAACGAATTTTTTTCAATCGGGGTGGAAGTGCGTGGCTGTAAGCCATAGCTATAGATTTGCGCGCGTCGAGCTAGGGGTTTTGCCAGGATCAAAAGTCTACTACCATCAGCATTGAGAGCTTGAGTGATGTCTGCGAGTAATTCTGACTGGAGCTTTGGTGCAGATGGTGGCGAACACAACATCTTGATAATTTGCTGCACTGGTTTTTCAGCGGCGGTAATCGGCGATTGAGGATGAGTAAATAGTGATAGTCTGGATCGAACAAGCTACAATTTTTACTATTTGCTGCGAACGAGTGAGATTTTATGGGCGACAGCACTAATGATATCCCAATGCCTCCCCATCTGCCGACGAGCGCGGCAGAACTTGCCGAATTAGTTACCATTGCCAACCTGGATCGATCGCCACTAATAGTCGCCGGAAACAGCAGTAAACTAGACTGGGGCGGGATTGTTAGCGGTGCCAAATCGATCGTGAGTACTCAGAAACTCGATCGCTTAATCGCTCATGCTGTCGGCGATCTGACAATTACCGTCGAGGCGGGGATGCAGTTCGCCAAGTTGCAAGAGATTTTAGCTACTGCTGGGCAATTTTTACCATTAGATCCAGCCTATCCCGATCGAGCTACAATTGGCGGCATCATTGCCACGGCTGATACTGGCTCCCTGCGACATCGCTATGGTGGTGTCAGAGACTTGCTCCTGGGCATCACTTTTGTCCGCGCTGATGGCAAAATCGCCAAAGCTGGCGGACGAGTAGTCAAAAATGTAGCTGGCTACGACATGATGAAGCTGTTTACTGGCTCATATGGCACGCTGGGGATTTTGACAGAAGTGACTTTGCGGGTGTATCCAGTCCCCACCACTGAGGGAACTGTTATTCTCACCGGATCGGTAGATCGGCTTGCGAAGGTGGCTAAAATCCTCCTCGCCAGTACTTTGACCCCGATCGCCGCAGACGTGGTTTCTACGGCATTTAGTCAGCATCTGGAGATTAGTAATACTCCTAGTCTAGTAGTGAAATTTGCCACAATTCCTGAGAGTATCGCCCAACAGTCAGCACAGTTGCTAGAGATAGCCAAAGGATTGGGGTTAAAAGGTGGTATTTGGCAAGGAGCGCAAGCAGCACAACTGTGGAGTAGCATTCAAACCGGAATTTGGGGCGACCGTCCCATTGGCTGTAAATTAGGTGTCAGACTCACCGCAGCAGTAGCCACGATCGAGCAGATCGATCGATTGACAGACAATACAGCTAAAGGCGTAATCCACCTCAATAGTGGCATTGGAGCCATAGCGATCTCCGACTCGCATCATATTGCCCCCCTACGCAGTCATTGTGAATCGGCGGGTGGTTTTCTCTCTGTTTTACAAGCACCTGTAGATGTGAAACAGCAACTAGATGTTTGG
>ENA-OFCI01000944-OFCI01000944.1-metagenomes-genome-assembly--contig:-NODE-944-length-15019-cov-5.769380_pt1 | contig 15019 bp, 14 predicted proteins | sample MGYA00153391_OFCI01 | MGnify analysis MGYA00153391
ACATTAGTTCTTAACATCATTTTTATATCTTTACCCAGCAGCGGTTACGGGCGGAAGGAATTCTAATGCCACACCTGACACAAAGCCCTAACGATGGGCGTCATACTAATAAACAGTACCCGGTAAACAATAATTTTTGTGTTTAGAAACAAAAAAAATAGAAAATTATGAAACAAAAATTCGGAAAATCATTCATGCTAATTCCTATCGGACTTTTTCTTCTTTCTGGAACAATGGCAATTACCCATTTTAAGATTATACCAGACATAGTAAGTGGTCTTTTATTTGGAATCGGTATAGCATTAATGGTTTTACCTTTTATTTTTAAAAGAATTAGACCAACTAATTATTAAGTCTTCAAAAAGTATCACTATTGCAAAATATCGAATACACTTATAACGCAAAGTGAGAAAGGAAAAATAGACTAAAACGGTTTGGACAAGAAAAAATTGAATTTATACAAGTCTGTAGTTGAATATTTAGAAAATAATAAAGGTATTTTTTTTGCTACAGAATTTGAAAGATAGAAAATTTATTAGTTTAAACTTTGGCTTTTGCAGAAGAAAAATAATAAAACCTGCTGTCAAAGAATTGGACTTAAATAAAATGGATAAACGATAAAGTATGAATACACAACATTGCATTGGCGTTATGGCGGCGGACTGAATGCAAGTGCCCTGCGACAGTATAAAATCAGCTTTGGCTCCACTGGATGTTATAAATTTAGCAATAGAATAAATCATCGGTTTTTGTATCTTTAATCAGCAACAGTTCTCGGCTGAGGGATTGCGGAATGCCGCCATAACGCCACTGCGGTAACGTTGTCCGTCATTGATCGATATACAAACTATTTATATTATACGCTTTGCATGAAAATTTTCCAATATGAAAAAAATAATCTTTGGACTCTTCCTGTTATCACTCGTCAGCTTTGATTATAAAGAAGAATCAAAATACAAACAATCAGATAGACCCAATATTTTGTTGATTGTGGCGGATGATCTTGGCTACACAGACCTGGGATGTTTTGGTGGTGATATTAATACCCCTAACATTGACCAGCTGGCAAAAAAAGGTCTTTTGTTTAACAGGTTCCATACTGCACCCTTATGTGCACCTACCCGAAGTATGATATTATCCGGAAACAACAACCATGTTGCAGGTATTGGCTCTATGTTCCCGGTCGATAATACTTCAAGGCAGGGTAAACCCGGTTACGAACATCATCTGTCTGACAGAATAGTAACTGTTGCTCAATTGCTGAAAGATGGCGGATATCAAACGTTCATGGCAGGTAAATGGCACGTTGGAAGTGGGAGCGCCTATATCCCTTATGCAAAAGGATTTGAAAAAAGCTTCGCTTTACTTGATGGGGCTGCCAATCATTTTGGCAATAATGCCATTATGGAAAACATGCCCCCACAATACTGTGAAGACGACAAAGTTGTTGCATTTCCTGAAGGTAGATTTTCTTCCGATGTGTATACAGGAAAAATGATTGACTATATTAAGAATAAACAAAAAGACAAACCCTTTTTTGCATATTTAACCTATACTGCTCCCCACTGGCCACTGCAGGTTCCGGATGAATATCTTAATAAATACAAGGATAAATATGATATGGGATATGATTCTCTGAGAGTACTCCGGTTTGAACATCAAAAAGCCATTGGTGTTATTCCTGCCAATTCAAAGTTGCCACCCCGTCTAAGCAGTATCAAACTTTGGCAACAGCTGACTGCAGAACAAAAAAAGATCGAATCCAGGAAAATGGAACTGTATGCTGCCATGGTTGATAATCTTGATAGACAAGTGGGTGAAATGGTTCAGTTCTTAAAAGACACAAAACAATTAGATAATACGCTGATAGTTTTTATGGCAGACAATGGCGCGGGCGCAGAAGATTTTTATAATCATCCCGGGTTTGGGCCTTTCATCCGTAAACATTATGATAACAGCTATGACAATATGGGTAAAGCTTCTTCTTTTGTTTCCTACGGCCCACAATGGGCACAAGTTGGTGCAGCTCCGTTCAAATTATTTAAAGAGTACCCTACAGAAGGAGGGATCAACACACCACTGATCATTTCAGGCAAGGGTGTAACGAGATCTTGCGGAATAGAAAATGTATTTATTAATGTGATGGACCTGGCGCCAACTTTTCTTGAGATAGCTCATCTATCCTATCCGGAAGTGTATAATAACAAAAAAGTGATGCCTATGATGGGAGAATCATTTTTACCCTTTATAGAAGGGAAAAGCAAAAAAATTCATGATGCAAACTATGTATATGGATTGGAGCATTATGGAGGTTGCCTGTTGATAAAAGGGAACTGGAAAATTACAAATACCAGCGATCCCTTTGATGAAACCGCTTTTGAATTGTATAAAATTGATGAGGATTGGGGAGAAACAAAAGATCTTTCAAAGTCTCAACCCAAAAAATTGATAGAAATGATGAATGAGTGGAAAATATTTAAAAAGAAAGTAGGCATTATACCGCTGGATAAAGGAGAAAGGATTCATCTTGATATTATAAGGTAATTAGTATTATGAGCGCACAACAGCAGGTTTGACAATATGCTGGCTTACGGAAGAGCAATTGGCTACAAAACAATATCAGCGATGGTTCCCGCAGGACTTTGTCTATTAAGTCTTTAGTTTTTATCTACATTTGAAACATTGGTATTGCTGCGGCTTGAGGCCATCGCCATCAGCAACATAGCGGCTTTTGTTCGAGCATAACCAATATCGCAAAATTTTAGTTCTAAATATATATCTTTAGTAATAAGCCATGCAGCGGTTACGGGCGATAGTAGTTCTAATGCCTCACTTGCACAAAGCCCTATCGCTATAGTCTACTTTTGAACATTTTTAAATATAAAACATGACCCGATTTCCTAGACTGATTATTTTTGCCTTTACAATTTTTACTGTAACGAGTGCTTCTGCACAATCAGACAGCATTGTATTAAAAGATATAAAATGGGACAAAGCCTATCCTGCGGGTTCAACAGAATTATTTATTCCCTCTGCAAACTCGCAATTAGCGGGAATGATTTATAGACCTAACGGAAATAAAAAACATCCTACATTAATTTTATTACATGGTTTCCCAGGGAATGAAAGAAATCTTGACCTTGCACAAGTTGTAAGGGCACATGGATGGAACGTGATATATTTTAATTACAGAGGTTCATGGGGTAGTCAAGGAAAATTCAGTTTTAAAAACTGCGTTGAAGATGTAGGTAATGTTGTTGCATTCTGCAATAAATATCAGGACTCTTTAAAAATTGATACCTCTAATATTGTATTGTTTGGACATAGTATGGGGGGATGGGTTTGCCTTAAAGCATTAGAACAATTGCCCCAAATAAAAAAAGGTTTTGCATTGTCAACTTGGAATATATATGATGACTTGAAAAATTTTCAAAGTGAAAAGCAATTAATTGAGGTAGCTAAAAATCCTACTATTTTCACAAATTACTTTGTGCTTAATTCAACAACCTTGGACATATTACTACCTGCATTAAAGGAGATTTCTTATTATAAATTGGCGACTAATGCAAAGTCTTTTAGTGATAAACAAATAATTATATTGGACGAGCATGAAAGGAACAAAGAAATTGCTGATTCAATTAAAGAAATGCATCTTTCATTTTTTTATTATCAAGTTTGGGGGACAGACCATGGATTTACAAATAAAAGAGTTTCGTTGATGAATAAACTTATTTCATTCCTTGACAACTAAAGCAGCGTACAACAGTAAGTTTTGTGCAAGTGCGGCTTAAGGTTGTAGCAATCTGCATCAACAACATAGCGGCATTAGTTCTTGCGGGAAAAACATCGCCAAACATTTGTTCTAAATATTTATCTTTATTAAAAGCGGGGCCGTGGTTACGGGTGGAAGAAATTCTAAAGCCACACCTGCTTAAAACCATGTCGTTGTTAGTAATGTTATTTGACTCTTCTGCGATTTGTAAAATTAGACACAACACTTAGATTTGGAAATGGACATTAAGAAGAAAAAATATAATCTACCTGTTGGGTATTCCTTATTTCAAACGACACTAAAATCAAAAGAATTTCTAAACAATCCAATAAAATTTATTTCAAAAAGTATGGAAGCCTTTTCAGGCACGTATTCAGCATCATTAGGCATCAATAGAAAGCTTATTCTCACACAAAATCCGGACTTCATCAATTACATCTTAAAAGAAAATCACAGAAACTATAACAAATCAGAATTATCAACAGATCGGGCGGTTGAATTCTTTGGTAAAGGGCTTCTTTTTTCAAATGGAGATTATTGGTTAAGACAAAGACGGTTAATACAACCGGCATTTTATCGGAAAAAACTGCAAGGCTTGTATAGCATAATCATAAAGTCTATTGATGAATTTCTTTTACAATTTCCAATTGGCAGAAGCATTGATGTTTATCCATTAGTTCATCAACTTTCTTTTAATATTATAATACAATCACTATTTGACATAAAGTTATCTTCTCAAATCATGGAAGAGCTAAATCAGATTTTTACAGAACTACAAGACTTTCTAATCAAAGATGTAAACCTACCATTACGAAGATTTTTTTATCCATTTACAGGAACAGAAAATATTCAACTCAAAAAAGCAAAAAGATTAAGAGAGATTTTTACAGGGATAGTTAATGAAAGAAAAGCAAGTGACAAAAACTATGACGATTTGTTAGACATGCTTTTAAAAAGTAAATATGAAGATACAGGCGAAGCAATGACTAACGAGCAAATTGTAAACGAAGTGCTAATTCTTATTTTTGCTGGGCATGAAACTACTGCAAATACTCTTTCGTGGCTGCTATATTTACTTTCTACCAATAAAGAAACTGTTGAAAAATTGACAAATTCATTTGACAACAGCAACATACATGAATGTTTAAATAATGAATATCTTAAAGCGACAATAAATGAAGTCATGCGTTTGTATCCGGCCGCATGGATAACAGAACGGGTTGCAATAGAAGATGATGAATTTGAAGGGTTTTCATTTCCAAAAAATACCATTATTATACCTTTCTTTTTTGGGTTACACAGAGACAAAAAACTTTGGACTGAAGAGCTAAAATTTTATCCTGAAAGATTTATTATTGACACAAAAGTTGTGAAGTCAAAAAGTTATTTTCCTTTTGGAGCAGGACCAAGAATGTGTATAGGCAATAATTTTGCAATGGCAGAAATGGCATTTTTTATCTTTTCATTTTTAAAGAAATTTCAAATTAAATCAACAGGACAAATACCAGAAATGAAAGCTCTGATTACTTTAAGGCCAGACAAAGTTCTTTTAAATATTAAAAACGCCAATGGCTAACAGAGAAGCACGAACGCAAAATGTGCTGCCGGCATTTTATGGCTATCAGCAACAGTTTCGGCAAACGTAATTATGTTGAGCTTTTGTTTGTTTGCTTCATCTTTTGTATTTTTATTATGCTGCGATTGGGGGTGGACAATATTCAAATTCCACCCCATTGCCAAACCGAAACCGTTACCTGCCATTTATCAAAAAAACTTAAACTCCATGCGCAAAATTTATGTAATTCTAATTGTTCTTTTTTCCTTTTGTACTTCTTTTTTATATGCTCAAATTAAGGTGATTCACTTTGGAAAATTAGTTGATGGCAAGGGAAAAGTGATAATTAACGCAGTTGTTATTGTAAAAGGAGACAGAATTATTAAGATGGGTACAGAAAAAGAAATTGAAATACCCCCTGCTGCCGAATCGATTGATTTAAAAGCCTACACTGCAATACCGGGATTAATAGACGCACACACCCACATGACTTTTTATTGGGATAAAACACCGGGCACTAATCCATGGGGGCAACTTGGAACATTAGGGCCATCAGTAACAGTTTTTCTTGCACAGGAAAATGCAAGAAAAACACTTGAAACCGGTGTAACTAGTGTGAGAGACCTGGGTTCTTTTGATAATATGGACTTTGCTATGCGTAGCTTAATAAACCGGGGTGCAATGACAGGTCCGAGAATGTTTGTTGCCGGCAATGGATTACATATCAGCAGTTCGCCTTATAAAATTGGAGCAATACCTGATGCTGGTCAATGTGATGGTGTTGCAGCTGTACAACGTGTTGCAAGGGAGCAAATAGCTGCGGGTGCCGATTGGATAAAAATGTATGGTTCAACCGGAAGTGATAAAGATGTTACAGGTTTTCAAACATTTAGCTATGAGGAAATGAAAGCTGCAGCTGATGTGGCCCATTTTGCAGGTAAGCGTATTGCGATTCATTCTTATGGTCCGGATGGTGCTCGTGATGCTGTAAAGGCAGGAACAAATACGGTAGAGCATGCAATAGATATTGATGACCTAACCCTTGCTACAATGGCAAAGAATGGAATAACATATGTACCAACTGTAGAACATAACAGGTATTACATAGCCCATAAAGATGAATATGGTTATGACTCTGTTATTGTAAACGGATTAAACAGTTATGTAAACAAGAACTTTGAAACCCTAAAAAGAGCTATAAAAGCAAATGTGAAAATTGCCATGGGTTCTGATGCGGTGTTTACAGGCTTTGGGGAAAATACAAATGAATTAAATTGGTTTGTAAAGGCAGGCATGACACCGTTGCAGGCACTACAGACTGCAACAATAAATGGTGCAGAAATGCTAGGACTTGAAAAAGAAATAGGGCAGCTTTCAGAAGGATATTTTGCCGACATAGTTGCAGTAGAGGGCGACCCAGTAAAAGATATAAACGCAGTAATAAAAAATGTAAAGTGGGTTATGAAAGCTGGTAAGGTTGTGGTTAATAAAATAAACAAATAATTTTATAGATATATAATACGGCAGCTTACAAAAGTATTGCAGCAATTGGGTTTGGACGGAAGTACAATCAGCAGCAGTGGGTATTTAAGCTTGATATCCAGCGGAGGGAATTCTATCTGTCATTAGTTCTAAACATAAACTTTTTTTATAAAATTAACTTCAGTTAGGGGTGGCAGAAATTTTAATGCCACACTTACACAAAGTCCTGTAGTGAGTTGTAAATTTACTAGACCCATCTATGTTTGACAAACTTAAAATATATTGCAAGACAAAAGTTCCTTTGACAGACGAAGAACTTAAACTTATTGACACATATTTTGAAGTTAGACAGTTAAAGAAAAAAGATTATTTACTGCAAAACGGAAAAATCTGCAACTTCATTGGCTTCATTGCTGGCGGTACTGTCAGACATTTTCATATTAAAGATGGCGTAGAAAAAACCTGTGATATTTCTTTTGAAAATTCTTGGGTAACAGACTTTCAAAGTTTCACTCATGACACCTCTTGCATAATGAACTTGCAAGCTATGGAAGACACAACCGTATTTATTATCAGAAAAGAAAGCCTTTATAAATTATACACCGAATGTAATAAATATGAAACCTTTGGAAGACTAATGGCAGAACAAGTAGCCCAAAGAGCAACTGAAATTGCAATGTCACTTTCGTCTGACAAACCAGAAGAACGGTTTCAAAATTTAATAAAAAAACAACCTGACCTTTTCCAAAGAATTCCACAAAAATATATTGCCAATTTTTTAGGTGTAAGCCCTGAAAGTTTGAGCAGGATTAGAAGCAGAATCTTAGCCAAACTAAAATCTTAACTTAAGTCATCGTTATGTAGCATCATTGAGTTGCAATTTTGTCCCATCAATAAAACAAAAAATAAAATGAGACAATTATTAATCACTTCAATTATGTTAGCAATTACAACAATTACCAGCGTTACCGCACAAACACAAAACTTAGACTTTTCAAAAGTAAAAGCCTTTGAACATCAATTAGACGATGTAATGGAACTAATTGACACAACTGAATTGAAAACCAAACTCAAAGAAGTTGAAGAAAATTACAAACAAAATCCGAATGAAATAAATAAGGTTCGGCTTGGTATTATTTACCACGAAACAGCATTAAATCTTTCATTCTTTTCTAAAACAGAATTTAAAGGCTATGCAAAAAAGAGCTTTGACACATTAAGTGAACTTTTTAATTCACCTAATACTTCAAAAGAATTATTACCGTTCATTGCATCTTACAGAGCATCTGCCTTATCATTGGTTGGTGCAGAAACAAAAAAATTGAAATTAATAGGAGAGGCGTTTACCTTATTTAATGACGCAGTTAAAAATTATGCAGCTGTTTCGTATTTACCGGAATTTTTAAGGGGGAGTGTTGCAGAAAATTTGCCTTGGTTTTTCTTCACAAAAAGAAAATTTGCAAAGCAAGACTTTCAATCAATTATTGACAAACAAAACAAAAACAGTAAGTATGCCAATTGGAAAGTAATGAGTTTTACATATTGGGCTTGTGCCAAACAAAGACAAAGTAAAAAATACAGAACTCAATCACTTGCATACCTTGACAAAGCAATTTCATTAGATCAAAATTATAAAGCAGGCAGGACAAAAGCAGAAGAACTAAAAACAGCCATGACGAAATAAAACTACAGCTAGGAGTGGGTTTTGTGCAAGTCCGGCTTGAGGCTTTAGCAATAAACAGTTCTGCACATCCGTGCTTTGGTTCGGCCTTGACTAACATTGCCAAACATTGGTTCTAAATATTTACCTTTATTAAAAGCTAGGCAGCGGTTACGGGCGGATGGAATTTTAATTTCACACCTGACACTAAGCCTCAAACATATCCTGCAATGCAGAGTCCGAAATTAGTCACACTTTTATAAAAAAACTATGACAAATAATAAAATAATCTTCGTGACAGGCGGAACCGGGAATCAAGGGGGTGCGGTTGCAAGAAATTTGACGCAGCAGGGATTTATAGTAAAAGTGCTTACAAGAAATCCCACTTCAATCAAATCGGAAAATTTAAAAAAGATGAACATTGAGGTGGTAAAAGGTGACTTAAATAATGCAGATACTTACCGTGAATATTTGAAAAATGTATATGGCATATTTAGCGTTCAAACTTTTGAGAATGGAGTGGAAAAAGAAATCAATCAGGGTATAACATTAGCTACACTTGCAAAAGAGTTTGGTGTAAAGCATTTTTTGTATTCTTCTGTATTTGGGGCTAACTTAAATACCGGTGTGGCACATATGGAGAGCAAATTTAAAATTGAAAACCATGTCAAACAAATTGGGTTGCCTTTTACTATTATCAGACCAACTTCACTGTTCGAAAACTTTTTAATACCGCAAGTAAAAAAAGGAATATTAAAAGGAAAACTTGTGCAAGCAATTAATAGAAACACTGTATTACAATATATAGCAGCAGAAGATATTGGTAAAGCCGCAGTAAAGATATTTCAAGAAAGCGAAAGGTATTTGGGTAAAACCATTCCGCTTGCTACAGAACAATTGAGCACTCAAGAAGTAGCTGATAAATTTTCTGAAGTGCTAAACAAAAAAATTGAATACAAGAAATTACCTGTGCTAATAACAAGATTATTTTTAGGAAAAAATTTATATAAAATGTTTAAATGGATGACTGAAATTAGTTCTTTCCAAAAAGAAGTCGTGGATTTAACAAACAAAGAATTTCCAAATCCGGTAAGTCTTAAAACTTGGATAGAGCGGAATTTTCAATCTTAATGATTTAAATAAAATATTATGGAACTAATAATTTATGGTCTTTACACATTTCTTGCTGCTTACAATGCAGGTAACATGATGAGCTTGCAAATACAACACTATGGCACTTATCATTTTGTTGGGAAAGACAATTTCAAAAGTTATATGAGTGCCAATAACAAAGCAGCTTTAATTCCGGCTGTCATACCCGGTTTTTTAATGCTTATTTTAAGTATCGTATTATTATTTTTCCGTCCTGCATTTATGACTACTTTAGAAACTACCTTGTCGTTAGCTTTAAACATTATAGCATTTATTTCAACATTCAAGTGGCAACGGAAACTTCAATCAGATATGGCAAACACAGGATATAACGAGACAAAAATTAAACTTCTTCTTTCAACGAATTGGATAAGGACAATTGCTTTTATTCTTCTTGGTACTTTGACAATTTAATTCTATTAATGGCAGTGCCAAAATAAGAAGCACATGCAGACAACAAGAGTATTGCCAATACTGGGGTTGGACGCTAGAGAAATCGGTAGCATGTCACTATTCAACTTTGTTACAGACGGAAGGAACTCTTTTTAACATCAGAATAAATTCTTAATCTTTAATGAATAATGCACTTCGGGTAGCAGGCGGACGTTTTTTAAATCTCACAGCATCGACAATACTTGTTCATTGATAGCAATGCGAAATTGATACACTTTAATTTATGGAAATATTATTTTCTAAAAAGATAAAATCAGACTTAATTAAACTTGGACTTTATCAAATCGTTGGCGGAGTGCTCGGAATTCTTATTATTATTTGGACCATTTTTAAAATTCCATTGTTCACAGAGTTAAGTGTGTTGGTATACTTTATAATGATCTTATTTTTTGCGTACTCTATTTTATGCGGAGTACTTTTTATGAAAACAAAGAACAATTCTTTATTACATTCTCTAATAAATCAAATGCTGCAAATATTTGGATTTGCAATAATGGGCTACACACTAAAATATGTTGCAGGTTTTTATTTGACAATTGGATTAAATTTAAAAGACTCAATAGAATTTACCTTCGGAACAGGTCTTTCCAAGTTAGACTTCAATATTAATCACGATAAGGAAAGGCTTGAATTAGATTTTAATTTGCTAGCATTTGCTTTTGTTTATTGGATTGATAAACTCATGAAAAAAGTAAAAGAGGAAGAATTAGTTAGACAAAAATTTTCGATTGGCGAGAAGTAAAGCACAGCAGCTAACAGTGGTGGCTGATGCACAACTACCATTTTAAAAAATATCCAACTCATTTAGAAGCCTTTTAAGCGTTGCCATTTTTTATTACACTCCCAATTTTGTTTTAATAAAGTGGCGCTAATAAAAGATATGTTGGTTTAATGAGCCTTGTTTTGCCTAAAAATAAAGCCTGCAGATTTGCCTGCATTACTGCTGCATTGGTTTGCACTTTTCTTGTTGTAAATTTTAGTAGTTTCTTTAGGTTGTAGGCAATGGCTGCCATGAGCATACATTTATTTGCCTGCGCTATGCCTCGGGTATTTACACGGCGCATGCCTAAATAATTTACCAGTGTGCCTAGTACAGGTTCTACGGTGCTGCTTCGCAGTTTCTTCATACGCTTGGCTTTTGGTGTTTGCAGCTTTGTATGCATACGGTCGTACAAGGGCTTGTGTATTGTATGGCCTATTTTTTTAAAATCGCTTTTGCCTATGCACTTGTTGCGTAGCGGACATACTGCACAATCTAATGAGCTGCTGCGGTAAGTTTTTCGCTCGTAGCCTAATGTGCTTTTATCTATTTTCTTAAATGGTAATTCCTTGCCTTGGCTGCAAATGTATTTATCGTTTACCTCATCATAGACAAAGCCTGCTGCTTCTCTATCGCTTTTATACTGGCCAAAGTTGGGTATGTAGCCTTCTATATTATTGTCTTCTAAAACCTGTAAGGCTTCACCACTGCTATAACCGCCATCGGCTAATAATTCTTCTACCGTTAAATTATTTTCTGCAAGATTCTCGATGGTGTTTTTTAAGAGTGAGGACAAACACTGACTGTCTTTTTTGTTGGCATAGTCGCTTTGTATTTGGGTAATAACGTGGTGGGCTGTATCTACTGCTACCTGTGCATGATAGTTGAGCTGCCGGGGCTTGCCGGGCTTTACTGATATGCGTGCATCGGGATCAGTAATACTGCTATGGGTATGGTTGCTTACAAATTTTCTTTCCTCATTATTTGAACTTGGCATATCCTTGTACGCTTTGGCCTGGCCACGGTGTTGGTTGTCCACTACTTTTTTTCTTGCTGCCGATACGCTGTTTGTATTGATTGTGTCAGTAGGTTTTTCTGTGGTATCATTGGTATTCAATTCATCTGTATAATCATCACCATCAGCTAATATTTCTTTCTCTGTTAAACTATCCATAGAAGCATTGGCCTTTACAGGTGCACTGTCCACTGCCTGGCGCCTGCCTGATACCATACCTTTTTCTACACATTGTTGTAAGATCTGCTTAAAGAGTTTTTTAAATACTTCATCGCCGTATAACTGGCGGGTACGGCTTAAAGTGGAATGCCATGGAAGTGCTTCGTCTATATCGTAGCCAATAAAAAACAACATATCGAGCCGCATAGTGGCGGTGTTAATGATACGTCTGTCGCTACCGAGATTTTCTAAATAACCAATGAGTATGAGTTTGAAAAACACAACAGGATCTATACTCTCATGTCCTTCTTTACCATAATATTTTGAAGTGGCTTTGTAAAGCCAGTTTAAATCAAGTACAGATTTTAGCTGTCGATAGAAATTATCTTCGGGTACCTTATCGCTCAGTTGAAAATTAAGAAATAATTTTTCGCTGTATTCTTTTTTCCCTTGCATATAAAACAATCAACAAAAACCATTCTGGATTTTGTATCATTAACAAGTTGTGGGTATCTTAGTTGTGCAACAAGCACAAAAGGTTTTGTGCAATTGGGGCTAGACGAACAATAATCATCGGCAGTGCACATCCAAGCTTTAGTTTCGGCTTTTAGTTATTAATTTAGCCTACTTTCAGGGCAGACAGTTGGTCAATTCCCCAACTGCATAAAGCCTTAAACTTTGCCTGCAAGCGGTGCGCTCTTAAAATCTTGAACTATGCAAAAAATACTTTTTCTATTCGTATTCTTCCTGACTTTTCAAATAACCTATGGACAAAATAAAAATGACAAAAATGTAGAGTTGATAAAATCTGCAAGAGAAGCCTCTAATCAAGCAATCGCAAAGCATGACATTGATGGAATATCCAAATTTTGGGTTAATGATTTTGTTCAAATCAGAGGTAATTCAACATACTTAACAGGAAAAGACACAATAATTGCATCCTGGAGAAAATTATTCAAGGACAATCCAAACGTAGTTTATATCCGGACAGCTTCGCAAATTATAATAAGCACCAATGATACATTAGCTTGGGAAAACGGAACATGGAAAGCATTTAATTCTTATAGCAACGGTGGTAATTATTCTGCAATGTGACGAAAATATAACGACAGCTGGAAAATAGTGGCCGAGTTATTTGTTTCATTGTTCTAAAAAAATGAAAACAGCTGCTTACAATATGTTTGCCAACAGGCTGGCAGACGAAATAATAATCAACTGCAACTCACTATCAGCAACAGTTCCGGCAGAAGAATATAATTCAGCCTTAGTTTCTATCTTCATCTTTAGTAACAATCCTCAGCTTTGATTACGGGCTGATAATTATAAAATACCAGCACATGGTCAAGCCCTAATTGTAGGTTGCTATTCACATATTTGCCCTTATAATTTCTGACAGGTTTAAATAATCATCATCAAAACAAAACTCAATACATGAAAAAATTGCTGCTAATATTCTTTTGTTCTATCTGGACTTTTTATGTGACAGCTCAAAATTTACCCCGTGTAATAGTACTATCAACGGGCGGCACCATTGCCGGTCAACAACCCAATACAGATAAGGCAGGTTATGTTTCGGGTAAAATTCCAATAGAAGAATTGCTCAAAAACATTCCTTCAATTACTCAAAAAGCCATTGTGCAGGGAGAGCAAATAGCATCGATAGGGAGTTATGACATGACTGTTGATATTTGGATAAAACTAGCAAGACGCATCAACGAAATATTTGCTAAAAATGAAGCGGATGGGGTTGTAATAACCCACGGTACAGATACACAGGAAGAAACTGCTTATTTTCTAAATCTTACTGTTCAGTCAGATAAACCGGTTGTTTTAACCGGGGCTATGCGACCTGCAACAGCCATAAGTGCCGATGGGTCTCAAAATTTATATGATGCCATTATTGTAGCGAGTGATACCAGCAGTAAAGGCAAAGGTGTATTGCTATACTTTAATGAAAATATTTATGATGCCAAAAATGTAGTAAAGACAAGCATGACGAATTTGAACGCATTCTCATCGCCAAATACGGGTGCGTTAGGACAGGTATATGATTCGAAAGTCTTTTACAACACGCAGACACTAAACAGGCATGGTGGTTTTGCTGCTTTTGATGTCAGTAAACTTGATTCGTTACCCAAAGTGGAAATCGTTTACGCTTATGCTGGTGCCTCAAATGTTGCAATAAATGCTTTTATCGATAACAATGTTGCAGGAATAATTATAGCAGGTACGGGCGGCGGCAGTTTTGATAAAGCCATATTGGAATCGGTAAAAATTGCTGTAAAAAAAGGTATCCCGGTAGTCCGATCGTCAAGAGTAGTTTCGGGTAGGGTATACAATCAATATGTTGGTGTGTTTGACGATTCCAAGCTTGGCACACTGGTATCAGATAATCTGAATCCACAAAAGGCAAGAATACTTTTAATGCTTGCCTTAAGTAGAACTGGCGACAAGAAAAAAATTCAGGAAATGTTTTTTAGGTATTGATTAAAAAAAACAAAACTCTGTTAGAATTAAATACTAAAAATGAGGGCAGGACGAAATTAAACAGATTTACAGAATTTTTTTGGTTTTAAGAACATGAACCAATAATAGGTTTTGTGAAGTACTGCTTGAGGTTTTAGCAATGAATAATTCTGCATATTCGGACTTTGTTTCGAGCTTGATCCAGATCGCTAAATATTGATTCTAAATATTTATCTTTGACAAAAAAGCCGGGAAGCGGTTACGGGCGGAATACTACTTCTCAACTTACACAAAGCTTTATAGCAGACGGCAATTTTGGACGGGATGAAGCGTTATTACCTAATAATACAGCATGATTAATTAATTTTTTAAAAGAACATAACACTTTAAATATCTATTATTTTAATTACATTAAACAATGAAAAAACCACTTTTATTTACAATATTCCACGTCTTGTTTTTTGCTTCATCTTCTTTTGCCCAAACAAAGATTGACAGGTTTTGTGAAGTTTCACTAGACCAAAAAAATCAATATACAAGCAAAT